>JGI12576J13900_1000061_pt1 | contig 70602 bp, 67 predicted proteins | sample TtanPargueraPR_5_FD_13900 | JGI IMG/M metagenome (IMG submission 13900)
GCCCCTTTTCTTTCGCCATGGTCAGTGCCAGGTCTTCAATCATGTCTTCCTGTCCGCCGACGGTGCCGCGACGGCCCAGCTCCACCAGAATGTCACGGGCCGGAATGCCGTATTTCTTCTGTGCACGCTGGGCGAACAGCAGGAACGAGGAGTAGACACCGGCGTAGCCCAGGGTCAGCGCATCGCGGTCCACGCGGATCGGCTGGTCCATGATCGGCACGATCAGGTCTTCGGCCACATCCATGATCCTGTACAGGTCAACGCCGGTCTCGACACCCATGCGATCCAGCACGGCGCAGAACACTTCCAGCGGGGTGTTGCCGGCACCGGCCCCCAGACCCGCAACGGAGCCGTCGATGCGCGAGGCACCGGCTTCGATTGCCGCCAGGGAGTTGGCAATCGCCATGCCCATGTTGTGGTGACCGTGGAAGCCCACTTCCACGTCTTTCGGCAGCTCGGCGCGCAGCAGGCCGATACGGGCGGTGACGTCATCCGGCAGCATGTAGCCGGCGGAGTCGGTGGCGTAGATGCAGTTGGCGCCGTAGCTGACCATCAGTTTGGCCTGTTCCAGGATCTTTTCCGGGCTGACCATGTGGGCCATCATCAGGAAGCCAACGGTGTCCATTTCCATCTTGGCGGCCATGCCGATGTGCTGCTCGGACACGTCCGCTTCGGTGCAGTGCGTCGCCACACGGATGGTGGAGACACCGCAGTCCCTGGCCATTTTCAGGTGGTCAACGGTGCCGATCCCCGGCAGCAGCAGCGCAGAGATTTTGGCGTTTTTCATCTTGGGCACTACAGCCTTGAGGTATTCCTCGTCGCTGTGGGCCGGGAAGCCGTAGTTGACGGAGGCGCCGCCCAGGCCATCGCCGTGGGTGACTTCGATCAGGGGCATGCCCGCTGCGTCCATGCCGGAAGCGATACGGACCATTTCGTCCAGGCTGATCTGGTGGCGCTTGGCGTGCATACCGTCACGCAGGGACATGTCGTGCAGGGTTACTTTCTTGCCGTTCAGGTTCATGTGCTGTTCTCCCCTTAGCCGCGTGCAGGCAGTGTGATGACGCCGTTGGCCGCTTCTTCAGCGAACATCTCGGCAGTGCGCAGGCCGGCGGCGGTCATGATGTCCAGGTTGCCGGCGTACTTGGGCAGGAAGTCGCCCAGGCCTTCCACTTCCATGAAGCAGGAAACGCGGTTGCCATCGAAGATCGGACCATTGACCAGACGGTAGCCCGGTACGTACTTCTGCACCTCTTTCACCATGGCGTGCACGGACTCGGTGATGGCAGCCTGATCCGGCTCGCCTTCGGTCAGGCAGTGGATGGTGTCACGCATGATCAGCGGCGGCTCGGCCGGGTTGATGATGATGATCGCCTTGCCCTTCTTGGCACCGCCCACCTTTTCCACGGCACCGGCGGTGGTGCGGGTGAACTCGTCGATGTTCTGACGCGTGCCCGGCCCCACGGAACGGGAGGACACGGTGGCGATGATTTCGCCGTACTCAACCGGCTGCACACGGCTGACCGCCGCGACCATCGGGATGGTCGCCTGGCCACCGCAGGTGACCATGTTGACGTTCATTTCCAGGTTCTTGGCGTGGTCGGCCAGATTGACCGGCGGTACGCAGTAGGGACCGATGGCCGCCGGGGTCAGGTCGACCATGATCACGCCCAGTTCGTTCAGCTTGCGGCTGTTCTCGGCGTGGACATAGGCGGAGGTGGCGTCAAAGGCGACACGGATATCGTCTTCAATCACGTGGGGCAGGATGCCGTCCACGCCGGTGGCGCAGGTCTTGATGCCCATTTCGGCGGCACGCTTGAGGCCTTCGGACTCGGGATCGATACCGACCATCCAGACCGGCTCGATCCACTCGGAACGCTTCATTTTCATCAGCAGGTCGGTGCCGATGTTACCCGGGCCAATAATGACCGCTTTGAGTTTATTGCTCATGCTTTATTCCTGTAATCAACGAGACCGATCAGACAAAACGGACAGATGCGCTGCCGATGCCACCGATGCTGACACTCATGAAATCACCCGCCTTGACCGGCTCCAGCGGCACCAGAGAACCGGACAGAATCACTTCACCGGCTTTCAGCGGAATGCCAAACTGACCCAGCGTATTGGCAAGCCAGGTCACGCAGTTCACAGGGCTGCCCAGCGCTGCGGCACCGGCACCGGTGCTGATGATGGAGCCATTCTTCTCCACGACCATGCCGCAGGTGGCCAGATCGACCTTGCGCGGATCAACCGCACGGTCACCCAGTACAAACAGACCACAGGAGGCGTTGTCTGCCACGGTATCCTGAATCTTGATTTCCCAGTTTTCGACGCGGGAATCCACCACTTCAAAGCAGGGAATGACGCAGTCGGTGGCTGCCAGGACATCGGCATTGGTCACGCCCGGCCCCATCAGGTCCTTTTTGAGGATAAAGGCGATCTCACCTTCGGCCTTGGGCTGCATCAAGCGCTCGGAAATCGGCATCTCTTCACCCTGGCTGAACGCCATGGCGTCGGTCAGGTAGCCGAAGTCCGGCTGTCCAACCTTGAGCATGTTCTGCACTGCCTTAGAGGTCAGACCGATCTTTTTGCCGATCACTCGCTCGCCGGCTTCAATGCGGCGTTCCAGCATGCGCAGGGAAATGTGGTAGGCGTCATCAATGGTGATATCGCTGAAGCGTTCGGTCAGCGGGCGCACCGGTGTGCGCTTGATCATCGCTTCGTACAGTTCGTCACCACACGCCTGAATCTGTTGCTTATCCATAGAACTCTCTTTTATTGGCTGTGCTGAAGGCGATCTGCTTCAGCAAGGAAGTCAGATACCAGTTTTGTGAAACGTTCGCTGTGTTCAATCTGGGTCCAGTGACCGCAGTGGCCAAACACGTGCAACTTAGCGTTTTCGATCCACTGCGCCAGTGTCAGACTGGTCTGCAGCGGGATCACCTCATCCTCGCGGCCGTGAATGATCAACGTCTCGTGCGGCAAGGCCCGAATATCCGCCTCGGGACTGGCCATGGCATCCACCCAGCGCTGACGCGGTGCGGGGAACATGGCCGCAAAGGACTCCTGAAAACCGGGGCGAATACTGGCCTCATATCGCAGGCGTGCCAGTTCATCATTCACCAGCGTGCGGTCGTAGGCGAAGACATCCAGCAGACGTCGCATGGTCTCGAAGGAAGGCTCATAGCCCCACACGGCGTCCAGCCCCGGTGTAATCTCAAACGGAACACCGACACTGCCCATGAGCACCAAACGGCGAACCCGCTGCGGGTGTCGAATCGCCAGGGCCAATGCCAGGGCGCCTCCGAAGGAGTTGCCTACCAGGTCCGTTTGCTCAATGTTCAGGGTGTCCAGCAGATCGATGGCATGTGCCACCCAACGCTCCATGCTGTACACCTGATCGGCCGGGCGCTCGGTATAACCGAAGCCAAGCATGTCCAGCGCCACTACTCGGCGCTGCCTTGCCAGCTCCGGCATCACCAGGCGCCAGTTGGCCCAGGCCGTCACCCCCGGCCCGGAGCCATGGATCAATAACACAGGAAACCCTTCGCCCAGATCGTGCACGTTGGTCTGAACACCTTTCACGTCCAGCATCTGGCCTATTTCGGGATTGCTCATCGCATGACTCCTGTTGTTCTGGACCGAGATCTGCCTTACAGCTTGATGCAGATGTTTTTGGTTTCGGTATAGAACTCCAACCCGTGTACGCCGCCTTCACGGCCAATACCGGACTGCTTGGCGCCACCGAAGGAGGTACGCAGATCACGCAGGAACCAGGAGTTCACCCAGGCCAGACCCACTTCCATCTGCTCGGCAACACGCACCGCACGGGATGAATTCTCGGTCCAGATGGCGCACGCCAGTCCGTACTCGGTGTCGTTGGCCAGCTCGATCACCTCTTCTTCGGTGTCGAACGGACGAATATGGCAGCAGGGGCCAAAGATCTCTTCACGAATCACGCGGGCATCATCGGACAGGCCGGTCCAGATGGTCGGCTCAATCCAGGCACCATCATTCAGCTCTGCGCCCATGTCCGGGATGCCGCCGCCGATCTCGACCGTTGCACCCTCTTCACGGGCCAGATCGTAGTAGTATTTGACCTTGTTGCGGTGCTCCAGGCTGACCAGCGGGCCAAAGTTGGCAGCGGGATCTTCAGGACGGCCCAGCTTCAGCTTGGCCACCTCTTCCTTCATGCGGGCGAGGAATTTCTCAAAAATGGGGCGTTCAACGTAGACGCGCTCGGTACCCAGGCACACCTGACCGCAGTTGACGAATGCTGAACGCATGGTGCCTTCAACCGCTTTCTCGATATCGCAATCTGCAAACACGATGCCCGGGTTCTTGCCGCCGCACTCCATGGAGATGTTGCGCAGGCCGACGGAGGCCGCCTTCATGATCGCCTCACCGGTACGGGTTTCGCCGGTGAACGTGATGGCATTGATCAAAGGATGCGTGGTCAGGAATTCGCCCGCCGAATTGGGGCCGAAGCCATGCACCACGTTGAATACACCCGGCGGAACGCCACACTCGTTCATCACTTCACCCAGCAGGGTGGTAGTCGCCGGGGTCTCTTCCGACGGCTTGACCACAACGGTGTTGCCGCAGGCCAGTGCCGGACCGACCTTAAAGGTCATCAGCAGCAGCGGCAGGTTCCAGGGAGAGATAACGGCAATCACACCCTTGGGTGTCCGGTGGCCGACGTTGAGGGCGCCCAATCCGTCCGGCGTATCCATGCGGAAGGCTTCGGTCGGATGGTTCGCCAGCGTTTCGGAGAACGCCTTGAAGTTTGCGGCACCACGCGGAATATCAATATGGCTGGCAATGTGGCGCGGCTTGCCGGTATCCAGGCACTCGGCTGCCAGAAACTCTTCAAAGCGCTCGTTGATGCGATCGGCAACCTTGTTCAACAGAGCAGTGCGCTGGGCTTGGGTCAGCTTGCTCCAAGGGCCTTTCAGCGCGGCCTTGGCGGCACGCACCGCGGCATCAACTTCAGCCTCACCTGCTTCATGGACCATACCGATCAGGCTGTTGTCCACCGGGCAACGGTTCTCGAAGGTCTTGCCGCTGGCTGAGGCGACATACTCACCGTTGATAAAGTGTTTGAACTCTTTCATGGCTCACCTTGTTGGTTGCGACCGGTTTGTTCAGGTCGCGGACTTTAATGTCGGATTACACTGCCGCCTCTCTATTGAAAGGAGGGCGGATTAGAGTGAAATCCAGTATAGCGTTGCAAAAACGGGATAGAAGGCGCAAAAACGGGGGCTGGTGATTCCAGTTTCGGGAATTAATGTCACAGGCGCCACCCACCTTTCACCCTCTGTGCGGCACAGACTCCCTGCCGGAGGCAGTCAAAAAAATAACCCGGGGAAGGGGACCCGGGTTATTTTTATCCTCAGCTCTGATTCGTCATCAGAACTTGTACATCGCCATCAGTTCAAGCTGTTGCCCTGCCGGGCGCGTTCCATGGGTGGCGAGATTCTGGTCTCGCCACTCGATTCCGAAATCCAGCCCCGGCAAGTAGTTATAGACCAGGTTGATGTGACCGATCTTCAGCGTATCTTCGGCCCCTGGTGCAGTTTCATCCGCCTTGATCTGGGCGTAACGGATGGCGCCTGTCAGCTTGTCGCTGAACTTGTGGGAGATGCCCGCGACAATGCCGGTCGTTTTAATCAACTCACCCGCCGCATTGGCGTCAACAGCGGGCCGCAAGGTCGGATGCCAGGCACCAGCATAACCGAATCCGGAATAAACCCCCTGCCCTTCACCGTGATAGCCGTTCAAGTGCAGTGTGGTCGCACCCAATGAGTATTTGCCCGCATAGATCAAAGCGGCGCCAAACTCCGAGTCATCGCTGCTGTTGGTCGTGTTGCTTCTGGCAATGTCTCGCCCTGCCAGGGCAATACTCGCGGCATGACCACCTTCGAACTTCTTCGCGTAGTTGATAACGAAGTCAGGGTAATCCGCATCATCGTTGATGGGGTCCTGCAACGTGAAACGGACATCGCCCATTTGGTAATGCATGACCATATCCGGTCGAACAACACCGCCATTTCCACCGGCATTACCCTTGCCGGCATTGAAGAAATCAAGGTGTGGAACATCATAGGGAACCGCCGCCCAGAACTGTCCGCTCCAGGTTTGTCCCACAGTCAGGTTATCGACCTTGAGAAACGCGTGGCGCAAACGCCAGTCATAGGTCGACCCCGTGGCATCGCCACCATAGAAGTCCCCTTCCACAAAGCCCATCAAGGAGTGGCCTTCGATATTGCGCTTGGCAGTAAAGTTGAGCCGTGACTGGCGAGCGGTGCCATCGAACTCGCTGTCACCATTGTCGGCATCGGTAAAGCGGGCTTCCGCCTTTACATATCCACCGATACTGAACGCAGTGCCATTAAACTCACCCAGCTCCAGTGCATGAATTTGAGTTGCAAGACCTGCAGCAATAAATGCCAGGGTCATTTTATTTCTGATTAACATTAAACCATCCTGTTTATTATCTTTTTAATATTGGGGCAGTTAATGAAAACAGAATGAGACCAGCCGGCACTATCCACTTTCCATATAAACACTATCCATATAATGAAAATAATAAAATGGATATTAAAAGATAAAAAAGGTGCCGAAAACGACACCTTATGAGTGGCCTGTTAAAACATGGCATCTATCGGGAATTGGCCAGTGCACTTGATTTTTGTTGTCGAGCCTTCAACACCTCTGTCAGTGCGTACACCGCCGATCCAAGCACCACGCCCCAGAAGGCTGATCCAATGCCGAATATGCTGACACCCGATGCGGTCGCCATGAACGTGATCAATGAGGCATCCAGATGCGCCTTGTCCTCCAGCGCGGCACTCAAACTGTTGCTGATGGCACCAAGCAGGGCCAACCCTGCAATGATCGCGATCATTTCGCTGGGGAAGCTGGTAAAGAACAGCACGATGCTGCCGGCCAGAATGCCGCCGATGAGGTAGAACACACCGTTGGCGATACCGGCCCAGTAGCGCTTGTCGGGGTTTTCATGCGCATCGGGGCTGGTACAGATCGAAGCCGTAATCGCGGCAATCACGGTGGTAATGCCGCCAAAGAATGCGGTCGGGATCGACACCAGTGACAGCATCGACACGATGGGTCTGGACGCGAAGCGGTAGCCCGAGGCCTTGAGAATGGTAAAGCCCGGCAGGAACTGCCCCGTAAGGCTGACGATCACCAGCGGCAGTGCCAGCCCCAGCGTTGAGCTCCAGCTCCACTCGGGCATGATCAAGGTCGGGCTGGCCAGTCGCCACTCCAGCTGACTCAGGTTGGCATCCAGTGCAGTGACGGACAACACCACACCCAGTACCACCATCAGAACCAGAAAGTAGGCGCGACTGACAAACTTGAACAGTACAAAGCCAAGGATCATCACACTGGTCACCAATGGCACGGAGTCCAGCGCTCTGAAGGCTCCCAGGCCAAAGTCGAACAGGATGCCCGCCATCATGGCGGCAGCGACCCCCTTCGGGATCATCTGTACCACCTTGTCGAACAGCCCGGTAATGCCGATCAGAAAGATGATCACGGCCGCGGTGATATAGGCCGCGACCGCTTCGTTGATCGACAACTCCGGAAAGAGTGTCACCAGCAATACCGTGCCCGGGGCCGACCAGGCCGTGATTACCGGAATGCGAAACCAGAGGCTCAGTGCAATCCCGGTGATGGCCGCGCCGATAGAGATGGCCCATACCCATGAGGTCATCATCTCCACCGAGATACCGGCGTTCTGAGCCGCCTGAAAGAAGATCGCCAGTGGCCCTGAGTAGGACACCAGCACCGCCATGAGGCCCGCAATTATCGTTGACAGGGAGAGGTCTCTCAACATTACTCATCCCCCCGTTCAATGACGGCGATCGCTTTCACCTCCAGAAAATAGCCTGGCGCACCACACAGGGATGCGGCGCCAATGGCGGTCCAGGCCGGATAGCAGCCTTTCATGTAGCGGTTGCGCACCTGCATGTAAAGCGGGAGATCGCGCATATCGGTGTGGTAACTGGTGATTTCCACAATATCCTCGAAACGGGCACCTGCCGCTTCAAGTACCCGTTTCAGGTTCTCGAACACCTGCACAAACTGTGCTTCCTTGTCGGCGACCAGTTCACGCTGATCGTTGCGACCGATCTGACCGGCAATGTAGAGGGTGTCGTTAACCAGCACCGCCGGGGCGTAGCCGATCTCGTCGCGGATGAATTCCATTCCTTCAGGCACGATTATTGTTTTTGTTGCCATCATGTTTCTCCTCAGCATAAAACGGAAAAGCAGGGCCGGAGCCCTGCTTGGTTTGGATAAAAAGGTCAGCCCTGATCGCCACCACCCACCGGCAATATGGTACCGGTGATATAGGAGGCCTCGTCCGAGGCCAGAAAGAGTATGGCATTGGCCTGCTCTTCCGGCACGCTGTAGCGTTTCATGAACGTCGAGTCGATGGTCTGGTCAACAATCGTCTGATACCAGTCCTTCTCCTGCTGATTCATGGTTTCGCTGTTACGCGGAATCCGTCGTTCACCCACATCGGTTCCGCCCGGTGCCACCGCGTTGACCCGGATGCCGTGTTTGGCATTTTCAAATGCCATGCATACGGTCATGGCGTTCACGCCTCCCTTGGCCGCCGCGTAGGGCACTCGGTTAAGGCCTCGGGTTGCGATGGAGGACACATTGACGATTACGCCGCTCTGTTGCTTCTGCATCTGCGCCAGCACGGCGTGGCAGCACCAGAGGGTCGGGAACAGGGAACGGCGAATCTCGGCTTCGATCTGCTCCTCTTCGTAGGCTTCATAGGGTTTGGCCCAGATGGTGCCGCCCACATTGTTGACCAGAATGTCGATGCGGCCAAAATGGCTTATCGCCGCATCCATCGCCTTGCAGGCGCCGGCATACTGCTCCAGATCCACATTGATGGTCTGGACATCAGCGGCACCGGCAGCCTGCGCTTCTTCGGCCACTTCTTTAACAATTTCGGAGCGGTCTACCAGCAACAGGCTGGCTTTCTCGGCGGCCATCTGTAGGGCAACGGCACGACCAATTCCCTGGGCCGCGCCGGTGACGACAGCCACCTTGTTTTCAAAACGTTCAGCTCGCATGAAACTCCCCTTACTTGCTCGCAGCAAACTTTTCATAGTGGAAGCTGGCCGGCTGAATGCCCTTTTCCTGCATATGGCTGTTCACCGCTTCTACCATGGGCGGCGGACCGCAGAGGTAGATATCCACATCGCCGTCATGCAGATGACCGGGCTCCATGTGGTTGGTGACATAACCTTTCTGCGGCCAACTGCTCTCTTCAGAGGCGACGCAGGCACTGAAGCTGAAGTTATCGATGGCCGCTGCAAAGGCTTCCAGCTTGTCCATTTCCACCAGATCGGTGTCGTGGGTGACGCCGTAAATCAGGTGGATCGGGTACTGGCTGCCGTCCTGCTGAATCTTTTCCAGCATTGCCAGGAAGGGCGCCAGACCGGTACCACCGGCCAGCATCAACACCGGACGCTTGATATCGCGCAGGTAGAAGCTGCCGAAAGGACCACGCAGGGTGATGCTGTCACCAACACTGGCCTTCTCGGCCATATAGGTACTCATCAGGCCTTCTGGTACAACACGGATCAGGAAAGAGACCGACTCGTCAGTCTGGTTAACCATGGAGCTGAAAGAGTAGGCACGAGACTGGTCGGTTCCCGGCACCTGTACGTTGACGTACTGCCCCGGCAGGAAATGCATGGCACGCACCTGATCACCGGCGACGGTGAATGACAGGGTGGAATCAGACAGACGGTTAATATCGATAAGTTTGGCATGCACATCCGCCTGTTGGCTGCGCACACAAACTTCAGACGAGGCCGGCACGGTAACCACACAATCCGACTCCGGAATCATGCGACAGGTCAGCACGTACTGCTGCACCGCTTCCTGATCGGACAGCGCATCCTCGATATAGCCATCCATCTCATAGCTGCCCGACTCGCAGTGACATTTGCAGGTACCACAGGCACCGTCACGGCAATCGAGCGGAATATTGAGCCCGGAACGATAGGCGGCATCGGCCACCGTTTCCATCGGCAGGGTCGTAATGAAGCGGGTGACACCGTCTTCAAAGTTGAGCGCTACTTTATACATTGTGTGCTACCTCGGTCCCCTTCAGGGGTGTCGATGACACCCCGAGGGACACTTGTTATGTTGGGCCGGGATCAGAGGTGATAGATATCCACAACGTGGTGGATATAGTCGTTCTTGAGCACGACCTTCTTGCGCTTGATCTTCAGCTTGCCGTCTTCGCCACGGATCAGGGTGACAAACGCGGTACCGAAGTAGGTATCCACGGTGTTGTAGCGCACGCTGTTGGTCATCCAGCTGTAGCGCACTTCAGCGTCATTGTCCGATGCAGCAAACACTTCCAGGTTGCTCAGCATGTGCTGGGTACGTGGCTCCGGCAGCGAACTGGCGCTGGAGCGGTCGGTACGAATGCGGAACACACGGTCTTCCAGACCATCACGACGGGCGTAGTAGATCAGGGAGATCTCGGACTGCGGGTCCTCGGTCAGCTCACCATCCACATCCCAGCTCGGCACCCAGAACTCGGCACCCTTGTCGTAGTGCTCCAGCCAGTTGTCATAGTCCTTGTCATCCAGCGCGCGCTGTTCAGAATGCAGGAAATCACGAATTTCGTCGTAGCTGATAGTCATGGCTTACTCCCCCTTTTCCTTGCGTGCCGCTTCGGCCAGCACTTTCTGCCAGTAGTGATGCTGCACGATGTAGAGACCCTCGTCCTCGACCTTCTCGCCGCTCATCACCGGATGCACACCGATCTTCTTCGCATCTTCATCCTGACCGTCGATCCAGTGCTCGGCACCGCGGCACATGTCGTTCCAGGGCAGATTCATACCCTTGAAACCTTCCTGACAGGCGCGGAATTCTTCCAGATCATCCGGAGTCGCCATGCCCGAGGCGTTGAAGAAGTCTTCGTACTGACGGATACGGTGTGCACGCGCTTCGGCACTCTCGCCCTTGGGCGCGATGCAGTAGATGGTCACTTCGGTCTTGTCGACGGAGATCGGGCGGAAGTGGCGGATCTGTGAGCTGAACTGGTCCATCAGGAACACGTTCGGGTACAGACACAGGTTACGCAGGTTGCCGATCATCCAGTCGGCACGATCAACGCCGAACTTCTCGACCAGCTCGTCACGGCGCTCGTACAGCGGACGGTCCTGCGGGTTGGGCCAGTTCATCCACAGCAGAATGTGGCCATGTTCAAAGGCGTAGAAACCGCCCTTCTGCTTGTTCCAGGTGGAGGCATCCATCGCCTTGACGTCATCGGCGGACATGCCGGCCTTGCGACGCGCCGTGGTGGCAACGTAGTTCCAGTGAGTGGCGGAAACGTGGTAACCGTCAGCGCCGTTTTCGGCCTGCAGCTTCCAGTTGCCATCGTAGATGTAGGTGGAAGAGCCACGCACCACTTCCAGGCCTTCCGGTGACTGATCCACGATCATGTCGACGATCTTGGCTGCCTCGCCCAGGTGCTCGGTCAGTGGCTTGACGTCATCGTTCAGTGAGCCGAACAGGAAGCCGCGGTAGTTCTCCATGCGGACCTTTTTCAGGTCGTGGGAGCCTTCGCAGTTGAATGAGTCCGGGTAACCCGCATCGTTGGGATCCTTGACCTTGACCAGCTTGCCGGAGTTGTTGAAGCTCCAGCCGTGGAACGGGCAGGTAAATACGGCCTTGTTGTCCTTCTTCTTGCGGCAGAGCACAGCGCCACGGTGACTGCAGGCGTTGATGAAGCAGTTCAACTCGCCATCCTTGTTACGGGTGATGACGATGGGCTGACGACCGATGTAACCGGTAAAATAGTCGTTCGGATTGGCGACCTGGCTTTCGTGCGCCAGATAGATCCAGTTGCCTTCGAAGATGTGTTTCATCTCCAGCTCGAACAGCTCGGGATCGGTGAACATGTCGCGACGACCGCGATACAGGCCGTTTTCTTTATCGACCTCCATCATGCCGCCCACTTTTGCTATCAGATTGTCTTGCATGGCGATGCCCTCCTTATTGTTTGTCTCAGATTAGAGGGCGGTGCCAGTGGTCACTATCCAGCCAGTGCCATTCTTTATCCCATATTTGCAGAGGGTGTATTTTGATTTGCACTGCCGGTTTAAAAACAAAAAACGCCGTCAAGGGACGGCGCAAAAGGTTTGGTCACAGGAGAGCCGTGACCGGTGCAGCACAACAACGGAATCAGGTCAGCGCCGTCAGGAAACGCTCATTCAACTGGCGGTCATGATAGAAAATCGCCTTGCCCAGCTCACCCGCATCCCAGGTCACCGGCTCATGATCGGGGTAGTGGTAATCACCACCGGCGAAGACTTCATTGCGGTTACCGGACGGATCAAAGAAATAGATGGTCTGACCGTGAGTCAGGCCGTGGCGGGTCGGGCCGATATCGATGGAGGTATCGGTCATGGAGATCAGATCCGCGGCCTTGAGCACGTCGTTCCAGGTCTCCAGATAGAAGGAGGCATGGTGGAACTTGCCTGGCTCCGGATGATCGATAAACGCCACATCATGCGCCTTCATACTGGCGGTCAGGAACTGCGCCACGCGCTTGCCATCCGGCGTCATCACCTGCTCGGCCAGATCGAAGCCCAGCACATCACGGAACAGGTCGAGCGTGCGATCCAGGTTGGGACCGTACAGCAGGCAGTGGTCGAAGCGGGTGGCCTGCATGCCCTTGAGGCCGCGCGGCCAGGCTTCCGGGTTGTGATTGCCCACGCCCCACTTGCCGGTCTGCTCCTTGGTGGCAAAGAGTTCAAACGCATGCCCCGTGGGCGCGACAAAGCGCACGCGGCGACCGCAGTCTTTCAGCTCACCCGCGGCAATGTCCTCGACTTCGCAGCCAAATTCGACCAGCTCGGCACGCAGGCTATCAACGACTTCTTCGCTAAGACATTTGAAGCCCATGAAATCCATGCCGGCTTCGTCCGCTTCACGCAGCACCACTGAGAACTTGTCCACTTCGGTCCAGCCCTTGAGATAGACGCGGCCCTGATCGTCACGGTCCATTTCAATCAGACCCAGCAGGTCCACGTAGTGCTTGACGGCTTCATCCATATCCAGCACGCGAATCTGTACGTGCCCGGGACGCATTACACCTTTTTTCATAGCCACCTCTTGTTATGACAACCCTTGGCCGCTGCCGGCCCGATTACAACTGAGATCGACTATTACAGGCCTTGGCGGCGGGTTAAATCCGGTGGGTGCAAGCTTTATCCACACACTGCATGCCAGGCTCATTCACCATGCCATTGCAGTTTTTGGACACAGGTGTGCATCAAGCGGCTATTGATGCAGGTCAGGGTTCTTTCTAATCAGCAGACCATAAAAATAACGCACTCCCTGAGAGGTTTATATGTTCAAGACCAATACTCTGCGTACTGCCGTCGCCGCCGGCCTGGCAACCCTGACTCTGAGCACACCGGTACTGGCCTCGGATGAGCCGGTCAAGGTGGGCATCATGCTGCCCTTCAGCGGTGTGTATGCCGCACTGGGCGATGCTACCCGTAACGGTCTGAAAATGGCGTTGCAGGAAAAGGCTTCCGAACTGCACGGTCGCAAGATTGAATTCATCGAGATCGACACCGAGGCACGCCCCGAGCGCGCACCCGAAATCGCATCTTCGCTGCTGGATCGGAGCAAGGCCGACTTCATTATCGGGCCGGTACATTCCGGCGTAGCCATGGGCATGCTCAAGGTGCTGCGCGGCAAGGATACCGTGATGATTGTGCCCAACGCCGGTGCGGGTCCCGTGACCGGACCTCTGTGTGCACCCAACGTATTCCGCACTTCCTTCTCCTCCTGGCAGCCGTCCTACCCAATGGGCAAGGTGGCACTCGACAAGGGCTACAAGAATGTCGTAACCATGAGCTGGAACTACGGCATGGGTCGCGAGAGCCTGGATGCGTTTGAAGAATCCTTTACTGCCGGTGGCGGCACGATCGTCAAACAGATGCTGGTCCCCTTCCCGCAGACCGAATTCCAGTCCTACCTGTCGGAAATCGCATCGCTCAAGCCTGATGCCGTGTTCGTATTCTTTGCCGGTGGTGGCGCGGTCAAATTCGTCAAGGATTACGATGCACTCGGCCTGAAAGGCAAGATCCCGCTGCTGGGCTCCGGCTTCCTGACCGAGGGTACCATTGAAGCCCAGGGCGCTGCTGCCGAGGGCGTGATGACCACACTGCATTACGCCGACACGCTGGATAATGACCTCAACAACCGCTTCCGCGCCTCCTACAAGGAGCAGTTCGGCAAGCCGTCTGACCTTTACGCGGTGCAGGGCTATGACACCGGTCTGCTGATCGCCAATGCGCTGAACCAGCTCAAGGGCGACATTTCGGATCGCGATGCATTGATCAATACCATGGCCAACACCACGATCAACAGCCCGCGTGGCGACTTCACCTTCTCCAAGGCCCACAACCCGGTGCAGAACATCTACCTGCGTACGGTTGAAAACGGCGAGAACAAGGTGATCGAGATCGCATCCCCGATGCTGGAAGACCCGGCTCGCGGCTGCAAGCTCTAAGCCTGCAATACCGGGCGGGGTTTCACCCTGCCCGGTCGTATTAACCTGACTGATCATCCCGGGTTCTGCTATGACCACCTCTTTGTTTTTTGTGCAGCTGATCAACGGCCTGCAGTATGGGCTGCTGCTGTTTCTGATCGCTTCCGGCCTGACGCTGGTGTTCGGCGTGATGGGCATTCTCAACCTGGCGCACGGCTCCATGTTCATGGTCGGCGCCTATCTGGCCTGGTATTTCTTCGAGCATACCGGCAGCTTCGGCATCAGCGCACTGATCTCCGCCGCGATCGCCCTGCTGATCGGTATTGCCATCGAACGGGGGCTGATACGCCATCTCTACCGGCGCAATCACCTGGACCAGGTGTTGCTCACCATCGGCATGATCTTTGTCTTCAACGCACTGCAAAGCCTGCTTTGGGGCAACGACCCGCTGGGCGTGCCGGTGCCTCAGGCCCTGTCCGGTGCCGTACCGCTGAATGATGTACTGGAGTACCCGGTCTATCGCATTTTTGTTGCCCTGCTCTGCATCGCCATCGCCTTCGTGATGTATTACATGATCAACAAGACCCGGCTGGGCATGCTGATCCGTGCCGGCGAGTCCAACCGTGAAATGGTGGAATGTCTGGGCATCGACATCCGTCGCCTCTACACCATCGTGTTTGCCATCGGCGTGATGCTGGCGGCTGTCGCCGGGGTCGCGTCTGCCCCCATGTCCTCCATCATGCCCGGCATGGGCGAACACGTCTTGATCACCTGCTTCGTTGTGGTCGTGATCGGCGGCATGGGATCGATCAAGGGCGCCTTCGTTGCGGCCCTTCTGGTGGGGCTTGTGGATACCTTCTCGTCCGTTCTGGTACCCCAAATCTCAAGCATGATGATCTACATCCTGATGGCGTTCATCCTGCTGATCAAGCCGCAAGGCTTGTTCTCTTCCTGATCCGGAGTCTGTGTCATGTTGTTCAATAAACGTACCGAACGCATCTTCATCTGGGTGTTCTTTCCCCTGGCCCTGCTGTTGCCGCTGTTTCTGGAACAGAACACCTTCTACGTCAGCAAGCTGACCAGCATCATGATTTTCGCCCTGTTCGTGATGTCACTGGACTATCTGGTGGGCCGCTGCGGTCTGATTACTCTTGGCCACGCCATGTTCTATGGTCTGGGCGGCTATCTGTTCTGGATGCTTGCGCCGGAGTACACCGAGGTGAACTTCTGGGTGTATACCTTCTACGTATGCATGATTGCGGCCGCCATCGCACTGGTGATCGGCTTTCTGGTGCTGCGTACCAGTGGCATCTACATGATCATGATCACGCTGGCCTTTGCCCAGATGGCCTTTTATTTCTTCTCGGACTCAATCGAGTTCGGTGGCAACGACGGGCTGTTCATCTACATGAAGCCCGAAACCAGCATCTTCGGTCTCAGTCTGTTTGATCTGGATAACCCTATCCACTTCTACTACCTCTGCCTGCTGTCACTGTTCAACACGCTGGTGTTCTTCAAACTGCTGATCCGCTCCCGTTTCGGTCGCGTGGTGGATGCCATCCACCAGAATCCGGGCCGCACCACGGCCCTTGGCTACAACATCTTCATGTTCCGCCTGATGAGCTATGTGATCGCATCGGCGCTGGGTGCCTACGCCGGATACCTGTTCACCCTGCAGTACGGTTTCGTCAACCCGTCCATGCTGGCCTGGACCACTTCCGGCTCGGCACTGGTGATGTCGATTCTGGGCGGCATGGGCTCCATCTATGGTGCCATCCTCGGAACCTTCGTGTACGAAGGTCTGCACTACGGCCTTGAACACATGACCGAACACTGGATGCTGTTCATGGGCATTTTGATCATCGCAATGGTAATGGTGTTCAAGAACGGCATTGCCGGTTATCTGGAGAAACTGCTGGAGAAACGCTCATGACCACAGAGCTGATGCTGGAAACCGAGGGCCTGTGCAAATACTGGGGCGGGCTGAAAGCGCTGGACGACATTTCTCTCCAGTTTCACGACAAGCAACTGCACGGCATTGTCGGCCCCAACGGGGCGGGCAAAAGCACCCTGCTGAACCTGCTGTGCGGCCATTACAAGCCCACCAGCGGACGCATTCTGCACAAGGGTGAACCGATCGAGGCGATCAAGCCACATGCGTTTGCTCGTCGGGGGATTGGTCGCAGCTTCCAGAAAACCAACATCTACCCGGGTGCCACCTGCCTGGAGAATTGTTGTGTGGCGGTACAGCGGCGCATGGGCGGCAACTTCAATTTTCTGCGCTCGCGCTACACCCAGAAAGTACTGGACGAGATCGCCACCGAGGCACTGGAAAAGGTTGGACTGGGTGCGCGGCGTGACGAAATCGCATCTCACATCAGTTACGGCGAACAGCGCCAGCTGGAGATCGCCATGGTGCTGGCAACGGCACCACAGGTGCTGTTGCTGGACGAGCCCATGGCCGGCATGGGACACGAAGAGTCATTGCTGATCATTGAGCTGTTGAAAAAACTGAAACGGGAATACTGCATCGTGCTGGTTGAGCACGACATGGATGCAGTGTTCGAGCTGTCGGACCAGCTCACGGTCATGGTAGACGGCCAGCACCTGATCACCGGCACTGTTGACGAGGTGCGCGATGACCCCCGCGTGAAGGAAGCCTATCTGGGCCAGGGCGACGAGGTATTCTGAACATGACGAAACTGCTCGAAGTAAAGGGGCTGCACAGCTTCTACGATGAAAGCCACATTCTGCACGGTGTCAGCTTTGAGATTGAAGCCGGTCAGGCGGTAAGTCTCATGGGACGCAACGGTATGGGCAAGACCACCACGCTGAAATCGATTCTTGGACTGGTACAGCCGCGCAGCGGGCATGTGCTGTTTCAGGGAGAGGACATCTCCGCACTGCCCACCTGGCAGCGGATGCGCAAGGACATCGCCTATGTGCCGGAGGGCCGGGGCATGTTCCACAACCTGACGGTCAAGGAACACCTGGAGATGGCTGCTCGCCCCAACAACCGGGGCGAGCAGCACTGGAACTACGAACGCGTACTAGAAACGTTCCCGCGCCTGCAGGAACGGTTGAGCAATCTGGGTACACAGCTGTCCGGCGGTGAGCAGCAGATGCTGGCCATTGGTCGGGCACTGGTCACCAATCCGGATCTACTGATTCTGGATGAAGCCACCGAGGGGTTGGCGCCCCTGATTCGCAAGGAAATCTGGGACGTGATTCGCACCATCAAGGAGAGCGGCATTTCCACCCTGATCGTGGACAAGAATATCCAGGTACTCAAGGAGCTGTGTGACCGGCATGTCGTGCTGGTCAAGGGCAAGGTCGTGTTCAACGACAACTCGGAACAGTTGCTGTCACGGCTGGACGAGGTTGAGTCCTACCTCGGTGTCTGAGCCCTTCGCGACGTTACGCTTCGGGCTGATTCCGGCCCGGAGCGATTACTTGGTACAATCCCCTATTTGTGCAGCGCCACAGGGCCCCCTTACCATGACTGCAGACACTGAAAAAAACCCTGAAACGCTCCGCCAGGGGATTGGTTCTCTTGAGATCGGGCTACGCATTCTGAATACCATTGCAGAGTCGCCCAGACCCCTGACGCTGAAAAACCTGTCCGACCAGCTTCAGCTATCACCCAGCCGTCTGCACAAATACATCGTCAGTCTGCTGCGCATGGGCTACATCATGCATGACAACGGCAGCAGTTACACGCTGGGCAAATCCTGCCTGACCCTTGGCGTGGCGGCCATCCGTCGCATCGATCCGATCAGGCTGGCGTTCACTGCTGTTGAAGAACTCAATGAAACCACGGACAAGACCGTGTCGGTGACGGTCTGGAACGGCCAGGCACCACTGGTCATCAAATGGCTGGATGCCAGCCAGCCGGTCGCCGTCAACATTCGGCTGGGGCTGGAGCTGTCCCCCTTCTTCTCGGTCTCCGGTCGTATCTTCCTGGCCAACCTGCCGCAGGAGCGACGCGAAGCCATGCTGGATGCATTTTTCCAGCAACCGCTGGCCCTGCCCCGTCATGGCGGCAAGTTGCTGCAGCGTGATGCATTCCGGGAGCATTTGGATCAGGTCAGACAGGACAACCTGTGCTGCTTCTACGGTGACTATCTGCCGGATTTGAATGTGGCTGCCAGTGCCATCTTTGATATCAACGGCAATATATCGTCGGTCATCAGTTTGATGGGGATGGCGGGTGATACGGACATCCGTCCCGGCTCGACACTGCAGCAGCAACTCACCAGATGCGCCGAGCAAGTGACGGAAGCCATCTGCGGCCAGCAGCACCTCAAGCGGCACACCTGATCCGGTGCGTCGCCTGAGGTCATTCAGCCGCGAGCTGCAGCGCGATCAACGCTTGCGGCGCAGTGTCTCGGACGGCAGCTCACCAAACATCTTGCGATAGTCGGACGAGAAACGGCCCAGGTGGGTGAAACCATAGTCCAGCGCCACCTCGGTTACATTGCGTACCGCCTTGCCACTGACCAGCTCTTCACGCAGGCTTTTCAGCTTGGACTGCTTGATGAACAGCTTGGGTGTCACATTGAAATATTTGGCGAACAGGTTGTATACAGTGCGCACACTGACGTTACCGACCTGCGCCAGTTCTTCAACACTCAGATCATCTCGGATATTGGCCTCGACGTAGGCCAGCAGGTGGGAAAAACTGCGATCATTGGCATGCAGGTCACGTCCCGAAGCCGCATTGCTGTCGAACTGCTGCAGCAGTTTGCGAATCAGGATATCGCGGTAAGGCAACTGCAGATGGCTCAGATCGAGTTCGGTCTCATTGGCCTCCAGCAGCAGCGCGTCCAGCAGTCGCATGAATCCCAAAGACTGCTCCAGCTCGATGACACGGCGCTCGAAACGAACCCCACTGCGTGGCACCAGCCCCGCCTGATCCAGGCAGACTTCCTTGACCAGCTCTTCGGGCACCTTGACGATCACTTTTTCGCAATCCTCGGAGTAGGTCAGATCCATCTGCTCTCCGGGGTTCATCATCAGTGCCTGGCCCCGAAACAGACGCAGGTTCTCGTCTCGGAAGCGCCAGCGGCACTCGCCTCGGGTCACCACCTGAAAATGATAGATGCCCTGCAACTCGGGGCAGCGCACATCCACACAGTCACCATAGCTGATGGAGGACAGTCCAAGCCCGGCAAAATCACGGTAGTTCAGGCGAGAGGCCGGTGAACGGCTGCGCCCACGATCGGCAAACTCAAGCTTGTGGTGTCCGACATGGCGATTGACGTATTCGGACACTTCCAGCGGATGTGCCTGATCAAAAATCACAGCATTACTGAGCACGTTGGAGAACATGGCTTGCACCGTATTTTGTAATTATTGTTAACGGGTTAATTATAAGTAAAAGGCTTCTCGATGCAATGCCTGTTTTTTAATCAACGTCACTCGGCCATACCTGCCTCCATGTGCGCCACCTTGTCCATGACAAACTCGATAAAGGCCCGGGTTTTGACCGGCAGACTTTCCCGATGCGGATAGAGCATGTGCATGGTTCGCCCCTCCATCGACCACTGGGGCAGCAACTGGACCAGCTCACCCCGCTCCAGCTCTGCCGCCACCACGTAGCGAGGCATGCAACAGACACCCAGATTCTTCTTTACCGCATCCACTGCAAAGCGGATCTCATCGGTTCGCAGATGGGCGTGTGGGGTGAAGGTAATCGCGTGACCATCCGGGTCCATGAAGCGCCAGAACGCCGAACGCTTGAGCACCACCAACGGCAGCTTGCTCAACTCTTCCGGGCGCTGTGGGGCACCATGACGTGCAATCAGTTCCGGTGTGGCCACCACGACCATCTCGGTACTGAGCAGAGGACGCATCACCCAGTCGTTGAGGGTGACCTTGCCCAGTCGAAAGGCGATATCAATGCTGTTCTTCACCAGATCCACGTTCTCGTTGCTGAGAAACATCTCGACACTGATGCGGGGGTTCATCTCCATGAACTCGAACACCCAGTTCTTGACGTAATGGTGCCCAAGGGTGAGCGGCGCGGTGATTTTGATATCGCCCGACATGGACGACAGTTCGGTGTTCACATCCTCGGTACGCATCTCCAGCTCGGACACGATATTTGAGAGGCTGTTGTAGAAGCGCTGACCCGACTCGGTCAGACCGAATTTTTTCGAACTGCGGTGTACCAGCTTGTAGCCCAGATCCTGTTCAAACGCCTGCAACCGACGCGACAGGGTTGAGGTGGGAATGTCCAGATAACGCGCGGCGGCCACCAGACTGCCTTTCTCGACCACCTTGATGAAGTAGTACAGATCCTGATAATTCATGGTGTAGTTCTCAAAAATGAAATCACGCCTTCCCGCCCAGCGTGTGGATAAATATCCCTGAAGGCCTATATTGAGCATCGTCAGGCGGATGATGCAATGCCGATGGCCTGATGCTACACCACTCGGCTTCGGCTTTCTCCACTCATTTTCGGGATTCAGGACATCAACATGTCAGATCAGGCTACGCCCGCTACCGGCCCCAACCCCGTCACGGTGGTCATTTCCCGTCGCGTCATCAAGGGACAGGAAGCCGAATTTGAACGCCTCAGCAGCCTGATGACCGAACGCGCCGCCCGTTATCCCGGATATCTAGGCGCCAGCATGTTTCGCCCTGCCAGTGCAGATGATCCCGAGTATCGCATCATCTTCAAATTCAGTGACGAGACCTGCCTTTCAGCTTGGCAACAGTCTGCAGAACGTGCCGAGCTGCTGGAGCAGATCGAGCCTCTGCTGGTCACACCCAGTCGTGTTGAAACCACCTCCGGCATCGTCACCTGGTTTACCCTGCCCGGTCATAACCCGGTCAAGCCGCCACCCAAGTACAAGATGACCTTTGTCAGTTGGCTGGCACTCTACCCCACCGTGACGCTGATCTTTTTCCTGTTCGGCGAGTGGCTGGCACACATACCGCTGCTGCTGCGCACTCTGATCGTCACGGCCGTGGTAATGGTTGCCATGTCCTATCTGCTGATGCCGCGTTTCACCCGCTGGTTTGCCTTCTGGCTGTTCCCCAGGCGTGAACAGAACGAGCGCTGAGCCCTGTTACACCGTCCGGCCCAAGAATTCAGGAATTCCCATGACCCTAAAACTGACCGTTGTTGACCAATCTCCCGTGCAGGGCCTGCCTGCTAACGTTTCGCCCGTTGCTTTGACGGTTGAGTTGGCTCAGGCCTGTGATCGGTTGGGCTATCACCGTTACTGGCTGGCCGAGCACCACAACAGCACCAACTTTGCCGGCCCCTGCCCGGAAATCCTGATCAGCCATATCGCCAGTGTGACTGAGCGGATTCGTGTTGGAAGTGGTGGTGTCATGCTGACCCACTACAGCCCCTACAAGGTGGCCGAACAGTTCAGCATGCTGGAGACGCTCTATCCCGGCCGCATCGATCTGGGCATCGGTCGCGCCCCCGGTGGTGACGCGCTGGCATCCCATGCGTTGGCCTACCCGGCCCAGCCGGGACTTGAAGACTACGCCGAGCAGGCCTGGCTCTTGCAGAATCTGCTGCACCACAGTCTGCCGGAAGGTCATCCCTACCAGAAACTTCAGGTCATGCCAGGACAGCCGGCCATCCCGCAGACCTGGATGCTGGGTTCCAGCGGCGGCAGTGCCGGGCTGGCCGGTCAGGTCGGCATGAAAATGTGTCTGGCCCTGTTCATCAGCCCCGAACCTGCCCCTCCCACTGTCATGGCCGAATACAAGCAGGCCTGGCGTGAGGCGGGACACTCGGGCGAGCCTGAAGCCAGCATTGCGGTGGCCGCACTCTGTGCCGACAGCCGTGAAGAAGCCGAATACCTGGCGGCCCCCGCCGTGTACTGGAAGGTCAAGGCGTTCCGTCAGGGCATCCGTGAGGTGGTCAAGCATCCCGACGAGGCCCTGCGCCTGAAGCAGAGCCTGAGCCCTGCTGATCAGGCTTTCTTTGATGCGGTTCTGAACTCAATGATACTGGGAACCGCTGAAGAGTGTGCCGATCAAATCAGCCGCGTTGCGGATCAGTACCGTTCGGACGAGGTGGGTGTGGTAACGGTCACTCATGATTACAGTGATCGTCTGCGCAGTTACGAGCGGCTGGCAGGGGCTCTGCTCTGAGACCTCGGCCGACTCCGAGCGCGTAAACGAAAGAGGCGTCACACAGCGTGGCGCCTGTTCGCGTTAAGGATCGATCAGTATGACTTGTACGGCAGGAACTTGCCGGACAGCACCACGTTGACGCGGTCTCCGTTGGGGTTTTCTTCACGCTGGATATCCATGGAGAAATCGATGGCGCTCATGATGCCGTCACCGAACTCCTCATGGATCAGCTCCTTGATGGTGCTGCCGTAGACACTGACCACTTCATACCAACGGTAGATCAGCGGATCGGTGGGCACGGCACTGGGCAGTGATCCCTTGTAGGGCACAACCTGCAGCCAGGCAATGGCTTCATCCGACAGACCAAATATTTCACCAACCGTTTCAGCCTGCTGCTTGTTGAACGTCATCTGGCCCAGACAGCCTGCAGTCGTCCACTCCTTCGACAGTCCGATGGCATCAGCCACCTGTTTCCACTGAATGCCCTTGCTCACCTTGGCGGCGAGGATCATCTGAGTTACTTCTTCACGGGTACTGATCATGATGTTCACCTTCGTATGACGATAACGTTGTGTTCAGGCCGCTCGACTGTGCCGAGGCTGACCAATATTCAGTGTGGCGACGACCTCCTCTCCCATGCGCTGCTGCATGATCATGCTGTCGTCACTTTTGTGGCTGATCTCCCAGTGCCCATCGGGCTGCGGCACGCCGTGCAATACCAGAGGCAGGGCTCGGGTCTTGAGCCGAATGACGGGCATCTTGTGCTGATAGGACGAGGGCTCTCGCCCAAGTACCGCGGCTGCCACTGCGCGCGCCTGGTGCTGAATCGGCTCAATGAAGCGGCAGGGTTGACCATCCAGGCTGATGCAGTCGCCCAGTGCATAGATGAACGCATCACTGCTGCGCATGTTTTCATCCACCACAATCCCTGCGTTGAACGCCAATCCGGCCTGACGCGCAAGACGGCTGTCAGTTTTCAGGCCCGTCGCGGCAATGACGTGATCGACTTCCAGCGTTTCTCCACTCTCAAGTCGGATCTGTTTGCGGCCGTTTTCAGCACAGACATCGGCAATCTGACTCGAGGGTCGATAGATCACGCCCTGTGCCGAAAGGCTGTGTTGCAATGCCTCACCCGCCTCGGACGGAATCAGACCGCTCAGCGGCAGAGGCTGACGGTCCAGCAACGTGACCCGATGCCCGGCTCGGGTGAGGTCTTCGGCCAGTTCACAGCCCACCATGCCGGCTCCGACGATGGCAACCTGCTGCGGTCCGCTGGCCAGTTGCTGCTGCAGTCCACTCCATCCTGCCAGGTCGTTGACACGCCAGCACAGAGAGGCCGGCAGTTCATCAGGCAAGGCGGGCCTGGCACCTTGCGCCAGTACCAGATGGCTATAGGTCAGAGTGCCACGTGTGGTACGCAGCTCCCGCCGCGCCGCACTGATGCCAACAACAAAAGTCTCGCTGAGCAAGCGCACGCCCAAACGACAGGCTGCATCCGCTGCGGTTTCCTTGATCAGCGCTTCGGTTTGCAGGCCACGGCTGAGCGCCACTGAAAGCTCCGGCTTGTGATAGCGATTGGCGCTGCAGGCACTGACCATAGTGATCGGCGTCTCGCCATCCAGACTGCGAATCGCTTCAACAACGGACCAGCCTGCAATACCGCCACCCACAACAACAATCCCGGGGCGATCGCTGCTGACTGCACCAACCGGCGCAGCAGCCGTTACCACCTGAGCCTCCAGCAGCTCAAAATCGGTTTTGGTCACGCCGCACAGCGGGCATTCCCAGTCATCGGGTATATCTTCAAAGCGGGTACCCGGTGCCAGCCCACTGTCCGGATCACCCAGCTCTTCATCGTAAATCAGGCCACAGGCCAGGCAGATATACTGCTGCCAGGGGCGCTCTTCGGGGTTGAATACATCTGTGCTCATGCCGGCACCTCCTCCTGCATCAACTTGGCCATCTCCCAGCGCAGATGCTTGATCGCCGGAGTGACAATGGCCACAAAATGCGCTTCCCGGATGCGTCGCTGCGGCGCCGAGTTCATCAGGTAACCACGAGCCCCCTGATGCAGAAGCGCTGACTGTGACGCCTTCAGTGACAGCTCTGCGCCGTGTGCGCGCAGCTCCAGCACATCAAGCAGATAATCCTTGCTGCCATCGAAGGGGGTTTGAGCCAGTACACCGGCGCGTGCGGCCACTTCATCGAACTCGGCCTGCAGCTCATCCGGACGGTTGTGCAGGTACTGATTGACGTGACCCAGTTGATTTTCCACATCTCGAATGGAGTCGATGGACCCCTGAATCACACCGGCGGCAATACCAACCTGAAGCAGAACAAATGCCGCTCGGATACGCTGGATAAACGGCCTTGCCGGATCAGCGATGATTTGATCTTCGCTGACAAAATAGTTATCCAGAGGCACGGCCCAGGTACTGGTGCCCTCCATGCCGGAAAACTCCGGACAGGGCCTTAACGGCACCCGATCATCAATATCCAGCAGGAACATCACTTCATGTGAACGACTGCCATCGGCACGATCAACGGCGGCAATGGCACCACAGTATTGGCCGGGGCCAATATGACTGACCCAAGGCAGCGTGCCACTGACGCTGTAGCCACCCGGCACCTTTTTAGCCTTCAGAGCCATTTTTTCGATGCCGGTCAGCGCTTTCATCGGGTTGGAGAGCCCGGTGCCGCCGAATGTGCGGCCCGCGACATGGTCGTCCAGACGGGCCAGCAGTGCCGGATTGCCGGACTGCTCCATGTACAGGCCGCAGACATCATGGCACCAGGTCATGAAGCCGGTGGAGCCACAGTGGCGACTGACCTCCTGCATGGTGGCAAGCGCAAGACCAAAGCGACCGCCATGCTGATTCAGATGCGCGGCAAAGGCACCTGCCTGACCGAGGTCTGCCATGATGTCGGTCGGGTAATAACCCTCATGGTCGATACGGTAGGCGGCGGGAGCCAGCTGTTCCCGAGCGACTTTGGCTACATCAGCCAGCACCTGGGCATCATCGGCCCAAGGGGTGAAAAGCGGGGTGGATACGGCGACGTTATTCATGGCATTCCTCTCCTGTCAGGTTTTGGGCTCAGTCCATCAAGCTGATGCTGAACGGGATCGGGTTACGCATGGTGTTGGCGACCGGAGAAAAGTAGTTTGCATGCTGCACAATCTCATCCAGCTCCTCACGCGTGGCGTCACCCTCGACCAGAACCTTGACGCGAATTTCCTGAAAGCCCATCTGCTCAGGTTTCATTTCGGCACCGCCCGCCCCCCAGGCCGCAGGGTTGCCAATATCCCCCTCCATGAAGATTTCCAGCTTGCTGAGCTTGACCTGTTTCCAGGTGGCCACGGCCGTGATCCCCACCGCGAGGCAACCCCCGAGACCGGACAGTACGATTTCACCCGGAGCCGGCGCAGTGTCTTCCCCGAACAGGTGCAGCGGCTCGTCCACAACCACTTCGTGCTGATTGACATGGCTGATGGTGCGATACTGCCCATCGGTAACGGTGTGAACCTTGTTGGTACCGCGCGTACCGGGGTTGTTGCGTCCCTTTTCCGCAAACGCCATCAGACCATCCCGATCGATCGGGCGCAGGTAGGTAGTAACGGTTTCAGGCTTGGTTGCTGTTGCAGTTGTCATTGGCATATCTCCAGTCGTTTTGATGACACTGTTCAGTCCGGATCGGACGTTTCCAGTGGCTTGTCATATACAAAGCAGGAGCCGTGCCAATATTGAAAAATAATTATTTTTAATTACAAAACAACAACTTAAACAAATTTCGATGTGACTTTAGAAAACAGTGCTGCGGAGTGTCAGACATTGTCAGCATTACATTGTCTGACAATGTCCAACCCTGATCAGAGACTGTCCGTAAGGGACAGCTTTTCCAGGCGATAGCGAAACTGGCGTGCCGTCATTCCCAGCAGGGCGGCCGCGCGCGTTTTGTTGCCACCGGTTTGCTGCAGGGCCTCCAGCAATGTCTGTTCCTCATCCTCCCGTACCCAGCTGTAGGGACGAGCGCTGGACTGAATGGAACCTGCGGAGCTGACCGGGACGATCGTTGCGGCGGATTCAGGCGGTGGTAACGGGGATGGCTGAGCAAGGGCCGACTGGCCGGCTTCAAGATGACTGTTGATCACCGACTCCTGGCGCAGAATGCTTTCGATGTCACCAATGGTGATATTGCCGTCCAGTGCAATCAATACCGCTCGCTTGATCACGTTCTCCAGCTGCCGAATATTGCCTGGCCAGTTGTAGCTCTCCAGCCGCTCCATTACTCCCTTGCCAAACAACGTGTAGCGCCCGTATTCGCGGTTGGCGTTAAGCAGGAAATGACGCGCCAGAATGCGTACGTCACCGGTGCGCTCGCGCAAGGGTGGCAAATGTATGGGAAACACGTTGAGACGGTAGAACAGGTCCAGTCGGAAGGTGCCGCGATTCACCGCTTCCTGCAGGTTCTTGTGTGTTGCCGTGACGATGCGAACATCCACAGGAATATCGCGGATGCCGCCGACACGCTGAATCACCTGACTTTCAAGCACACGCAGAAGCTTGGACTGCAGCTCCATATTGAGATCACCGATCTCATCCAGAAACAGGGTCCCCCCATTGGCCAGTTCGATCTTGCCCTGCTTGCTGGACGTTGCGCCGGTAAACGCCCCCTTTTCATGACCGAAAAGCTCCGACTCCAGCAGTTGCTCGGGAATAGCGGCACAGTTGATGGCCAGAAAGGGCTGATCTCGCCGTTTGCTGTTCAGGTGGAGAATTTGCGAGAAGCGCTCCTTCCCCGTGCCCGACTCCCCTGTCAGCAGAACGGTAACCGGTGTGTCCGCCACACGGGTAATCTGCAGCAATGCATCCCGTACGGCGGCACTCTCTCCCAGAATGCCGTAGTTGTTTTGCTGCTGCTCCAGGGCTTCCTTCAACTCCTGGTTTTCCTCACGCAGGTGACTGGTACGCTCATCGATCAGGCCATTGATCTTGATGATTTGCGCAATGAACGTCGCCAGAATGCGCAGGATAACCAAGTCAGCGTTTATCGCACGGGGCCTCATGCGGAGCCGGTGAGCGGCCAGAACGCCAACGGTCAGATTGCCATCCATGATTGGGACGGCGAGATAGGACACCACGCCCTCAGGCAAGGTGGCTCGGTCAACGGCGCGGAACAGAAACCCCGGTTCCTGATCCACGTCCTGTACCACCACCTGCTGGCCGCTTTGCATCACCTTGCCGGTAATACCCTCTTCAAAGCTGTACAGGCCTCGCTTTCGCTCAGCCTCGGTCAGGCCATAGCTGTAACGGATGCGCAACAGTCCGTCCGCGGTGGATGGCAGCAATACTCGCCCCCGGTTAAGCCCCAGCATCTGGGACATCAACCGAAGCGTTCCGGTAATGGCAATCTCCGGGGTGCCCGAATGGCCGATCAGCTTGGCGGCCTCATGCAGTACCGTGAGGTCGGCAGCGCCACGATCATTGGCACTGGCTGCATTCATGGGGGAAGTCAGTTCCTTGTCCATGTCAGTCATGCTCCTGTATGGAAACGCGATACAACGACAAAAGCCCGCTCAGAGAGCAGGCCATTGCGGGCGAAGATGAGACAGTGTCTACTCGACATGCCAGTTGAAGCGCTTGATCAACACGCTGCAGATCGTGTCCAGTCCGTAACCGATCACCCCGATCACGATCACGATTGCGGCCAGCGTGTCATAGGCCAGCGTGTCACGGGCATCATTGATGGCGTACCCCAAACCGCTGGTGACCCCCAGATATTCGGCCGGGACCAGCACAACCCAGGCAACACCCACCGCCAGACGAATACCGGCCATGACATCGGTCATGATTGCGGGCAGGATGATCCGACGCAGCATCTGCGGGCCTGATGCTCCCAGATTCTTGGCCACCTTGAACCAGTTCGGATCGATGCGTCGCACACCATGAGCAGTGGAGAACATGATCGGCCAGACGGTGGCCATCACGATCAGGAAGATGATCGCCGCATCCCAGCTGGCAAACGCCAGTACCGCGATTGGCATCCACGCCAGCGGACTGATCATGCGCAGGAACTGGAACGGCACGTTGGCAATCTTCATGGCCGTACCGATGTAACCAATCAGAACACCCACCGGTACCCCAATGATGACACCCCAGAACAGGCCCACCAGCACGCGGTACAGGCTCGATTGTATGGTTGGCCAGATGGAGCCGCTGGCCACCAGATCATAAAGCGCATGGAAAGTGGGAGCCGGTGCGAAGTTGGCAAATGCCCACATGTCCGGGTCATTGGCAACGATATAGCCACCGGCCCACCACACGGCCAGCAACGTCGTGATGCCAATGACCGGGTAACGGAGTCGAGCCAGCCAGCCCAGCAATGGCACAAGGCCATTGCTGGAACTGCTCATGCTCTGCAGTGCATGGGAGGTCTGGGTACTACTCATAGCTTGATCACCTCTTCACGCTCAAACGGGTTGTCGGCGTTGAAGCCCGGTCCCTGCTGCCAGCCGGTATGCTTCTCCATGGCCGCCTTGACGAAACGATAGTCAACCAGATCCTCTGCCACGAAATCCGCATCCAGCTGCTGCAGGAAGGTGGTGTCACCACCCACAAGTGTATTCTTCAACTCATTCACGATCAGTCTGGTCGCTGAAGGATAGGGCCAGGGCTGGAAGTCAATGCGGCCGCTGCCCCAGCCCGGATTCTGAATCGCATCAGGCGTTGCATAGCTGTCTTCGTCATACAGCGTCATGGCCCGCTCAATGATGTCCGCTTTCATCGGCAGGTAGCCCTTGCCATCCTTGGACAGCATGTGAGCAACCTCTTTCTTGTTCTGTTGTGCATAAATCTGGGCGCGGACGATGGCGTTCATCACCTTCTGGCTCCACTCCGGATTGGCGTTGATCTGATTTTCGTTCATGCAGACCACACAGCAGGGGTGGTTTTTCCACATGTCACCGGTGAAACGCAACATCTTGCCACCGGCCAGCATCTCGCCTACCGCATTGAAGGGCTCGGCCACAATGAACGCGTCGATCTTGCGTGCAGCCAGTGCCGGCGGCATGTCCGGGGGTGGCATGATCTGCAGGTTGACCTCATTGGCGGCCAGCGGCTCTCCTTGAGACTTGATAACGGGTGTCAGCCCGGCATGACGCAGCCCCATCTGCAGCACGATATTGTGCATGGAGTACCAGTACGGAACGGCAACCTGCTTGCCACCAAGATCGGCAAAACTTTCGACGCCGGTGTGGCGTCCCACGACCAGTCCGGAGCCATTCAGGTGCGCCCAGGACATGATCTTGACCGGAAAACCGTTGTTGTAACGCATCCAGATGGGAATGGGCTTGAGCAAATGCACCAGATTGAATTTGGCAGCGGCAAAGCCTTCCACCAGTGGCGACCAACCTCGAATCAATACCGGTGGCTCGGTCTTCAGGCCTTCATCCTCAAAATACCCCATGGCATGCGCCACCAGCAGGACTGTCGCATCGGTAATGGGCAGATAGCCGATGCGAACCACTTCATCCGCCGGTGGCTGGATGCTGCCCCAGGCCGCGCCGCTGGCCGCAAGACCAAAGGTGGCCGCCAGGCCACCAACGGCAAGGCTGTCGAGCATGAAGTCACGGCGGCTCATCTCATGTTCCTGCAGATATTCCAGTTCGGACGTAGAGATCGGGCCAAGTTCACTGTTGTGTTTTTTCATGGTTGGGTCCTCAATAGATCAGGCAGGCTGAGTATTACGCCGCATGCTCGGCGCCATTTTTACTCGGCTCGGTGTGAGACTGGCGGCCAGCAAGACCGTTATCCGTTCCTTTGAACAGATCCATCAGCTGGTCGCGCAAGGACTGGAAACCGGCGTCCATGTGACGACGCGGCCAGGGAAGCTTGACGCTCAGTTCGTCTACAACGCGACCGGGATTCTGTGACATGATCAACACGCGGTCGGCCATGGTGATTGCTTCATCAATATCGTGCGTCACGATCACCATGGTGATGCCGCGCGCACGGCAAATGGCAGGCACCTCTTCCTGCAGGGCGGTACGCGTAAACGCGTCCAGCGCCGAGAACGGCTCATCCAGCAACAGCACCTCAGGATCGGTCGCCAGCGATCGCGCCAACGCGACCCGCTGCTGCTGACCACCCGAAAGGCTCTGCACATTGACATCCTTCTTGTCGTGCAGGCCCACCATGTCGAGCAGTTCATCAACACGCTGATAGGCTTCTGTCTTGCTGACACCGGCAAACAGCAGCCCCAGTGCCGCATTTTCCTTCACACTCATCCACGGATAGAGGGATGCTTTCTGAAACATCATGTTCCATTTGGCACTGGGCCTTGAAACCTGATGCCCATTGATCCGCACACATCCTTCGGAGGGAATCAGAAGCCCCGCCAGCATGTGCAGCAGCGTGGATTTGCCACAGCCACTGCGGCCAATCAGAGCGACCATCTCGCCAGGCTCAATGCGGTTTTCGATCTCTTGCAGAGTAGGTGCCGAGGACGGCGAAAAGCGGTGTGTGATGTAGTCCAGTGAAATCGTGGCGCCCATGGTGATACTCCGGTCAGTGGGTGTCTGACCAGTAACAGCATGTAGCGTGCCACTTATTTAAAAATGTTATATTTCAATAACCTGAGATAAAAACAGGCAGTTTGTCCGCCATTGTCATTTGATGACATTGTTCGACAATGTCGCATTGTCAGGCCTGCTGCACCCTAATGGCGCCCATCGACAGATGGGTTGGGCTGTGGGCTCAGCCGAGGGTGCGTTTCCTCCCCCCACACCATCACCAGGGCGCCCGAGAGCAGCATGGCAATGGCGACAAACCAGAAGCCACTGCTGACCACGCCGGTCAGGTGCGCCGCCACACCAAACCCCAGCGCGCCAATGCCGTAGCCCAGATCACGCCAGAAGCGGTAGATGCCAATGGCAGAGCTGCGCCAGTTGGGGTGAGAGATATCGGCTACCGCCGCACTCAGATTGGGATAGAGCAATGCCATGCCGAAACCGGTTACGGCTGCAGAGAAAGACCACCAGATAACTCCGCTGCCCACCAGCATCAGTGCCACCCCTCCACCACAGATCCACATGCCCCATATAATTGGCTTAAGCCGGCCGATCCGATCCGACAGTCGACCGGTCAAGAACTGGGAACCACCCCAGACAACACCATAGATACCCACAACCCAGCCAATGGCACTCAGGCTCAGTCCCTGCTGATAGAGAAATACCGGATAGAACACCCAGACCAGAGCATCGACAAATTTTTCCACCAGCCCGGCCTGACTGAATGCGACCATACGCCGGTCGGTCCAGCTCATCAGTGCAAACACCTCAGCCGTGGTCGGCGTATCCGAAATATTCTGCGGCAGCCGCGCCCGAGGCCCAACGGAGTTGCCACTGGCATGTCGAGCACTTTCGGCCCTGGCCCAGTCATGGGTTTCACCCACCAGCAACAACACCAGCACGATGGCCAGTGCAATGACAACGGCGCCAAACACGAAAAGCCCCATACGCGGCCCCAGCCCTGTCGCCAGATAGCCCGTACCGATACCCGCCAGTGCTACTCCTACATAGCCGGAAAATTCGTTCATTCCCATGGTAAAGCCGCGCTCATCGGCCCGAGTGATATCCATCTTGGCGGTCTGGGTCATCGACCAGCACAGCCCCTGATTGACTCCCAGCAGCACCGTGGCGGCCACAACCCAGCTCCAGGATGGCGCATACAGCACCATGAACGGGATCGGGATCGCGGCCAGCCAGCCCAGCAGCAGTACCTTTTTGCGCCCAACCCGTTCAGCCATGCGTCCGGCCACAAAATTGAGCGTTCCCTTAACGAAGCCGAAGGCCACTACAAAAGCGGTCAGCATCATGAAAGACCCCTGGGCAACACCGAATTCGGATTCTGCCAGTGCCGGCACCACGGTGCGCATCATGCCGATGGTCAACCCAACCAGAAAGACCTGTATCAACTGCTGACTGAATTGCTGCAGATTTTCACGGATACCGTGTTGGTAGTCGGTGTAGTGCTTCTCGGTCACACCCATAGGGCATATCTCCCTGAACCGGACAAGGGTAGTGTCAGGCATGCACCTATACGCACACCAAACATTCAATTGATTGATAGAATGATTGCGCGCAAAGTCCCTGTCAAGGCGTTACAATGCACTGGGAAAAAGGGGAAGCACTCACGATGACATCACGACTGGAACTGCTGGAGACTCTGGCTCTGCTGGGTAAGGCGCTGGGCAATGGCCATCGCCTGGCACTGCTGGAACGGCTGGCTCAATCGGAAGCGGCGGTGGAAGTACTTGCCGACACCGCAGCGCTCAGTGTGGCCAACACGTCTCAGCATCTGCAACAGTTGCGTCGAGCGGGGCTGGTAACCGCCTCGCGCTCAGGCAAGCAGATGATCTACCGCCTCACGGATACACGCACCATAGAGCTGATCGAACTGATGCGCCAGATTGCGCAAACCAATCTGGCTGAAATGGAGCGGCTTGTTGGACAGCTGTTTGCTGACGATAACGCTGATGGGGCCATGAAACCGGTGTCGCGGGATGACTTGTTGCAGGGCTTGAAAGCGGGCACTCTTGCTCTGCTGGATGTACGCCCAGCGGATGAGTTTCAGGCTGGTCACCTGCCTGAAGCCGTCAACATTCCGATCAGCCAGCTCGACCAAATGTTCGATGTTTTGCCACGGGACAGGGAGATAGTAGCCTACTGTCGAGGCCCCTACTGTGCCCTGTCACATGACGCGGTCAAATGGCTGCGTCAAAAAGGCTTTAACGCCCGACGCTTCGCCGAAGGCTACCCTGAATGGAAAGCGGCCGGATTACCCGTGATCAACGAGAGCCAAAGGAATTGACATGAGCACTACGCTGTTTGACAAGGATACTGCCGTCACCGAGTCGGTTCTGAACGCAATCGCACACATGCCCACCGCAAGTCTGCCTGTTTTGATGGCTGACGATTTCGCACAGACGCTGTCGGACAGCGATTTCATGCGGATCGCGGTACTTCTGGCCCGTAAAAGTTATGACGAAGGCGGTTGCCCCATCGGGGCCCTCATCATCGATAACAGCACACGCCGTATTCTGGGCAAGGGGCACAATACGCTGGTGCAGGAAAGCCACCCCTACAATCACGGCGAAACCTCAGCCATCCGAGATGCCGGCAGGATCGACTTCAGTCATACCACGCTGTTCACCTCGCTCAGCCCATGTGATGTGTGCGCCACGCTGCTTTACATGCGTGGCTTCAGCCGCGTCGTCGTTGGTGACATCACCAGCGCCGGTGGCAATGAAGCCCTGCTGCGCAGCAAGGGCATTCAGGTCGACATTCTGGAAGACCCAATAGGTATTGAACTGTATGCGCGCTTCAAAGCGGAGCAACCGCAGCTGGAGCGTGAAGACTGGCGAGGCGTTGCCGCCACAGATACAAAGAAATAGAGCTGAACATAATCTGGATGCGCCCCTGTCCAACATTTCCGCCATGGCGGATCTGGCGTGCCTCCTCGCTCGATTAATCATCCAGCTGACCACGCGTAGACGGCATAAGGCAGAACAGCCAGCCTTGAATCAAGGCGTCAGTATTAAACGCCTTTTGCACGCTTGACCAGCTGTTCCAGATAGCGGGCAAACAGGTCGCCCGAATCCTGCCGAAACATGCGAATGCGCCCCGTATGACTCAGCACCAGAAGGCCAACACTGTGTGCAAAAAGGGCCGTCACCTCTTCCAGCGCCTGCTCTTGCGGCATGCCAAGTTGCTGTAATCGATCCTGTATCGGCTGCAGAGCATCACGCAACCTGGCATTGAGCGTTTCGTTAAGCTCGGGAGTGAGCCCGCGCGGTTTCATGCCCTGGAACAGATAAAAGCCCAGGTCCAGATCGTGCGGATTTTCCCGATAAAACTCGAAAAATGCCCACGCGGATGCCTGCAGGCACTCCACTGCCTGCTCGTTTTCTGCCGTGGCAGCTTCAACCTGATGGTTCAAGCGCTCAAGAGACTCGCCGAGCAAGGCTCCGTACAACTCCTCCTTGTTGGCAAAGTAACTGTAGATAGCACCGGGTGAGTAGCCTGCACGATGCGCAATTTCCCGCATGCTGGCCTTGTCCATTCCAAGCTCAAAAAAAGCGGACCTGGCGGCATTCAATATGAGTTCGCGGCGCGCATCTGTCAGGCTTTGATGTCGAAGTTGGCGTGGATTTTCCACTGCACAGGCCCTCTTGTAACGCAGTAAAGGCTGCGTCGTATTTGACGAAATATGAGCGATAGTATAAACAGTGAGGAGTTTATTGAACACTGTTCAATATAATCATCATGCGTTTAGTGGAGGTCAGCATGGCGTCAAATAACACAGTCTCACCGGTGAAGGCAGCCCTGATGTCAGGGACCGAATACCGGGAATCCCTGCGCAGATACAGCCCCAGGGTGTTTGTTAACGGCCACGCAGTCAGCAGCGTGGCTGATGAGCCGGCCTTTCAGCCCGGTATCAACGCACTGGCCTATACCTATGATTACGCACTCAAGCCTGAACTGGCGCCCATTGCACTGGCTACACAATCCAGCCGAAACCGAATCGTGAGCCGAATGCTGCACGTAAATGAATCCGCCGGTGACCTTTTGAACAAGCTGGAAGCGGTCAGGGTGCTGTGTCAGGAAACCGGCTGTGCCCAACGCTACCTTGCTCATGACGCGCTGAACGGTATTGCACAGGCTGTGGCCCATATTGATGACGCCAAAGGTACGACTGAGCACAGCGCCCGTTTTGAAGCCTACCTGGCCAAGGTTCAGGATGAAGATCTATCGCTGGGCGTGGCGATGACTGACGCCAAGGGCGATCGAAGCCAAAAGCCACATCAGCAGGCCAACCCTGATACCTACGTGCATGTTGTTGAGCAAAACGGCAAGGGTATCGTCATCAGTGGCACCAAGGCGATCGTCACCGGAGCCCCTTACATGCATGAGCTGCTGGTGATGCCCTGCCGCGATATGGGACCCGAGGATGCGGACTTTGCTGTCTGCTGTGCCGTACGTGTGGATGCCCCGGGAATCACGATGGTATCGCGACCTGCCGGTCGTCCCGGCGAAAAGCTGGAGCACGGCGATGCACTTTTTTCACGCAAGTATGGACAGGCGACGGCGGTGGTAATCTTTGACCGGGTATTTATTCCCTGGGAGCGGGTGTTCTATGTCGGTGACTGGGAGCACAGTCATGTGCTGACCTACAGTTATGCGACCCATCACCGACACAGCTGCATTGCGGCGCGGGCAGGCTTTGGCGACCTGCTGATCGGTGCCGGTGCCCTGATGTGTGAGGCCAACGGACTTGATCCCGAGCGCAAAAGCAACCTGCGCGACCCGATGGTGGAGCTGATCAAAATCACCGAAGGCTTCTACGCCTGTGGTGTCGCCGCGAGCGTCTATGCCACACAGGACAGGTACAGCGGCACGTTCATGCCAGATCCGGTTTTCAGCAATATCGGCAAGCTGCTGCTGGCGACACAGATTTATGACATGCACCGCCTCGCGCATGAAGTTTCGGGCGGGCTTATTGTCGCACTGCCCGGCCCTGACGAAGACCATAACCCGGCCACCGCGGCCAGCCTGGCCGAGGTACTGCAGGCCAACGCCGATATTCCCTATGACAAGCGTATACAAACAGCACGCTTCATCGAGGACCTGACCGCTTCTCACCAAGGCGGCTGGTACTCCATTATCAGTCTCCATGGTGGCGGCTCACCCGCTGCCATGAAACAGGAGATCTGGCGCAACTACCCGGTAGGCTCAAAGGTGGAACTGGTGGAACGCCTGCTTGAACGGGGTGTACTGCATGACGAGAAACGTTCGATCACCAAGAATCGCCAGCCCGGTCGCTGCTGCGATACCGGCTGCACCACACCAGGTCAGCCGCTAATGGTACCGTTGAAAGAAGTTTGAACACGGGTCGGATGCTTGAGCAAGATAAGCAGGTCTTTACAGGGAGGATCCCATGAACGCAATGCGAGAACGTGCAGCGGAAGGACTGAAGCCAGGTGACAGCTTCTGTATAACGCGCCGCTTTACACAAGAGGAGGTCGATGCCTTTGCACGCCTGTCGGGTGACTATAACCCGGTGCATTTTGATCAGGCTTTCGCCGAGTTGAAGGGCTTCAGAGCCCCGGTGGCACATGGGCTGCTGACCGGCAGCCTGTTGACCGAGATCGGGGGGCAGATCGGCTGGCTGGCCGCCGGCATGAATTTCCGTTTCAGGCGGCCTGTTTACGTAGGCGAGGCTATTACCTGTCGCTGGACCATCAGGGAGATAGATCCGCGTGGACGCGCCAGCGCCAGGGTCGAAATGACCAACCCGGACGGAGTGGTCGTGCTGGAAGCGGACGTCACCGGGATTATTCCCGGTGACCCGGAGCGCCAGCGGTTGCAGCAGATGCTGGCCGAAGGCGACCCGACCAATGGCTTGGCCGAGGGTCGCCGTGATCAGACTTGAGCACAGCCTGTGCTTTAGCCAAGTCCCTTTTGCAGCAGATGCAGACTTTCCTTCAGTGTTTGCTGCTGCTCCTCGCTGAGGCAGGACATCACTTGTTGCTCGTGCTCGATCGCCTTGTCCAGCAGTTGAGCCGCCAGCTGCTGCCCTTTCTCGGTCAACCGGAAGCAGCTCTCTTCGACCTGCAGCAGTCCCTTGTCCTGCAGCCATTCGCCGGTAAACACCAGCTCCTTGAGCGGCTGGGAGACATAGCGGCAGATCTGCTCCTGCTCCATCGCTTCACCATCCGCCAACAGAGTCAGCACTCGCCACTCCTCAGCAGTGACACCAAAATGGCTCAGCCGTGGGTAGAAGTCAGAGGCATAGGCATTGAGTGTCTGTCGCAACTGGAACAGCAGGTAGTCGCCCAGAAAGCCTCTGGCTTCCAGCGGTCCGGTAGGTGCCTGAACCGCGGGGTGGGTCTCGGGCACCGCATAGCGACCGTTGTGGAACACCAGTGAGCTGACGTTTTCCTCGTAGCCGTACTCGGTCACCTCACCCACAATAATGAAGTGGTCACCACCCTCGTAGACATTCCAGGTCTTGCAGCCAAACCAGGCGGCCGTGCCGTGCAGCAGCGGCGATCCATGCTCATCGTCACGGGTATGAATGCCGGCAAACTTGTCCTCGCCACGACGTGCAAACCGGTTGGAGATGTCAACCTGGTCATTGCGCAGCACGTTGATGGCAAAGGACTTGCCGCGGGTGAAGGCCTCCAGACTCCAGGCCCCCTTGTCGATGCTCCACAGCACCAGTGCAGGCTCGATCGAGAGCGTGTTGAAACTGCTCGCCGTCATGCCGATGGGGTTACCCTCGGCATCTCGCGTTGTAATCACGGTTACGCCGGTGGGGAACTTGCCCAGCGCCCGGCGAAAATCTTTGGGGTCAAATGGCATAACTGCCTCCGGTTCAGGTCAAAACGGTCAGGAAACGTTCGTTCAACTGACGGTCGTGATAGAAGATCGCCTTGCCCAGCTCACCCGCATCCCAGGTCACCGGCTCGTGATCGGGGTAGTGATAATCGCCACCTGCAAAAACTTCATTGCGGTTGCCGGACGGGTCAAAGAAATAGATGGTCTGACCGTGGGTCAGGCCGTGACGCGTTGGACCTATATCTATTGAAGTATCGGTCATGGAGATCAAGTCTGCCGCTTTCAGCACATCGTTCCACGTCTCCAGAAAGAAGGAGGCATGGTGGAACCTGCCCGGCTCAGGGTGATCGATAAACGCCACATCGTGCGCCTTCATGCTGGCGGTCAGGAACTGCGCCACGCGCTTGCCATCCGGCGTCATCACCTGCTCGGCCAGGTCGAAGCCCAGCACATCGCGGAACAGCTCCAAAGTACGGTCAAGGTCGGTGCCATACAGCAGACAGTGGTCAAAACGGGTGGCTTTCATGCCCTTGAGCCCACGGGGCCAGGCTTCCGGATTGCGGTTGCCAACGCCCCACTTGCCTGTCTGCTCCTTGGTGGCAAACAGCTCAAAGCTGTGGCCACTGGGTGCGACAAAACGTACACGACGACCGCAGTCTTTCAGCTCGCCCGCCGGAATGTCTTCCACTTCGCAGCCAAATTCGATCAGCTCCCCGCGCAGCTGATCGACAACATCTTCACTCAGGCATTTGAAACCCATGAAATCCATCCCCGGCTGGTCCGCTTCACGCAGTACCACCGAGAACTTGTCCACTTCGGTCCAGCCCTTGAGGTAGACACGCCCCTGATCGTCACGGTCCATCTCAATCAGGCCCAGCAGCTCCACGTAGTGGTTTACCGCCTCATCCAGATCCAGTACCCGGATCTGTACATGTCCGGGACGCATTACACCTTTTTTCATTGGGTTACCTCATCGTTATTGTTATAGATCGGTATTGAACCGGGCTGCCCTAGCCAATGGCATTGGGCAGCATCAACGACAGTGAGGGTATCGCGATGATCAGCGCGAGCCGCACAATGTCTGCAATCCAGAACGGCGTCACGCCGCGGAAGATGGTTGACAGCTTGACGTCGGGAATGACGCCACGCAGCACAAATACATTCATGCCCACCGGCGGCGTGATCAGACTGATTTCAGTCACCACGACGACCAGGATGCCAAACCAGATCAGATCCATGCCCATGGCTTCCACCATCGGGTAGAACACCGGCACCGTGAGCAGGATCATCGACATGCTTTCCAGCACACAGCCCAGCAACAGGTAGACACCCACCAGAATCAGGATGACCATGAGCGGGCTGAAGCCGGACTCCACGACCCAGTCCTTGAGCATCATCGGCATGCCTGTCAGGTTGATGAAATTGGAAAAAATCACGGCACCGATCACAAGGAAGAACAGCATCGCCGTTGTGCGGGCGGCGTTGCTCAGTGAGCGCTGGAACATCTTGAAGCTGAGCTTTCCACTGAACAGTGCGATCAGAAAGGCTCCGGATGCACCGATACCTGCCGCTTCTGTCGGAGTGAAAATGCCCGCGTAAATCCCGCCCATGACGATGATAAAGATCAGGTTAATACCCCAAACCCCTTTCATCGAAAGCAGGCGCTCTTTCCAGGTGGAGCGTTTGCCCGCCGGTCCAATTTCAGGCTTGAGCCGTACCGCAAACACGACAGCCAGCATGTACAGGATAACGCCGATCAAACCGGGCAAAAGGCCGGCAATGAACAGTTTGCCGATATCACTTTCGGTCATCAGGCCGTAGATCACGAGGATAACGCTGGGCGGGATCAGAATGCCGAGCGTGCCCCCTGCCGCGATCGCACCGGTCGCCAGACTGTCGGCATACTTGTATTCACGCATTGACGGCATTGCCACTCGGGACATGGTTGCCGCCGTTGCCATCGAACTGCCGCATACAGCCGAGAAGGCACCGCATGAGACCACCGTTGCCAGCGCCAGACCACCCTTGAAGTGTCCCAGAAAGGCATTGGCTGCACGATAGAGTTCCTTGGACATGCCTGACTCGGTAATCAGGTTACCCATCAAAAGGAACAGGGGGACTACGGAAAGGCCATAGGCCAGACCGGTGTCAAACGCGGTGGAGGCAATCATGTTGAGTGCCGTATTCCAGCCACGCGGGTTGCCGTAGGTCATCTGCTGCACCAGCGCGAAGCCGATGACACCGACAATGCCCATGGCGATACCCAAGGGTATCCGTGCCAGTATCAGCACCATCAGTGCTGCAAATCCGAGCAGACTTGCCTCCATTACTGCACTCCTCTCGAGGTCTTGCCGTTGCGGTCGAACAGCAGCTGGATCAACAGAATCAGGGTGGACGCAGATGCCGTGATCGCCATCAAAAAGGCAAGCCAGGCATAGGGTATCTGCAGCACCGCAGTTGTATCTTCATAACGCAGCACCTTGAAAGCGTGCTCCCAAAGCATCCAGGAGAAAATGCCGAATGCCAGTACGTTGATCACGCCGATCACCCAGTACTGTACCGCCAGAACCCGGTCACTCAGTGCCGAGTCGAGGATGTCCACGGCAATGTGGCCACCCTCGGCGGTTACCAGCGGCAATCCCAGAAAGATTACCGCTGCCAGCATCAACTCCGTCACTTCAAAGGCACCGGTGACCGGCATCGAGAACAGATAGCGTCCCACCACATCAACCAGTGTCAGTGCCATCATCAAAAACATGACGATGGCTGCTGTCGCACTGAGCAATGTGTTGAGAACGCCCTCACCTCGTGCCAGCCAATTTCTGCCCTGCGTGCGAGTTGCATTCATGGTTAACCCTCAGTGTGTCGCTTCACATCACTGCTGCTGGCTGAGTGTGCGGAAGGCTTCCAGTGCAGCCTTGCCGTCCACGCCCATTTCAGCAGCGGTCTTGAGCCACTCCTCTTCCATCGGTGCACTCGCGTTGCGAATCTCCGTCAGGAAGGCTTCATTGGCGGTCACGATTTCATTGCCGTTGGCCTTGATCGCTTCCAGTCCCTTGGCATCCTGAGCATCCCACATCTGGCCGGCCAGGCGGGCAAAGGCTTCACCGGAGACAGACTCGATGGCCTTCTGATCCTCTTCCGGCAGATCCGCAAAGCGGTCACGGTTCATCACCAGGAAGAAGCTGAAGTTGTACAGGCCGCCCGGAACCAGAGTGGTGTGAGTGGTCTTGTCCTGGATATTGAAGGCCGGTACGGACTCCAGAGGGAACAGAGTGCCATCGGCCACACCGCTGGAAACCAGTTCGTAGGTGCTGGATGAAGGCTTCTGCAAGGTAACGGCGCCCAGCTCGGTGGCAATATCATTCATGATGCCGCCACCCACACGCAGCTTCAGGCCGCTCAGGTCTTCTGCCGAATTAACGGTGCGCTTGCTGTTGTGGATATGGCCCGGGCCGTGAGTAAACAGACCCAGCAGTTTGACGTCCTTGTGTTCGCCGGCCGGCTTCAGGTAGTCATTGTAGACGTTCCAGTACGCCACCGAAGTACCCACGGCACTGTCGCCACCGAACGGAAACTCGACCATCTTGTACAGCTTGAAACGGCCCGGCGTGTAACCATGGGCGCTATAGGTGATATCCGCCTGTCCTTCACGGGCGATATCGTAGTGAACCTTGGGATGGCCCAGTGCTGATGGCAGCATCACAACCTTGACACGCCCTTCGGTCGCTTCTTCCACGCTATTGGCCCAGGGTACCATCACATCACGTACCAGAGGATGACCTGACGGCAGCCAGGACGACATGGTCAGGCGCGTTTCCGCCTGCGCACCTGAAGCCAGAAGTGCGATTGTTGCAGTTGCAGCGACTCGAAACATCATCTTCTTCATCGTTATTCTCCGTTTCTGGTTTTAGTCCGGTCCGAACCGGCGTCCGACCGGAGCATGGTGCGCCGGTCGGCCTCTACAGCGAACTGTTTCAGATATCGACCACCAGACGCGCGCTTTGGGCTCGTGAGCAACAGAGCGCGATCTGGTCGTTGTCTTCCTTTTCCTCGTCAGTGAGGAAGTGGTCTCGGTGATCGGGAATACCCTCGATCACGTCACAGATACAGGTCCCGCATACACCCTCTTCACAGGACATCTGCACCTTCACACCGGCCGCTTTCAGGGCTGTAGCGATGCTTTCATTGGGCCCGACCTTAACGGTCACGCCACTGGCTTCAGCGAACACTTCAAACGCCTCACCACTGATATCCACTTCGGCATTGAAATATTCGAAGTGGATCTGCTTGTCCGGCAGCCCTGCTGCTTTGGCCTGATCGATCACCCAGTCCATGAACCCACCCGGGCCACAGACGTACAGGTGCGTGCCCGGCTGGGCTTCGGTGCACAACTGCACTGGATTGATGCGGGCAGTATCGCCGGCATCATCAAAATGCAGCACCAGTTGCTCACCGAACTCGCGCTGGAGTTCCTCAATGAAAGCCGCTTTCGTTTCACTGCGACTGCAGTAGTGCAGCTCAAAGGACTTGCCCGCTGCCTTGAGGGCATAGGCCATGGCAATCATCGGGGTGATACCGATACCGCCACCAATCAGCAGGCTGTGCCGGGCATCCATATCGAGCGGGAAATGATTGCGTGGCACGCTGATCTGTACCTCTGCGCCCGCTTTCAGCTCGGCGTGAATCTGACGCGAGCCACCGCGTGAGTTCGGGTCATTCAGAATACCCAGGCGGTAGCTGTTGCTGCCCGGCGCGTTGCTCAGGGAATACTGCCGGATCAGATCGGGCCCCAGAATAACGTCGATGTGGGCACCGGCTTCAAAGGCCGGCAGTGCACTGCCGTCAGCAGCCGCCAGATCGAAAACGGCAATTTCATCGGTCTGATCTTCGCGACGCGTGACGGTGGCGTGCAGCAGTGTGTTATCAATAGTGTGTGTCATAGGTGTTGCCTCAGCGCATGAACAGGCCGCCGTTGATATCCAGGGTTGTTCCGGTGGTGAAGTAGGCTTCCGGCCGTGCCAGTTGCACCACCATATCACCGATGAAATCGGCATCGCCCAGCTGGCCCACCGGAATCGCCCCAAGCAGGGCTGGCAGGCGCTCTTCAGGCACCAGTGCCTTCACCATGGGTGACTCTATTGGTCCCGGCGCGATGGCGTTTACCGTTACCCCCTGACTCGCCAGCTCCTTGGCAAAAATCTTGGTCAGCGTAATGATGGCGCCCTTGGATGCTGCATAGTGGGCACCGGTTGAGGTACCCCCGTTCTGCCCTGCCAGTGACGCCATGTTGATGATGCGGCCATAACCCTTTGCAGCCATGTGCCGGCCCATCACCTGGCAGCCCGAGAAGGTCCCGCCCAGATTGATGTTCACCACTTCGGCAAACTCCTCCGGCGTAATGTCCATCACGGGGGTGGCACGGGTTACGGCAGCATTGTTCACCAGCACATGCAAGTCGCCCCAATGCTCCAGAGTGGCGGCCAGCGCGGCTTCGAAGTCCGCCTTGCTGGCCACATCCAGTGACAGTGGCAACACTTGCTCGCCGCTGGCATCCAGTGCCCTGGCAGCGGCTTGAGCCGACTCGAGTGAGCGATCCGTGAGAACAACGCGGTAGCCGGCCTCCAGCAGGCGGGCGGCAATGTGATTGCCAAGCCCCTGACCCGCTCCTGTGACCAGCGCAATATGAGACTGTGTTGGGTTACTCATGCGGCCACTCCTCAGAAAATGAAGCTGACAGTGCGCAGGAAGCCGTCCGCATGCAGCAGCTTCACGACTTTCTGCTCCAGTTTGAAACCATCGGCGGTCGGTTTCAGGGTGTATTCCACGTTAGCCGGATAGGTAACCAGCTTGCCGTGACGCAACTCGTTCAACGTCATGGCGCAACGGGCGATGACCAGATCGTCACCGGCTTCCAGCACCCGGACACGTGACATCATGCGCACGGTGCTGCCCACGGAGATGGCCGAAACGGACTCACCGTTTTCCAGACGCGCTACGCGCATGCGGCGCATATCGGCATCATCAAGTGCCAGGTTGAGCGTGTTCAGATAATCCGTTTCATTCAGGTCCGCCGGCACGATGTACAGTCCGGTATCAGTCCAGAGCGAGAGCCATTCCTGATAGCCCTTGTGGTCCAGCAGGTCAGCTTCGTAGCCAATGAACTCGGTGACCTGTGCCAGCAGTTGGGTATTGGATTTCATCACTTATTTCTCCTCTCCAGCAGCCATCATCTTCTTGTACTGGCGGTATGCACCGCGCATGCCGGTTTCGGAGCAGACAGCACCGGCCACATTGCCATCTTGTGAGGTGCGCAGGTGGTTCATGCCACGGTTAACCAGAATCCAGCCGTCGGTGCCGGCCATGGAACCTTTCTGAACACGCTCCCAGGCCTCACCGTCATCCGGCGTCCCAAAGCCCATCGGCCCCTGGAAGTGCTCATGCAGGCGCATGCGCTTGCGGTTGAACGCATCAGGCGCACCCTGTCCACCCAGAGCCACATGCTGAATTTCGGTCTCGCCCACGCTAACCGGTCGCAGGACACGGAAAAACGCCATGGAGCAGGAAACATTCGGGAACAGGTTCAGGTTGAAGCCGGTACCGTGGGCAGCACGGACCAGTTTTTTCACTTCGTCTTCCGATTTGCCTTCATCACGCAGTTCCTGGGCCAGCTTTTCGAAGCGTGCCGGGATCGGCTGATCCAGATCGGCTTCCAGATCCACCAACTGAGGAATCATCACCATCACGCTGTGGCCATTGCCCAGATCTTCTACAAATCCCTCACCATCGAGGAAGTCGAAGATATCCGCGGTGGCTTCATCCAGTGAGGTCACGAACGACTTGTGCACAATCGGGAAGTGATAGGCATCCGTCGTGTTTTCAAGCTGGATTTTCCAGTTACCCGGGAAGTTGAAGCGATGCTCGCCCAGTACTTTTACCGGATAGCCACCGCCCTGTTTCATGAACAGGTCGATCCATTTCTTCGCACCGCCGAGGAAATCTTCCAGTGGCTCGATATCGTCACGGAAGGTCGCAAACACCATGCCCTGGTAAGTTTCCAGGCGCAGGCTTTCCAGCGGCATTTCGCTCTTGTCGAACACACCGTCGTACTCTTCCGGTTTCGGAAGAGCGCGCAGGCTGCCATCCAGGCCGTATCCCCAGCCGTGATAAGGGCAGGTAAACGCCTTGGTTTTACCCTTGCGCGCTTCGCAGACAGTGGCGCCACGGTGGCGGCAACGGTTCTGCAGTACGTGCAGGTTCATTTTGCGGTCACGACTGAGGATGACCGGCTGGCGACCGATATACGCGGTCTTGAAGCTGCCGGCTTCCGGCACTTCGCTCTCATGACCCACGAAGACCCAGGTGTTGTTGAACACCTTGTCCAGCTCTTCCTCAAAGATCGCAGGGTCCGAGTAGAGGTCCTTGTGCACTCGGCCCTCTTCCACCATCTCAGCCGCTTTCAGGCTGATATCTTGCATTTCGATCAATTCACTCATGGTTTTCTCTCTTCATTCGTTCTCGTCCGGCAGACGCATCTGCCGGGGGACTTATTCTTCAGGGACAGGCAGAGGCTGCGGGTTATCCCAGGGAGTCTGTACCGGTCGATTGAAGCGACTGGTGGTACAGAAGTGGGCAATCTTCCAGCGCCCCTCTTCCAGGCGAAAACGCACATTCAGCAGCGCACTGCTGAGCTGGGAGCGTCCATCGGCAAAGGTCGCCGTCTGCAACAGCACCCAGGTTCCTTCCGCCTCCGTTTCACTCTCGACGGTCACTTTTTCCGAGGTCAGAAAATGGACGTTGAGGGCAAAATGCGCCGGTGGCAGGGTGTACTTCACGAACATGTCCCTGATCGCCTCTCGCCCTTCACGGCGACCGAAGGTGGCGGCGTAGCGCTTGCCCTTGCCTTCCCAAATGGCATCTTCTGTAAACAGCGCCATAAGCGGATCAAGGTCGAAGCCTTCGTTGAGGTAGTCGCACAGCTGCATGTACTCATGCAGGCAGGCACTGACCTCCCGTGCAGCTTCCAGAGCCGACACCCGCTGACGCAGCTGCTCCAGTTCGCTCATCCGTCCGACCTCAAGCCCGCTGCACGATCAGTTCGCGGCCGATGCGCGCTTCAACCTTGGCATAGCGCCACAGCTTGTAGGGACCACTGCCCACTTCCGTACTGCGGAACAGGTTGCAGCAGGCCACCACCGTGTCGTAATCCACGACATCGGCCAGCAAATACGTGGTCCAGGGATAGCCGCTTGAGGGGCCAACCATGCTCTGATCGTCATCCATGTTGCCAATCACTTCGACGCCATCCATATCGTGGATGCCGTTCCACATTTCGCCGAACGCAGCCCAGACATCAAGCTGCTCTTCACGTGGAGCGTCCATGAAGTTCTGGTTGATGCCCATGCAAAACAGGACGCGCAAAGGTTTCTTGTCACTCATGGTGTGTCTCCTTGTTTTTGTTCAGTTACAGATAACCCGGCAGCGGGTCGTGGCCAAAGAACATGGCGCCGGCGTTTTTCAGCGTCACCGCACCCATGAAGGCATGCTGGGTACACATCATCGAATCACGCACAATGCGCGACAGCGGATGATCATTGTAGGTACCCGTCATACCTGTCACTTCGTAGGTACTGCGAATGGCATCGGCGCATTCATGAGCCAGGTTGGTCGTCGCCAGACGGATCAGATTGATCTGTTCACGACTCGGTTCGCCACCGGCCAGAATGCTGTTCCACGCATCTTCAGTCGCTTCGTAGAAGAAGGCGCGGGATGAGCGGACCTTGGCTTCGGCCTTGGCGATCTCGATCTGCACATACTCGCGTTCACCCAGGTTGGGCGCGCCGGTAACGGACTGACGTCCCGCCGCCATGGCCTGCACAACATCCAGCGCTTCACGCGCCAGGCCCGCCGTCGTGACCGACAGTACCTGTGCCGCAAACGCAAGCGTCGGGTAGCGGAAAAACGGCGCATCGATATTGGGCTTGCCACCGCGTACGAAGGTCCACTCTTCCGGCACGAATACATCCTCGACCACCAGATCGTGACTGCCGGTGCCAACCATACCGATCACATCCCAGTTGGGCTCGATCTTCACCTTGTCCGCCGGCATCACCGCCATGCGCGGCAACGGTTCACCATTGTCAGGCTGCACACCAACACCGATCAGGGACGCGCCCATGCAGCCACTGCCGAATTTCCAGCGACCGTTGACGATATAGCCACCTTCTACCTTCTTCGCGGGCTGAGTCGGGAAAATGCCACCGGCGAATACGATATTGGGCGTCTCGGACCAGACCTTGTCGATGGTTTCTGGCGGCAGGGCCGACAGATAGGCCGGATTCATGCCAAAGCTGGCAACCCAACCGGCTGAGCCATCGGCTGCAGCCATGGCTTCCACCATCTGCAGGAATTCCATTGGACTGCGCTCTTCACCACCCAGAGCCTTGGGCACCATCGCCCGATAGACTCCGATCTCCTTGAAGGACTCGATGATGTCATGGGAGATGTACTGTTGATCCTCGAACTCCTGTCGGCGCTTGCGCACCTCGTCCAGCAGGGCATCGAACACGGTCTCCCCGCCCCAGAGGGATTTATCGATCTGATAACCAGGCATTCGCTCGGCTCCCTAGTTGTTGTCTTTATTGCAGGTACACGCAGCCGCTTCCCGCGCCGGGTATCGGTTGCGCCTTGGATAAACCCGACTGCGAGGAAGCAATCAGGCTGCAGGAAGAACCACCCGGCACCAGGCTCGGGCAGACTGTGTTGACGGCGTGAGGCTCGCTCGAAGCGTGCGGCACGCAGCAGGTGATCAGCATTGACATAGCGGCTCTCTTGTTGGGTCTAGTTTTTATTGTGTGGCACATCCGATGGGTCGAATGGTGCACAAGAGCTTCACAAAGAATTTCACTTATCACTTGAATCGTCAACTAATTATCCGGCATTAAATTTATGACCGCGGTCACAGAGCGGTCCTCTCCAACTGAAAAGCAAAAGCCGGACCAACTATTGAAAAACCACAAAAACAAACGCAAAAAACGGGAAAATGTCGCAAATGGATGCTCAAATAACCATTAATCAGGATAGAATATGCATCCATCTCAACAATGGAATTTTAAAATCCCACCTGATCCAAGGCCCGTCAACCGCGCTAAAAAGGGGCAAGTTCTGAACAAATGCACCAAAGATTTTCACTCGAATTCGATTGCCTATATACTTTCCAGATCAACTTAACCGACCACTCTGAGGGTTGGATGCACCCGGAGACATCTCTGTCCAATGAGCAGCAACCGTAAGACCGATATGTACGATCCGCTGAGCGACAACTTCAAGCGCCGCGAATTTCCTTTTTACTGGGTTGCCCAGATCAATGCGCTCTACAGCCAGGAAATGGAGCGTCTGCTCAAGCGTGTGGATATGGATGTGCCCCGGTGGCGTATCATCATGATCTTGAAGGAACACTCGGAATTGAGCATTTCCGAGATTGCCAGTCACGCCGTCGCCAAACTGCCTACCACAACCAAGATCGTGTACCGAATGCGCGATGAGGGCCTGGTCAACCTGACCACCTCACGGGAAGACGGTCGTGTAACGCTGGTCTCGCTGACTGACAAGGGTGTGGACAGCCTGGAACTGATTCGAGGCTCGGTCAGCCAGCTGTTCCGCAACAGCTTCAAGGGGCTTAGCTCAGCTCAGATCCATCGCACCAACGTGCTGCTGGCCAAACTGTACGACAACCTCAAGACTCTGTCCGATTGAGCCTCAGCCCGATCGCGCAGAGCGTGACAGCAGGATCAACTGACGCAGATCGACCTTGTCGATCTGCTCCGGTCCGAGGAAGCGCCGAGCATATTCAAGATAGACACCGGACTCCAGAAACAGGACAAACACCTCGGGATCCAGATGCCCATCTCGCGACATGAAAGCCAGAATGCGCAGTGATTCAGAAAGTGTTTTGGCCGCTTTATAGGGGCGATCCGCCGCTGTGAGCGCTTCAAACACATCAGCCAGCGCCATGATTCGCTCCGGGATGCTCAGAGCCGTTGCATCCAGCCGTCGCGGATAGCCTTGCCCATCCATCCGTTCATGATGGTTGCCGGCAATATCAGGAATGCGTCTCAGGGATGGCGGCAGTGGCAGAGTACTCAGCATGCGGATCGTTTGCACAATGTGATTGTTGATGCTGAAGCGCTCCTCTTCCGTCAGCGTGCCATACACCTGCGTCAGGTTATACAGCTCCCCAAGGTTGGCCTCATGCTCCGGCAGCGGCATGTCGAAGCCCCAGATGTTGTCTGGATTATCGGCCTCAACCGGCGGCCTGCGATCACCCCAGGGAATGATATGTTCGGGACGGTCGGCCAGCAGTGTCTCACGTGCCGGCAGACGCTCATCCTCATCCGGCAATCGGTCAAGCTCCGCTTGCGACAGTCCCAGACGGCGATCAAAGTGGCGCGCCCAGCTGCGTGACGCGATCTTGTTCAGCCTGGCGATATCCTCATCCGGCAGTTTCTCACTGCCCAGATTGGCACGCGCCACAATCTCGAACTCCTGCTGCAACAGACGTCTTTGACGGTCACGCCGTTCTCGCAGCTGCGACTCCGTGCCGTTCTCGATAACCCCCTTGAGGTAGGCGATCTCAACATCGCGCCACAGAACTTCAAAACGTGTTCGAATCTCATGTATCCGGTTGTAGAGGGTTTCAAGCTTGGTGGACTTGTCCATCACGTACTCGGGCGTGGTGATCTTGCCGCAATCGTGCAACCAGGCCGCCAGCCGAAACTCATAGCGTTCCTGCTCGTCCATTCTGAAGGCATTGAAGCGCCCACTCTGGCTTTTGCAGGCGGCATCCACCAGCATCTCGGCCAGAATGGGAACACGTTCACAATGAGCACTGGTGTAGGGTGACTTGGCATCAATGGCATCCGCCAGCAGCCGAATGATGGCATCGAGCAAACGCTCCTGTGCCTCCAGCAGCTGACGGGTTTCAATCGCTGTCGCAGCAGAACCGGCAAGTTCTTCCAGAAATCGCGCAACCGCTTCACCTTCCACACGCGCATGACCGTTCATGCGGAGCACCATTACCCCGGCCGGGTGTTTGTAACGTCCCTTCAGCGGCGTCACCATAGCTCCATCAGCGTCGGCCAGCACTTCCCGGACTGCCGCTACCAGGTGCGCCGTGCGCGGCTCGGTAACCAGGATGGTGTCGGGAAAGCGGTGATACACGTTCGACTGCTGATGAACACTGGACAGTACCAATGCGTGCCGGTCAAAGTCGTACAGGTAGATGGCACAGCTGTCAGCCTGCATGCTGGCTTTCAGGTCTTCCGCCACATCCGGCAGCATGCGCTCCAGTCGACGCTCGCGCGCCAGTGTCTTGCTGATCGACTGGAAGTGCTGCACCACTGTCACCAAACGCTGGATGATATTGCTCAGATCACGTACTTCCCTGATTCTCGATCGCACCTGCACCGGACCACTGAAATCGAACTGTGTCAGCGCCAGCACCCGGTCCGCCAACTGATCCAGCGGCTTGACCACCCAGTGTGCGAGCCAATAGCCGATCAGGAGCATTACCAGCGTAAACGCCAGCGATCCCAGCAACATGCGCTGACCATACTGGTGCGCATTGGCCAGCAACTGTTGCGCCGGCACCGCCATCAGCAGTTCCAGCGACTCGTCAGCCAGGGCCAGCATGGGAACACGTACGCCATACCACTCGCGCCCGCCAGCCGTGTAGTTGATCAGCTGCCCCGGCTCACGGGCCTGACTTACCAACCGAGACAGTGCCGGCACCTGCAACTCCTCCAGGGTAGCAAGACGAATGTCGCCCGCCTGACGCACAATCATTTTGTCCACTTCAGGATAGGCCAGAGCCCGCCCCAGCCGGTCAACCACAGCCAGCTCATAGCCCGGTTCCGGCCGGAGTCGCGCCAGCTCTGCCGAGATATCCTGAACCGACGCATCAATGCCGATAACGGCACCGGACGGCCCCTTGAACGCCAGGGTCACGCCAGTTTCGCGCGTGGTAAAAAACAGATAAGGAGGGGTGAGAATGGGTGCTTGCGCTGTCTGGGCCGACTGGTACCAGGGACGGGTATGAGGATCAAACTGGTAATCCGGTTTCTCCACCTGCTCGATCACGTCAAGCTGCTCAGACAAAAACAGCCACTGGGCCCGCTCGGTGCCACCGGATGGCTCCACTTCGATGCTTTGTACCAGATAGGCCGCCTCCTCCGGCGCGGATACCGTGCGCCGAAACTCGGGCTGGCGCAGAGAGCGAACCAGCCAGAAACTGCGGTCCGGATAGCCGACATACACGGCACTGATCACAGGATTTGCCTGCAGGACTTCTACCAGAACGGGCAGCCGTTGCAGACGTTGTTCCAGCCGTTCGCTGCGGGTCAGAGGGTCATGCACCAACAGGCGCAGTGTGCTTTGAAGTGGATGAATCAGGCGCAGCGTTTCCGCATCAAGCTTGCCGGCAAACTGTTGTGCGGAAGTGCGGCTGGCCTCCAGCAACAGATCCCGCTGCCCCATATAGGCACTGAATACCAGAATGGCGCCCAGCACCAGCATGCTCAGCATGATTATCATGCTGATGATCCAGCGCAAGCGCACGCCGCGCCCGTTCAATCTGTCCATGATGCTCTGCCCGATAATTTATCCGTCAGCAGTAGCAGAGTAGTTCAGAATGTCGCAAATCGCCTTTCAGTTACCCAGCATGATGGCGATCCATCGTGTCGAAGGATTCTGTTCCAGCGCAATCTTGGCAATCATGGTGAGCGGGATGGACAGAAACATCCCGGCAGGCCCAAACAGCCAACCCCAGATCATCAGGGAGAGGAATACAACCAATGGAGACAGCCCCAGCCCGCTGCCCATAAAGCGGGGCTCCAGTACATTCCCCATCAACAGGTTCACTGCAATGTACCCTGCCGCCACCAGCGCGGCATCCGGCACTCCGAGCTGCACAACCGCCAGCAGCACCGCTGGTATGGCGGCAAGAATGGAGCCGACATTGGGGATAAAGTTCATTAGTGCCGCGATCAGCCCCCACAGCGGGGCAAAATCAACGCCCAGTATCCACAGCCAGAGACTGATGAGACAGCCGGTCGCAATACTGATGGTGGTCTTGATCACCAGATAGGTGTTGACCTGACGCACAAAACTGTCGGCCTGTTCCAGTGACTTTTCGGCACTGGGCAAGGCCTTGTGCAGCTTGTCTGTCAGCAGCGTCGCTTCAAGCAGCAGAAAGATGACGATGAATACAATCAACAACAGGTTGGTCAGCAAACTGCCCAGGTTGGTCAGCGCATTACCCGCCAGTCGCATCAGCGAGGCCGGATTGAAGTGATTCAACATCTGCTCGCGCGTCACCGGCAACCCCAACCGCTCAAAATAGGGAACCAGTTTCACGGCCTCTTCCTGCAGGCGTGCCTGATAGGTTGGCAAGCGGGTGGTAAAGGTATCGATGGCCGAACCAACAAACAGCACCAGCACCGAGCCAAATACCACCAGCCCGATGACCAGCAACACGATTGCCAGCCATGGCGGTACACGGTGGGATGTCATCCAGGCAAGCGGCGGCGCACAGATAATGGCGATAAAAAACGACAACAGAATGGGAATGACAATGGCCTCAGCCTGCTTCAGTGCTCCCAGTATTACCATCAGTGCGGCAATACCCAGCAGCCATTTGAACCCCTGAGAAACGCTGAACGGATCCGATGAAGACATGCTCACTCCCTGTTGTGAACGGTTGACTCCTGACGGGTCAATCAACCTCTTTGAAATGCACCTGCAGCATCGCCTTCTGCTCATCGGTCAGCGACTGCGCCCGCCCATTGGCGAAATCGTAACGTACCATAAATGACTTGCCTTTGGCGCCAATCTTGTCGTCCTGCCAAGCCTCCTGATACACGGTAAAGGAGCTGTTGCCGATCTTGCAGACATAGGTTCTGATCTCAACATCTCGGCCATAAAAAAGCTCGCCAACATAGTCCACCTCAATCCGGGCCATGATCAGCTGCCACTTTTTCATATCCAGATCGGGCGTAAAAATGCGAAACAGTTCATTGCGCGCACCCTCGAACCATTGGGGCACGCGGGTATTGTTGATGTGGCCAAGACCGTCCGTATCATAGAAGGCTGGCGTTACGGTTTGTGTAAACACGGCTCACTCTCTTATGGTTGGGTTTTCCCGAGTATATTAAGAGCCGCGCCGAATGTAACCCAAATTACGCTATTGAGCGCTATCCAAAGACGCAAAAAGCCGGCCACTTGGGCCGGCTTCCACACTGTGTCAGTAACCGCTTACTTGTCCAGCTCAGCCTGATAGGCTCGGGCTACGGCACGCAACTCATCCAGCGCTGCACGGGCATCCACTTTCAGATCCGCAACACTCTCGATCCAGGCATCGTCGATACCTTCTGCCAGCTGTGCGTACTCCTGCGCCAGAGGTGCTCCCTCAGCCACGACGTTGACATTAACGCCTGCAGCCTTGGCCGCTTCAAGACCTGCCACATCAGACTCATCCTGAGCACGACCGCCCAGTGCCGACAGCTGCTCGCCAGACACCTTCAGAATCGCGTCACGGTCTTTCGGGTCCAGGTCGGCCAGGAAATCAGGATTGATGAAGAACGAGAAGCTGCCCAGATACATACCACCCGGCAACTGAGTAGTGTGAGTGATCACTTCATCCAGACGCAGGTTCTTGACGTCACAGACCGGCAGGAATACGCCGTCAATCACGCCCTGCTGCAGCATTTCGTACACTTTGGGCGCAGGGCCCGCCACCGGTACCAGACCGGCACGTTCACCGATTACTGCCTGTACACCGCCGCCGATGCGGATCTTCTTGTTTTGCAGGTCGCTGATGCTGTTAACCGGAAAGGTACTGTGAACCTGACCCGGGCCATGCGTCACAAGGGCCACCAGCTCAAGCCCGTTGAACTCCGGTGCATCCTGAAAATACTTGTTGTGAACACGCCAGTGCGCCACTGAAGCCGCTTCGGCAGACACACCCAGCAGCGGCTGCTCAACGATCTGAGTCAAGCGGAAACGGCCCGGCACATAGCCATGGTAACCCCAGCTCGCATCGGCAACACCATCTTCCACCAGGTTGAACATGGTTTTCGGGTGGCCCATGTTGTACTCCACCGCCAGTGTCACCCGGTTATCAGTGGCATCTTCGATCCACTTCTTCCAGGTTGGCAGAACGACTTCGTTCACCGGGTGCGTCGGCGGCATCCAGCTGGCAAAACGCATGACGGTCTGGCTCATGGCAGAACTGCTGTACAGCGCACCCAATGTGGCAACGAGCGCCACTGTTGTTTTCAGTTTTTTCATTGCTATACCTGTTTTAGTTATGTTTATCAGAGTGTTGTCTGTTGTTTCAGCGCTGATTAAGCAGATCCAGCGCCACGTCCACGATCATGTCCTCCTGACCGCCCACCATCCGGCGCCGGCCCAGCTCAACCAGAATATCCACGGTCTTGAGGCCATATTTCTCGGCGGCCACCTCTGAGTGACGCAGGAAGCTGGAGTAAACACCCGCATACCCCAGCGCCAGCGTTTCACGGTCGACACGTACCGGTCGATCCTGCAGCGGGCGCACCAATTCATCCGCTGCATCCATCAGCGTGTACAGGTCGGTACCATGCTCCCAGCCCATGCGCTCGGCAGCGGCGATGAACACTTCCAGCGGCGCATTGCCGGCACCCGCGCCCATACCCGCCAGTGAAGCGTCGATGCGGTCACAGCCTTCCTCCACCGCCACGATGGAGTTGGCAACCCCCAGTGACAGGTTGTGGTGAGCATGAATACCGGTGGCCGTTGCCGGGTCCAGTACGTCCTTGACGGCACGGAAACGGTCACGGATATCCTGCATGCCCATGGCGCCACCGGAATCCACCACATAGATGCAGGTTGCGCCATAGCCTTCCATCAGTTTCGCTTGCTGTGCCAACCCTTGCGGGGTCGTCATGTGGCTCATCATCAGGAAACCAACGGTATCCATACCCAGCTCACGGGCACATTCGATGTGCTGCCGCGACACATCGGCCTCGGTACAATGCGTGGCTACACGTACCACACGCGCACCCGCACTGTAGGCCGCTTTCAAATCATGGATGGTACCGATGCCCGGCAGCAGGAGCGTGGCGACCTGAGCATGTTCAACTACATCCGCAACCGCTTCGATCCATTCCAGATCGGTATGGGCACCAAAGCCATAGTTGAAACTGGATCCCTGCAGTCCATCACCGTGGGCCACTTCGATGCTGTCCACACGTGCCTTGTCCAGCGCACGGGCGATGTCGCGCACGTTATCAAGCGAGTACTGGTGCCGAATGGCGTGACTGCCATCGCGCAGGGTCACGTCGGAGATATACAGTTTTTTGCCTGGATTGAATGACATGTTTCCGCTCCTGTTACTGCGATTGCATGGAAACAGCCATCCGCTCGGCGGTGGCCATGGCTGCTGAAGTCATGATGTCAAGATTGCCGGCATAGGCTGGCAGGTAATGGGCCGCGCCTTCGACCTCAAGGAATACCGAGGTTTTCAGACCCGAGTGACGCCCGACACCGGGAATATTGAGCGGTTTGTCTTCAGGAATCAGATCAAACTGCACCTTTTGCTTGAGACGGTAGCCCGGCACATAGGCCTGCACGGCAGCCGCCATCTCCTCGATGGACGCTTCCACTCGGGACTGATCCGCAGCTTCAGACAATACGTAAACCGTATCGCGCATAATAAGGGGCGGCTCGGCCGGATTGAGAATAATAATGGCCTTGCCTTTGGCTGCACTGCCCACCGCGCTGATCGCTTCAGACGTTGTCTCGGTGAACTCATCAATGTTGGCACGGGTACCGGGTCCTGCCGACTTGCTGGAGATGGAGGCGATGATTTCGGCGTAGTGCACCTTGGCAACACGGGACACCGCGGCCACCATGGGGATGGTCGCCTGACCACCGCACGTCACCATGTTGACGTTCCTGGCGTCCAGATTCTGCTCCAGATTCACCACCGGCACGCAATACGGGCCTATCGCCGCAGGCGTTAGATCGATCAAGCGGATATCGGGCTTGTACTGGCGCAGGAAGGCATCATTCCTAACATGCGCGCCGGCAGACGTGGCATCAAACACAAAATCGATATCGGCAAATACCGGCATCTGAACCAGACCTTCAACCCCTTCGTGCGTGGTGGCCACGCCCATACGTGCGGCGCGTGCCAAACCATCGGAGGCTGGGTCGATACCGACCATGGCGCCCATTTCCAGATAGCGGCTGTTGCGCATGATCTTGATCATCAGGTCGGTACCGATATTGCCGGAACCGATGATGGCGACTTTCATTTTCTTCATTCTGACTCCCAAGGCACCCGAGAACGGGTTCAGGCCTGTGCAAAGGTGACGGCCACCTGGCCAATGCCACTGATTTCGGTTTCAAACTGATCGCCTGGAGCACAGGCCACCATCGGCCCCAGTGCACCGGTCAGGACCAGATCGCCAGCACGCAGCGGCGTTCCCATACGACTCATGGTACGTGCCAGCCAGAGCGCAGCGTTGAGCGGATTGCCCAGGCACTCGGCCCCGCTGCCTTCTGATACGACTTCACCGTTGCGGGTCATCCGCATGCGAGCGCCGCGCAGGTCAACGCCGTCGATGCGCTGGGCCGGCGTTCCCAGCACGAAGCAGCCACTGGACGCGTTGTCAGCCACCGTATCCACAAAGCGGATATCCCAGTCGGCAATACGACTGCCCACAATCTCAAGTGCCGGCAATACCCAACCAATTGCCTGGATCAACTCGGCGTGAGTACAGTCCTGCTGTGGCAGGTCACGTTCCATGATGAAAGCGATTTCGGCTTCGATTTTCGGCTGCATCACACGATCGCAGGGAATCAAGTCGTTGTCGCCGTAGCTCATATCAGCAAACAGGGTGCCGAAATCCGGTTGATCCACCCCCAGCTGAGCCTGTACTCGCGGGTTGGTAAGACCGATTTTGCGCCCTACGATGCGCCGCCCCTGTGACACGGCATGCTCGGTATTAATCTGCTGGATACGATAGGCCGATGTGGCATCCTGAGACTGCAGCTGCTCACGAATCGGAGAGGTGGCACTGCCCTCTTGCTCTGCTGCACGCAGACGCAAGGCCAGTGCCTGTAACTGTTGTTCATCTGTCATTGAAACTGTAACCCTGAATGACACCACAGGCGGGCGATGAGTTGATTTCCGGGGGCAAACATTCGGAAAGACCAGACGGGATATCAGCGGTACTGGCGGCGGAATATATAAAACAGCCAAACTGAGCAGGCAGCAGCATATTTATATCTGAGGCCATACCTGAAACAGCAGCCCGGTTGATATACTGTTTGCAGTTTTCTGATATATACAGAGCAACAAAAATTTTCTTTGCCGATATATATAAATACTGAAAGCAGTTGAGCAAACTGGATATTAACACCGGTGGACTCCGTTATTGCATATTTTTATTATGCACTGGAGTATAGAAACTGCCTGTAAAGCACAGCAACAGAAATCGCACCAAGGGTGCACTTAGTGCACATCACATCAACAGGAGATCAGCATGGACGAGCAACACAACGAACCTGCCCGTGGCGAGTACAAACGGGTACAGGGCCTGATTCGCGGACTGCAGTTGCTCAACTGCCTCAATCGTTGCGATGGCGGCGCCCGCATTACCGAACTTGCACAGCAGACCGGATTGCACCGCACCACTGTCAGACGACTGCTGGAAACCTTGCAGCATGAGGGATACGTGCGCCGCAGCGATTCGGATGACAGCTACCTGCTGACCCTGAAAGTGCGCGAATTGAGTGAGGGTTTCCGTGATGAACAATGGGTATCCCAGTGCGCAGCCCCGCTGCTGGGTGAACTGATGCAGCAGGTAGTCTGGCCAACGGATATTTCCACTCTGGATGTGGATGCGATGGTGATTCGTGAAACCACCCACCGCTTCAGCCGTCTGTCCTTCCATCGCTCCATGGTGGGTCGCCGGCTGCCCATGCTGCTGACAGCGGCGGGTCGTGCCTATATTGCCAACTGTCCTGAACAGGAGCGTGAACATATTCTGCAGCTGCTGGCCAATCGCAATGACAGCCAGAGTGGACTGGCGCGCGATCAGAGTTATATCGATAAACTGGTGCGCAAGACCCGCCAGGATGGCTATGGCTCAAACTACCGGGACTGGGGTGAAGAGGGACGCATTGCCGCAATTGCGTTGCCCATCCGTCATGAAGAGCGCGTCCTGGGCTGCCTGAACCTGGTCTATATCGCAGACGCCATGACCATTGAAGAAGCGGCCCGCCGCTATCTGGAAGCCATGCAATCGGTGGTAACAAGGATTGAAACCCGAATGAGTCCCCGTATTGACTAGCCTTGCCTGACAGGTTGTCCACACTCGCGTTCACTATGTGCACGCCGGGTGTGTTTTTTCTTGATGTTGCATTCCTCTCTGTACAGAATCCATTTCAACACAGCGGGTAATCTGGCCCGGCGATATTATAAAGCCCATATATATCGCCCTTTGTCTTATTGCCATGCCTGATCTTTTATATATCCGATAAAGTCTGGATTCCCATATCTGATTTTAATGGTCTCACCACCGGGTTAAAACCATGTACTGAATATTCATGGCACCCGATAAGAAAAACAGGAAGAGATTATGAGTATCATGCTTAAATGCCTGTCGCATACTCCCTTGCGCGGCCGCAATGACCCCGGCACAGAAGTGGTAGCCGAAGTTGATGCCGTACTGGCAGCAGCCCGTGCCGAAGTGGAAGCCTTTGATCCCGAGCTGATACTGATATTTGCTCCCGACCACTACAACGGCCTGTTCTATGATTTGATGCCACCCTTCGTGGTTGCCACTGCCGCCGAATCGGTGGGGGACTATGGCACGCTCCCCGGCCCGCTGTCGGTGGATGCCGAACTGGCCCTGGCGCTGACCAAACACCTGATGGATAACGACCTGGATGTTTCTCTGTCCCATCGCCTGCAGGTCGATCACGGTTGCACCCAGACCCTGGAAGAGATGACCGGCAGCCTGACCCGTTATCCCGTCATTCCGGTCATCATCAACTCAGTGGCACCGCCATTCGTACCCTACCGCCGAATTCGCAAGTTGGGCGATGCCGTTGGTCAATTCCTTGCAGGGCTAAACAAACGCGTGCTGATTCTGGGCACCGGCGGGCTGTCACACGAACCCCCCGTACCCTTGCTTGCGGAATCACCGGCAGAGGTGCAGGAGTTCTTAATCTGCGGCCGCAACCCCACCCCTGAAGCCCGTGCCGCTCGCGAAGCCCGCACCATCGCTGCCGGCAAGATCTATGGCTCGGAACTGTGCCAGCAAACGCCGTTGAATGCCGCCTGGGACGAAGCCTTCATTGAGCTGTTGCAAAGCGGTGCACTCGAACAGGTTGATGAGTTCGATATCCAGCGGATTTCCGCCGAAGCCGGCCGCTCAACCCACGAAGTTCGCACCTGGGTTGCCGCCTTTGCGGCGTTGGCGGCCATCGGCCCCTATCAAGCACGCAAGGATTACTACCGTCCGATCAATGAATGGATTGCGGGCTACGGCGTGGTCAGCGCCACTCCCGCCTGAGCTGACCACAGCTGAACAATAAAACATATTTTCAGGAGAGACCGATATGAACGCTATCGTCACCCAGATTCCGACCGAAGAAGAGATCGTACAGCGCGCCCGCGACATGATCCCCATGCTGCGCGAGCGTGCCGATGCCTGCGAAAAGGCACGTATGGTTCCAAAGGAAACCATTCAGGCGTTCCAGGAAGCCGGTTTTTTCAAGATCCTGCAGCCCAAGCGCTGGGGCGGCTATGAAATGAACCCGAACACTCTCAACCGCGTTCTGATCGAACTGGCACGCGGCTGCCCGTCCAGCGCCTGGAACGTGATGGTACTGGGAGTCCACCCCTTTGAAGTTGGCTTGCTGCCGGAACAGGTGGGCGACGAGCTGTGGAGCGAGGACAATACTCGCCTGGTTTCTTCCTCCTATGCACCTTTTGGAACCGTAGACGCGGTTGAGGGCGGTTATCGTCTGAACGGCGAGTGGCTGACCTCCAGCGGTTGCGACCATGCCGAAGGCGGTGCCTTCGTGGGTGGCCGAGTGCAGGAAAACGGCGAGATGGTGTTCCGTTCCTTCTGGATTCAGCGTGAGCAGATCGAGGAGATCGTTGATGACTGGCACGTGGTGGGTCTGGCCGGCACTGGCAGCAAGAAACTGGTGATCAAGGATGTGTTCGTGCCAACCTATCGCAGCCATGTGATCGGCGCCTATGACAACGAATCCCACGGTGAGGTTGAAAACCTGTTCAAGATGCCGTTCTTCTACGTGTTCTATGCAGCCGTATCGTCCGTGATCATCGGCATGGCACGCGGCATGGTGGACCTGTATGTAGAGCATATGGTGCCGCGCCAGAACCTGAACCAGGCAGTGGGTGCCGCCGTCAACGACCCGTTTATCAAGGGCAAGCTTGGCGAAGCGTTCGCCAAGATCACGGCGGCGGAAGCCCGTGTACTGTCCAACACCGATGAGGCGTGGAGCTATGCCTCACGGGGCGAGCTGGTCCCGACCGATGTGCGCGTGCGCCACTTTGCCACCAACCAGTTCACCGGTGGTGACTGCTTCGATGCAGCCCACATGATCTTCAAGAAAACCTCAACCCGCGGTGTCTGGCTCAACAACCCAATGCAGCGCCAGATGCGCGACATTCTGGTGGGTGCCAACCATATCACCCAGAACCAGGACAACATCGGTGACCTGCTCGGCGGTCAACTGCTGGGCAACCCGCTGCCGCAGCCAAATCCTTTTGGCGTCAAGGGATAAGCCCAACCCGTTTGGCGTCAAGGCCTGACGCTGTTGCCCCCGGCAGAAATCCGGGGGCTTCTGCCCCATAACAAGAGATAGCGCCATGAATCAGCACATCAACCAGTTGCTCGACTGGACACCCAACACCGAGCTGAATGAAAAACCGATGGTCAGCGCCGAAGAACATTGCCGGGGCATGCGACACTTCGCCATGGGCGTAAGCACTATCACCAGCGGTGACGACAAGGCTCGCGCCGGTTTGACTGCTACGGCGGTCTGCTCGGTCACCGCCGATCCCCCCCGTTTGGTTGTGTTCGTCAACAAGGGCGTATACGCCAGCGAACTGATCCTGAAAACCGGTGCCCTGTGTGTCAACGTGCTGGCCGGTGAGCAGGAAGAGGTTGCCAAGGCCTTCGCCGGCATGATCAAGGAGGTGCAGGGTGAAGCCCGCTTTGAATATGGCCAATGGGATACACTGGCCACTGGCGCACCAACACTGCAGAGTGCACTGGCCAATTTTGACTGCCGTGTGGTCAAGGTGTTTGACGAGAGCACCCATCATGCCTTTCTGTGCGAAGTGCTGGCGATGCGTGAGCGGGATGATGGTGAAGCACTGATTTACCTTAATGGCGGCTTCCGACAAATTCCACAGTAAGCCTGACGTGCTTTTTTCACCCCGGTCCATACCGGGGTTTACTGCTTTTAGAGACCGGAGACTGTTTACATGAGTATGAACATTACCGAAGCGGACAGCAGCCGTTTTGTCGATATCACCCTGGACGGGGCACCCGTCAAACTGCATTACAACGATTGTGGAGAAGGCAGCGAGACCGTTGTCATGCTGCATGGTTCCGGCCCCGGCGCCAGCGGCTGGGCCAACTTCAACCGCAACATTGAACCACTGGTCGCGGCGGGTTACCGGGTCATCCTCCTTGACTGTCCTGGCTGGAGTAAAAGTGACTCCATCATTTGCACAGGCTCACGTTCCGACTTGAACGCCCGTGCCCTGAAAGAAGTCGTCGATGCACTGGGGCTGGACAAAATCCATATCCTCGGCAACTCCATGGGTGGCCACAGCGCCGTGGCTTTCACGCTGGAAAACCCCGAGCGCGTGGGCAAGCTGGTCCTGATGGGCGGCGGCACCGGTGGTGCCAGCCTGTTCACACCGATGCCAGCTGAAGGGATCAAGTTGCTGCAGGGCCTTTACCGCGACCCGACCATCGAGAACCTGAAGAAGATGATGTCGGTGTTTGTGTTTGACACCAGCGATCTGACAGAAGAGCTGTTCCAGGCCCGTCTGGACAACATGCTCAAGCGTCGTGACCATCTGGACAACTTCGTCAAGAGTCTGGAAGCCAACCCGAAGCAGTTCCCGGACTTCAGCCCACGCCTGCCCGAAATCAAGCAGCAGACACTGGTCATCTGGGGCCGCAATGATCGCTTTGTACCGATGGACACCGGCCTGCGCCTGATTGCAGGCATTCCCAACTCGGAACTGCATATCTTCAACCAGTGTGGCCACTGGGCCCAGTGGGAACATGCCGACAAGTTCAACCGCATGGTGCTGGACTTCCTGCAGCACTGATCGGCCGCTTCACTCGTCTGCCCCGCTCACAGCTTTTCGGTGGGCGGTGGCGGACAATCGGAAAAGATCCGTACCGTACAACTGGCACAGCGATCCTGATCCAGCAGTGGTATCAACTCGCCAAGCGCCGTTTTCGGTGTCTCGAAGAAATGCTCCTCCCCCAGAGACCTCAGGGCCCCCGTTCGTTCCAGCTCATCCATCACCGTCCCCTTGAGGGAGCTGATCATCAACTTGCCCCCCAGGCGCTCCAGCCGGTTGATCTCCTGATGCAGCATTTCGACACCGGCCACATCAATGAAATTGATACCCTTGCCGATCAGCAGGATGTGGCGTACACCACTGCCCGGTGCCGTCAGCTGGCGGATCTGTTGCTGCACATGATCCACGGCCCCGAAAAAGAGGGAGCCATCCACCCGAATGATCCTGATTTGCGGACACTCTTCCAGTCTGTAGCGCTGTATGTTGCGCATGTGTCGGCGCTCACTCTGCTGCAGCGGCGCAACCCTGATGATACGAGGCTGTGACGTCCGTCGAAGGTAGACCGCCAACGACAGCAACACCCCGATGTAGATGGCAAACTCCAGCTCAATCAACAGGGTGGAAAAAAAGGTGACCAGCAGGATACCGGCCTCCGAGCGACTGCTGCCAAATATGTAGCGGATGCTGCCGAAATCGATCAAATTCCAGGCGATCAGCAAAATGGAACCTGCCATCACGGCAAGGGGCAAACGCGAGGTAATGCCGGGCGCCAGCACCACAACCAGTGCCAACAGCATGGCGGCGAACACAGTTGCCAGCGGGGTACGCGCCCCAGCATCATAGTTGGCACCCGAGCGGGTAAAAGACCCCGTACTGGCAAAACAGCTGAAGAAGCTGCCAGCCAGGTTGGACAGTCCCTGACCAATCAACTCCTGATTGCCATGAATCTGCTGTTGCGACCGCACAGCCACTGCTCGCGCGATGGACACGGCTTCTATCAACCCCAGCAGGGCAACTGCCAGCGCACCAGAGGCAAGGGATTTAAGGCTCGAGAACGAAAACTCGGGCAGTGCAAACTGCGGCAACTGACCTGGGAGCGCTCCCACATAAGCCACCTGGTTCCCGGTGCTATCCAGCAGAAAGCAGGCCAGGCTTCCTGCCGCCATCCCCACCAAAAGATGGGGCAGGCGACGGTTGATTCGTCGGACGACAAGCGCCACGAGAATAGTGATCACACCCGCCTGCAATGCGGTCAGGTTAACGCCTTCACGTCGCAGCCACAGCTGTTCAACGGTTTGCAAAAGCGATAGCCCCGTCTCAAGTTCAACGCCAAGCAGGTGCTTGAGCTGGCTTGCTGCTATCAACACCGCAGCACCTGCCGTAAAGCCGATCACCACCGTATGCGAGATGAAATTGACCAGCGTTCCCAGTCTGAAGACCCCCAGCGCTAACTGAATTACCCCGGTCAGCAGGGTCAGGCTGATCATCAGTGCGATGTACTGCTCCGGTGTGTGGCTGCCCAGCCCATTGATCACGCTCATCACGACAATTGCAAGTGCGGCTGTCGGACCCGATACCAGATGCCAGGATGAGCCGAACAGCGCGGCAACCGAGCACGAGACGATAGCCGTATAGATGCCGTACTCTGGTGGCAGTCCGGCAATAAAGGCATAGGCCACCGCCTGAGGCAGTACGAGCACGAGTCCCGTCAAACCGGCGATAAAATCGGCTTTAAGACTCTCCTGCGTGATCTGGTCACGCCAGCGAAAAAATGGAAACAGCTTTAGCATCAAGGGGGACATCACACCATCCCGTCAGGACAATTCGGATCTGTATAGTGGCATTTTGGCAGCTGCCAGACAAAAAAGGGGGGCTGAGCCCCCCTTTTTTCCAGTTCAATTTACTTGACCTCAGGGACCTCCAGGCCGATTTCACGGAAGTACCTTGCGGCACCGGGGTGCATGGGCATGTTCATATCGGCAAACACACCGTCAAGACTCATGTTGCGCAGCCAGGGTGTACTGCCTTTTTCTGCCTCAATGCCATCCCAATAGGCTTTGGTCATCTTGTAGATGGTCTCTTCGCTCTGGTCCTTATGAGTCGCAATGCCGATATTGATACCAATAGTGTAAACCGGTTCGGTATTCACCTGATTATCACCATATACCCCCGGCTCAAGCGGCTTGATGCTGTAACCGGGAATTTTTACAAGCTTCTGCAGCTCCTCATTGCGCTCAAACGTTTCCATATCAACTCCAAGAAAGCGCACTTTATTGGTCAGTGCAATCTGGCTGATCACAGGGCTTGGGGCAACCGTTGCATTGAAGTAAACATCTATATTGCGGTCCTGAAAAGCCTGGGATGCAGACTCATGCCCCAACTTAACAGAGGTGTAGTCTTTTCCCGCTTCATAGCCTGTTGCTGCACGAATCATGGTTTCAACTGTACTGCGTGCGACACCGCCCGGAGGACCCGCGAACACGCGCTTACCCTTTATATCCTTCAAGCTTGTGATGTTGGCATCTGCATAGGTAACCCCCTGATACAGCCCCATCGGAAACATGAAGACGGCTCGCAGATTCTGTGAGAGTTCCGCAGCATCCTCGATTTTCCCGAACATGCCACCTCCCGTTTTCATGTAATGATGAATTGATGGAGAGGTCATGAAGAACTCCCCGCGCCCTTTTGCCGTATCCAGTGCATGTTTTGGTGCCACCCCGGTGGCATTAACGATGATGGAATATTCCGGCAGCTCCCTGTTCACCGTGTTGGCAAAGTGGGTCATTACCATATAGGGACTGCTGCCCGGACCCAACGTTGACATGCGAAACTGTTCGGCAGATGCCTGAACCGCGGCGACTGAAAGCGCCAGACCTGCGCAGACACTTGCCAGCGTTTTTTTAACATTGAACTTGGATGTCATCTTCATTGCACGATACCTTTTTCAATTTTTATAGTTGTTTGCACGAGAGCTTGTTCAAGACGGGGATTCCCTGCCCCACACGCGTAAAATCGACCAGCAGGAGTGGCAGCAGTGCCAACGCAGCCAACTGCATCCACGCCACCGGCGAAATCACTGCGAAACCTGCCAGCAGATAGAGACCGCGGCGCAGCCCCTTGCTGGCAAAACCACCGGCCACCAGCAGCAAGGCCGCTGTGGTAGTCGCCAATCCAATCATCAGTCCCATCACAGAAAAGCCGTCATTGATCAGCAGCAGTGAAGGCTGGTAAACGAACGCGAACGGGATCAGAAAGCCAATCACGGCCAGACGCAGCGAAGTCACGCTGACCTTAAGCGGGTTTGCCTGGGCGATGGGCGCCGCGGCAAAAGCGGCCAGCGCCACCGGTGGCGTGACCGAGGACAGCACGGCGTAATAGACAACAAACAGGTGTGCTGCGATCAGCTCCACACCCAGCGACTGAACCGCTGGACCCATCACCAGAATGATGACCAGATAGGCCGGTACTGTCGGCATACCCATGCCCAGCACCAGACAACCACCCGCCATCAGCACCAGCGAGAAGAACAGGCTGTCGCCGGACACAGCCTGGATCGCTTCGGAGAAGCGCAAGCCCAAACCGGTGGCGTTCATGGCCGCAATAATGACCCCAACGGCAGCCACCGCCACCATGATGGTTGAGGCGGAGCGCGCACCATTCACCACCATACGCCACAGCGGTGCCGGGCTTTTCAACAGCTGAGGCTGCACGGCGATGCCCAGCACGACTGCAGCGATCAATGCCCAAAACCCTGCCTGCGCCGGACTGCTGCCTTGCACCATCAGCAGAATAATCAAGGCCAGCGGCACAACAAATGCCAGGCACATCAGTTTTTCCTGGCGTGTCAGCGGCTCCACATCAACAGCGCTGGCGGCTTTCATTCCCAGACGCCTTGCTTCTGTTGAAATGAACACGAACAGGCTTGCGTAGTAAAACAGCGCCGGAATCAGTGCTGCCAGAGCGATGTTAAGGTACGTAATCCCGGTCACATCCGCCATGATGAAGGCCACGGCCCCCATAATCGGCGGCATCAGCTGTCCTCCGCTGGACGCTGCAGCCTCAACCGCGGCGGCAAAGCGACCGGAGAACCCCCGCTTTTTGATCATCGGAATGGTGATGACCCCGGTGCCGACCACATTGGCCACGGCACTGCCGGAAATGGTGCCGAACAGGCCACTGGCCAGCACGGCCGCATGGGCATCACCACCTGGCAGATGTCGCGTCAGACGGAAGGAGAGCTTGAGCAGAACGGCACCAATCCCAAGGGCCTCCAGCACCGCACCAAAGAGAATGAAAATCAGAATGGTGGAAGTCACGACACCCAGCGTACTGCCGAAAACACCGTCAAAGCTGTACCAGACAACCGTCAGCGTCTGCGCCATATCCATGCCGGCATGCGCCAGTCCGCCGGGGAGGTTGCGGCCAAACAGCACATACAGCAGTGCCAGCACGCACACGATCACCAACGTCAGGCCGATAAAGCGGCGAATCAACTCCGCCAGCACCAGCAAACCTGCAATCGCCAACACCATATCCAGCGTTTCCAGCTCATAGAGACCGGTTTCCAGCTCACCATAAACCCAGAAATAGCGATAGGCGGATGCCAGTACGGCAACAATAAGCGTCAAATCGAACAGGCGACGGGGCCAGTGCGTGTCTCGGGATACCAGACTCACGTAAAGCAGGATGACGCATGACAATGTAAACGTACCCACACGTACAATGGTGTCGTCAAAGATGCCCCAGCCCGCGGTATAGAAGATGGAGGCAACCATCGCCATAAACATCGGTGCTGCCAGCAGAGCTGCCGGGTTGGCTTTAACCCCGGCAATAATCTTGTCCAACATAATGTTCACCTTATTTTTATAATCCAGCTGAAACGGCTGCCGAGGGACTTACCAGACCCCAAACAGGTAACCTCGTGCATGTGCCTTTCCGGTGGCCTTGCCGACCGCTTCATTGCTGATCGTGGTGCGAGCCTTGCGGCTGCGGTACCAGTCGTAGAGCGCTTCGCTCAACTGCTCGCGAATTTCTTCATGTGCCGGGTCGCGTCCCAGATCCTGCTGTTCATCGGGATCGTTGGCCAGATTGAACAGCTGTGGGGCAAAGTGTTCGTAGTGCACATATTTCCAGCAGCCATCCGTAATCATGATCGCCCGTGTCTGATCAGGGGCCAGCTGCAGGCTGAAGCGAGCATTGCGCCAGGCGTAGTCCGCTTCGCTGACAGCATACTGGCGCCAGTTCTCGACACTGTCTCCCTTGATGAGGGGCAGCAGCGAGCGACCTTCAACGATATGGTCGGGCACTTCGGCACCCGCCAGCTCTATGAAGGTTGGTACCAGGTCGATCGCCTCCACCAGCCGCTCCTCCACGCGACCGCGGCCAGCATCGGCCTGCGCGCGCGGGTCATGGATAATCATTGGAATGCGGGCACTGGCTTCATGGAACAGTTCTTTTTCACCCAACCAGTGATCGCCCAGATAATCACCATGGTCAGACGTCACCACAATAACGGTGTTGTCGTACTGGCCTGTTTCCTTCAGAAAAGCGACCAGGCGTCCCAGATGATCATCAACCTGGGTAATCAGCCCCATGTAGGCCGGGATCACGCGCTCGCGCACTTCCTGACGGCTGAAGTTGACCGACTCATCATGCCCCATGAACGCTTCGATCACCGGGTGAACCTGCTCCTTTTCAGCGTCGGTGGCATTCACCGGCAGAATATCGTCAACCCCGTACATGTCGTGGTAAGGCGCCGGAGCGATGTAGGGCCAGTGGGGTTTGATGTAGCTGAGATGGAGGCACCATGGCTGGTCTGCGCTTTCACGGATGAAATCCATCGCCCGATTGGTGGTCCAGGCCGTTTCTGAATGCTCTTCCTTCACCCGTGCCGGCAGATGGCAGTTACGCATGTACCAGCCACTGAGCACCTCACCGTTTTCGCCCTCACCCGAGTTGGCCCACTCATGCCATGGATTGTGGCCGTCATAACCCAGCTGACGCAGGTAGTTGTTATAGGCCAGATCCGGTGACACGCTCTGATCAGGATGCAGACCGTCATCACGCTCATAGGGCTCGAAACCACACTGGCTGATCAGCACGCCCCGAGAGGACTCGGGATCGACACCCAGGCGCTTCATCCCCGCCTCATCCTTCTTCATGTGAGTTTTGCCCACCAGTCCCACCCGATACCCCTGAGGGCGCAGGTAATCGCCGATGGTCAGCTCGTTTACCTTGAGCGGCACATTGTTGTAGGTCGCACCATGTGAGAGTGCGTAACGACCGGTGTAAAAGGACATGCGGGAGGGGCCGCAGACCGGTGCCTGGGTGTAGGTCCGAGTAAAGTTGACGCCCTTGGCGGCAAGAGAGTCAATCACCGGTGTACGAATACTGGGATGTCCGTTGCAGCCAAGGTAGTCGGCACGCAACTGGTCGGCCATGATGAAGAGAATGTTGGGTTGCTTCGCCATTGTGGGTTCTGCCTTTCTTATTCGCTTTGCACAGTGTCTGCTGGACAGGCCCGGGGGAATGCCGCACTGTCCATGACTGAGCTCAGTTTAGAGCAGGAAAAGCAGATAAATTCATCGCGTTTCACACAGTGAAACACTCGACTCGGCAGGTCTAGCCAACCTCGCGGGTGCGTTGCACCAGCCGGTTGGCGGCATCACAAAGAACGGGATATATCGTGTCCTGTATCTCCTGTTCACTTACGGCGTTATGTGGCCAGGCCATCGACATGGTGCCCAGTATCCTGCCTTCATCCAGCAAGGGGACCGCGATGGCCTCTACCAACTGCCCGGTAGATGAAATGGCACCAAAGTACGCCGATTCTCGCACGCCATAGCCCTGTTTTCGTGTCTGTTCCAGCAACCGTGTCAACCAGGGTGCATCGCGTACCAGCCGCCCTTCTCTGTCATTTTTGGCTCGCAACAGATCGACGATCTCACGCCGTTCAGCATCGGAACAGAAAGCAAGATATGCTCTGCCATGTGCAGAGAAAAGAAAGGGGGGTGTATAGCTCATCAGCTGACGATTGAGGATAAATGCGGCCAGCGAGCGGGTGGTTTCAACGATTCTGATCACGCTGCCGTCACGGACCGCAATATCGATGGGCCAGCCATGGTGTTTGTACACTGAATGCAGTACAGGAGCCGCGAGCTCTGCAAGCTGCAAAACCTCATCCGTCAGTGCCATCTGGTTCGTCAGTGTAAAGGACAGGCGATACCGCGAATCACCCAATGAACGATAGATCCAACCCGCCTCTTGCAGAGTGGACAATATCCGTAACAGGGTTGCCTTGTTTATTTCGGTATAACGATGAAGCTCGGAGAGGGAGGCAGGCGAATGCTCGCGCAAGACCTCAATCACTTGAATGCCACGGGCAAGAGCTTCTATCGTCTTGGCCATAATTGAGGCACTACCTGGAGGGTTTGAAAGCAGCTGGTGGCTTGTCGCTCAACCACCAGCTGTAAGCATCACTTGATTCCCAGAGGAACAACAAGTACCGGACGCTTGGAGTGACTAAGAGTCTTGGTTGCCGTGGAGCCGAGCAGCATCTGTCCGATGGAGCTGTGCTTGCGCGTACCCATCACGATAACATCCGCGTTGATTTCGTCGGCAACCTTCAGAATGGTTTTCCAGGGTGTACCTTCTTCAACACGGGCGTCGATATTCTTGAGACTCAAGACTTCATGCTCTTCCAGCTCGTCCGCGCAGAAACGCTCAATACGCTCCTGAATCTTCTCGCTGAGCTGCTCAACACCTTTTTTCAGCAGTTCATCCATTTCTTCCTTTTCCATCATGTTGCTCAGCACGCTGCGGGTGGTACCCGACAGCGACTCGATCACATGCAGATAGGTAATCTGGGAATCGGAGTAATGGCCACACAGGCTGACCGCAGCGCGGAATGCCGGACGGGAGCCACTTTCAAGATCGGATACGTACAGAATCTTTTTTACATCTGGCAACATTGTTGAACTCCTTATCGGTACAAAGACCCGTTCGGATACTGCACCGCCCTAGCGGTACAGTACCTCTGGCAGGATGAGCGCAATGGACGGGATGAAGATGATCAGCATCAGGCGCACGATATCCGCCATCCAGAAGGGTGTCACGCCCTTG
>JGI12576J13900_1000104_pt1 | contig 40403 bp, 33 predicted proteins | sample TtanPargueraPR_5_FD_13900 | JGI IMG/M metagenome (IMG submission 13900)
AATGCCATGCCCAAAACTGCCAAGCCGATGACCCAGTTCAGTGCTGCCATTCTGTCCATGGCTACCGAATCGATTTTTCAGAAAGCATACCGAGCCGGTGTTGGCAAGAAATTTTACTGGGATGCCACTTACGAAGACGTGATGAACCTGATTGCCCGCCTGCCGCATATTGCCGCTTACATTTATCGACGTATGTTCCACGGTGATCAGCATATTGCGCCGAATCCCCGCCTGGACTGGGCCGGAAACCTGGCGCACATGATGGGTTTCGATTCGGAAGATATTCGACGTTTATTCCGCATGTATATGTTAATACACGCCGATCACGAAGGTGGAAACGTATCGGCGCACACCGCACATTTGGTTGGCTCGGCGCTGAGTAATCCCTATTATGCCTATGCCGCTGCTATGACAGGCCTGGCAGGTCCTTTGCATGGATTTGCCAACCAGGATGTTGTTTTCTGGATTTTTGAAATGATCGAAAACCTGGATACTGACACTCCTACCGACGAACAGGTAGCAGCCTACTGCAAACAAACACTGGAAGAAGGCCGCGTAATTCCGGGTTACGGACACGCTGTGTTGCGTAAAACCGATCCGCGTTTTACTGCACAGGAAAAATTTGCCAACAAGTACGTTAAAGACGACAAGATGGTAAACCTGGTGAACCAGTTGTACCGGGTTGTTCCGCCAATTCTCGGATCGATCGGTAAAATCAAAAATCCATGGCCAAATGTTGATGCGTACAGTGGTTCGCTGCTTTATCATTATGGCATCAAGGAATACACTTTCTACACGGTTATGTTTGGTGTCTCGAGAGCACTTGGTGTCTTGGCATCGCTGGTCAACGACCGAATATATGGAATGCCTATCGAACGTCCTACTTCTTATCCGCTTAGCTGGTTTAAAGAACAGGCCGAAGGCAATCCCGGAGATTGTTAAGCACATTAAATCCGATAAACAAAAAACCCGGCTTTTTGAGCCGGGTTTTTGATTTCATGGCGTATCTCTTGTTACAGCTTTTGAACAAATTCGTTCAAATTATTTCTTTTTCTATCCGCTTTCTCTCTTGTCCGGTAAGGCTCTTCCAGCGAATCAGGATTTCCGAGATAACCCAGTACGCCCATACATGCCGGCACCAGATCATCATCAAGGTTTAACCTTTCCTTCAATTTATGCATGTCAAAACCTGCCATTAAATGACCGTAAATATCAAGTTCAGTGGCCTGAAGCAACAGTTGTGCGTTGGCCATTCCCAGGTCGTGAAGTGCCCATTTATTTTCTTTGCCGTTTCTTTTAAATGTTTTACGGTAAAGAGAAACAAAAATAACAGGTGCGTTAGCTGACCAGGATTTATTGCCGTCGCTCAAACAGTTCCACAAAGAATCAAATTCCGGGGTTCCCCGGGTGGCGTAAATGTAACTCCAGGGTTGTTCGTTATTGGCACTGGGTGCCCATGAGGCTGCCGTGAATATCTTTTCCAGATCATCTGCTTGGATTTCGCGGCTTGAAAAAGCACGGGGGCTCCAGCGCTTTTCGATAAGCGGGTGAAGCTTCTGATCGGTAATCGCTTGTTTTATTTCGAATATATCCATTGTCTTTAATTTAACTGTGTGGGAATTTCCATTAGCAAGACACGGGCCGCACTGTCAGCGATCATCTCAACTTCTTCTGAGTCAACAATGCCGAGACCATCTCTTCGTTTGAGTGCCACTTCATTTATCGAAACGTCTCCTTCTATCACAAATGCATACAAAGCATTTTCAGGATCGTTGAGTCGGTATTTTGCTGATTTCCCTTCTTCAAAACGTCCCAAACTGAACCATGCGTTCTGGTGAATCCATACCCCCTGATCGTCGGGACTGGGTGAAAGGATCTGGTAGAATTCATTTTCCTTGGCAATGTCACGGATCGAAATCTGATCGTATCGCGGCTTCACATTTTTCTTATTCGGGAAAACCCAAATCTGTAACAGTTTTACGGGTTTGTCTGGATTGGGATTAAACTCGCTGTGATAAACACCGGTTCCGGCACTCATCACCTGAACATCACCCTCGCGAATCACTTCACTGTTCCCCATATTGTCCTTGTGCTGCAGATCACCCTCCAGTGGGATGGTAATAATCTCCATGTTATCGTGGGGATGCATTCCAAAACCTTTCCCTCCCTCAATATAATCATCGTTCAACACACGAAGAACGCCAAAATGAACGCGTTCCGGATCATAATAGTTGGCAAAACTGAATGAGTGATGCGTTTTTAACCAACCATGATCGGCGCTTCCCCTTGTTTCCGCTTTGTGCAATACAGTTGTTTTGTGCAATACAGTTTTCATGACTCCCTCTTCTTTCCTTTTAAATTTTATGAATCTGTTCTGGTTGGGAATTAAAGGCATGACTTCGGTGTAAAGTTGCAAACGATTTGGCAACTTCACTACCGAATATCAATGCTTTATTGTTTTCTGATTGTTCTGAGACTATTGTTTAATAATTCAGAACTTTCCATTGTTTCCTTGTTTTGTGCCTCTCAAACTAACGTGAGGTATAAGCTTCCAAACCACTGGCGACCAATTCAAACTTTATCTCAAAGTCATCGTAAATCAGGTTGTCACCCAGGTCGCTGAAAAATTTTCCTGAACGGAAGCGAATATCCCAATTGGTACGGTCGAACTTAGCCGTTCCGTTGGCCATGAATTTATCGCCTTCCATTTTAACTTCAACCGGGAACGACACCTCGTGTGTAATTCCTTTGATTGTCAAATCTCCAACAACCTCATGTTTCATTCCTGATTTTTTGATTGATTTGGTTTCGAACGTTGCAATGGGGTGCTTGTCAACCGAAAAGAAATCGTCCGATTTCAAATGGCCAACCAGCTTTTCGTTCCACTCTCCTTCCAGGTCGGTGCATACGATCGAATTCATGTCCATTTTAATGGTAGCTCCTGAAAGTTGTCCATCTTTCATCATTAACGATCCGTTCTCGACTGATACATAACCTGTGTGTTCACCAGTCACTTTCTTACCTGTCCAATGCACTTTACTTGATTTGGTGTCTACTTTCAGTTCAACTTTCTCAGCCATATTCTCTTTAGCCGAAACGATTCCTGCACTAAAAACAAATGCTGCAATTAAAATCAATACTCTTTTCATTTTTTCTAAGTTTTAAAATTTAACATCTAATTCTGATGCAAACTTAAAGGGTTGGGAAGTGCAAAAAAATAAACTAGTTTAATAAATAAATACTTTTTAGTCTTTTTTTGACTTTTTAGCTAAAATTTTACTTAGAAATACCGGAGTTACTCCAAGATAGGATGAAATATGGTACTGTGGTAAACGCTGAATCAGTTCGGGATGATCGCGAACAAGCTCATCGTAGTTCTCTTCTGCTGTTTTTGAGAGGATGGAAACAAAGCGCTTTTGAAGGAATACATAAGATTTACGAATGTAATTGGCCAGGCTGATGTAACGATTGTATAGGATATTGAAATGTTGTTCGGTGATGGAGTATACAATGCTGTTTTCAACTGTTTCGATAAAGTAGGGTGTGTGTGCAGGTGTGCCCAAATCCCCTATCCACTGGCGCTCGCGTGCGAATAGAATATTGAATTCCTTTCCGTTTTGATCGATAATAAACAGGCGGAGCAATCCTTTTTCCACGTAATAATGTTTGGTATTGGCATCTCCCGCACGCATCAGCACCGTTTTTTTTCGGTAGTGATCTTTTTTAAAATAACCGGTAATTTCATCGGCTTCCTCATCGCTTAATGGCGCATGTTTAATATGTTCGAAATAGGACAGTATGACTTCGTAATCCTTCATAAATAAATTTCACTGCTTAAAAATAAACAATTGGGGAAGTTCTGGAAATGTATGATTTGATTGTTAACAAAATTATTGATGTACTTCATTATAAATGGCATCGAGTAAACCATTTTCATCGTATGTATCGCCACCCAGTTCCCAGAACATTATACCTCCCAGTTTTTGATCGAATGCAAACCGTGCCTTCAGTGCAACAGATTCGGTATCGTCGTAGGTAATAAAAATACTGTCGTTTGCATGGAATAGAAATGGTGCTTTGGCTACCGGATCCCAGAAACGAACATAGCCGTTTTTATTGATGAATTCCTGTTTTAATATTCGGTAATTGGCTCCCCTTGCCGACCCATTATTTGGCTGAAACAATCCGTTGTTTTCAGGATCAACCCCTTTCCAACCTTTTCCATAGAATGCCGCTCCAATAACGATCTGTTTGGGATCAACACCATTATTAATACAAAAGTCAACGATATTCTCCACGGACTGTGGCTCCCATTTATCCTGATCCGCAGCAATAGTATCGTTTCTTTTTTTCATTTCAGCACCCAGGGGTGTTTCTGCCAGATCGTCCATCGTCATCCACCCCAGTGCGGTATGATGGGCTGTAAACCGGTTGCCACCACCTGCCTGGTCATAAGTCATTAAATTGATGTAATCCGCATATTTCATCACCTCGGTCAGTTCAACGTTCTTAAAATAACCTTTCCAACCGGCCGCTGCAAAGGTCAGTGTTTGCGGGCGATCAAGTTCATCGAGTGCTTCGCGCAAACCTCTCATCAGTAAGGTAAAATTCTGTTTGTCTTCCGGACGCGCTTTCGTGCCGGCTGCAGGGATACCGGGATACTCCCAATCGATATCAAGTCCGTCGAGGCGATACTTTTCAATAAATTCGACAGCACTCTTAATAAATACTGTCCGGCTTTCTTCTGAATAAACTGCATCCGAAAATCCATCGGCGCCCCAGCCGCCACAGGCAATCATTACTTTCAAATGGGGGTAATTTTGTTTTTGAGCCACCAACTGCTCAAGTCTATCACCATCACGTTCATTTCTGAACTGCATTTTCCCGTCAATGACTTTGCTGAAGCTAAAAATGATATGGGTAAGCTGATCGAGCGGCAAACTATCCGCATGAAATTCTTCTCTTGGAAAATAATAGGCCATAATATTAAACTCTTGTGAATCAGCCTTTTTTTGGTTTGATTTCTCGGGAGTGCAGGCAAATAAGAATGCCAGAATAAGTAGTGTAGAAATGCGCTGTACCATGGCAAAAGTTTTTTGTTTTCAAATTCTACCTAAATATCACTGCTGTCCACTTAAAATAAGCTGAGGGACAGCTGGTTATAATTTAGTTCTTTGACATTTTTGTAATCTATATTTGTAATCAGCTCATTAATAGGCGTTTTGTCCAGTAGGGATATTCCCAAAATCTGTAATATTTCGTAGGTTGAACGTTCAATTTTTAACTCTTTACCTACAGTGGCAATCAAACAGTAGGCTATTATTGCAGAATAAATTTGTATTCTGACCGCGTTTTCTGATGTGCCCCAGAATGCTTTTATTTTGAGGTGTTGTTTTATCCATTTAAAGAATAATTCAACCTGCCACCTGTTTTTGTACAAAAGCACAATCTCTTCGGCTGTCAATTCCATGTTGTTTGTCAAGTAAACGAAGTAACGGTTACTTTCTGCATCATAGAATTTGATTCTCCGCAGTTTGTCAGGATAATCTTTTGAGACATAAAAACCAGACAGTTTTCCAATTTGGTCGCAAATCAGACCGGATTCTTTGTCGACTTTATTCGAGTACATCCTGTTGAACTTTAGGTTTGCTTTTGCCCTTACTACAAAAAATGCAGAAAGTGCCTGTATTCGGTAGAGACGCTCAAAGTCAATATATCCACGGTCAAAAATGTAATATGCTCCTGTTTCATAAGGAATAACATCCATTGCATTTACATCGTGGACAGAAGCTGCCGTAATGTGGATAAACGCTGGTATTTGTGTGGTAATATCGTAAAGCGTGTGGAGTTTTATCCCTCCCTTTGTTTTACGAAAACTTGCCCACCAGAAAATGCTTAAGCACAAATCGATGGTTGATGAATCGAAAGCATAAATTTTCCCTTTGATTTCAAAATCATCGTTAGCAAGTTTTTTTCTGGCCAAGTCAATCATGTAATAAGCAAAATCTTCAAAGATTTTGTAATTGCGCTTTTCGTTAGCTTTTGCCAGGTTACTCCTTGTTACTGATTTCCCAAAACCAAGATGATAAGCTTTGTTTTTGTGGGCATCAATAATAACAATCAAATCGCGCAAACTATCACGGTTGGTCAGTTGACCGAAAATCATACAAAGCAACTGGTTCCAGCAGGTAAAATGCCTTACATACTTATTGCCGGAATACTTAGTAACAAATTTATCGAATACCCTTTGTGGTAAAAAACTTATTAGTTGAGCGAAAACGAATTTCCCGTTATTCATGTGATTTTAAAAATCCACGAACTTAACTGATTCAAATCGTCACGCTCAAAAAAGCCGCGTAAAGTATAGATTTACAATTGTTTCAAAGAACGTTATTTAATTTATAGTGGACACTAATGCCTAAATATATAACTATATTTGTACTTCGTAAAATTTTTAGAAACTACCGATCCATGAAATTCAGAACAGAATTCAACTACTATTTCTACCTTGTTTTTTTGTGTCTTTTAATTTTTTATGGTCCCCTGTTTGCTCAACAACCTGCCAGTTGGGTGAATCCATTTATTGGAACGACCAATTATGGTACAACCAATCCGGGTGCACTGGTTCCCCGCGGAATGGTGTCGGTGGTTCCTTTCAATGTGGCGGGAAATTCAGAACTGAACATACATGATAAAGATCGCGGCTGGTGGTCGACGCCTTACTCTTGGGATAATAAATTTTTTTCGGGTTATTCGCATGTTAACCTCAGCGGTGTTGGCTGTCCTGAATTAGGTGTTGTTTTGTTGATGCCTACAGCGGGTGAAGTTGAAGCCGATTTCAGAAAATATGGTTCGGTAATGAGTCAGCAGGAAGCACACCCCGGATATTATTCCACTTATCTAAATAGATACGACATTAAAACCGAGGTTTCGGCTACAGCCCGAACGGGGATCAGCCAGTTTACTTTTCCCGCTGGAAAATCAAATATTCTCATCGACCTCGGTAACGGACTCACCAACGAAAGTGGCGCCAGTATTCGGATTGTGAATGATCAGGAAGTGGAAGGCTGGCGAATGACGGGAACATTCTGTTACAACGACGGCACCGAACGTCCTGTATTTTTTGTGGCACGATTTAGCCGTTCTGCTGATGAATTTGGATTATGGAAAAAAATGCCCAAAATGACCGGTGAAGCCAGCTGGTCGGTTACGAGCGGAAAATTCAAGTACTACCCCGGCTACAGGGCAGAAATGGCCGGCGACAGCATCGGAAGCTATTTCTCCTTTAATACAACTGCAGGAGAAAAAATTTTGGTGGAAGTTGGCATTTCATATGTCAGCATCGAAAATGCGCGCATGAATTTAGATGCTGAATCAAATAATTTTGATTTTGAAAAGACACGTCGTCAAGCTGAAGAAAAATGGAACACAGCCCTCTCAACAATTACCGTGAAAGGTGTTAGCGAAGACCAGAAAACCGTGTTTTACACCGGTCTTTACCACATGCAGATTCATCCGAATATTCTGAGCGATGTGAACGGGCAGTACCCGGCAATGGAATCGTTCCAGATAAAAACACGCCGGGAAGGTGAACGCTACACAGTATTTTCGTTGTGGGACACCTACCGTAATGTGCACCCTTTTCTGAGCCTGGCTTTTCCCGATCAACAATTGAACATGGTTAGCTCGCTGCTGGAAATGTACGACGAGAGCGGCTGGCTGCCCCGCTGGGAATTGAACAGCACCGAAACACATGTGATGGAGGGCGATCCGGTCATTCCGGTTATCGTTGACACCTGGTTTCGGGGAATTCACGAATTTGATGTGGAAAAAGCGTATGCAGCCATGTACAAATCAGCCACAACTCCGGGGGCTCAAAACAAGATCCGGCCAGATATCGACCACTACATTAAAGAAGGTTATGTGCCACTTACCCAACCGTTTGACAATTCGGTATCGCATGCTCTGGAATATTATATGGCCGACTGGAACCTGGCGCAGCTCGCAAATGAACGGGGAAAAGAAGCCGACTACGAGCGTTTTCTGAAACAATCGCAGGGATATAAAAATTACTATGACAGTGAATTTGGAATCATCAGGCCTAAACTTGAAAATGGCGAATTCATGCCCGGTTTCGATCCAAAACAAGGCGAAAATTTTGAACCCAGTCCGGGATTTCACGAAGGAAATGCCTACCAATATACTTTTGCTACTCAACACGACATGGAGGGTACGATCAAACTTAATGGCGATAAGAAACAATTTGTAAAAAAACTCCAGGCCATTTTTGATGACGGACATTTCGACATGGCCAACGAACCCGATATTCACTACCCCTGGCTTTTCAATTTTATAAAAGGTGAAGAATGGCGCGCCCAAACGGAAGTGAATCGTTTGATGGCCACTCACTTTAAAAATGCGCCTGACGGTTTGCCCGGCAATGACGACACCGGCACCATGTCGGCCTGGATCGTTTATGCGATGATGGGTATTTATCCTGTTCTGCCGGGCGATATGAATTATGCCATTTCCTCCCCCGTTTTCGATCAGATCACCATTCAACTCGACCCGGATTATTATTCGGGTAAATCAATCGTTATTAAAAAAACGGGAAACGGTTCTGTGATCAAAAAAATAAAATGGAATGGTAAGACAGTAAAAAACCATTTTGTAAACCATGCTGACCTCGTAAAAGGAGGCACACTCGAAATAATCCATTAATTTAGTCATACCTAAAAAAAATAACATGAATAAGCTTTTCCACTTTGCAGTCATAATTGGTTTTCTGACCTTGTTCGCCTGCACAAACAAGCAGCTGCCGGCAAATAGCAATGAAACTGATTTTACCCAATTTGTAGATCCTTTTATTGGCAGCGATTACCACGGCCATGTGTTCGTGGGAGCCAGCACACCCTTTGGCGCGGTTCAACTTGGGCCAAACAATCCCACGCAAGGCTGGGACTGGTGTTCCGGGTATCACTATTCTGATTCGTTGCTGATGGGTTTTGCCCACACCCACCTCAGTGGAACAGGTATCGGGGATCTGGGCGATATTCTGTTTATGCCGTTGTCGGGAGATTTCACACCTGAATTCGAAGAAAAAAATCCATACGACTGGCAGGCAAAATATACGCATGACGATGAAGTGGCCGAAGCCGGATACTATTCCATCGACATTAAACGCTACAATGTAAAAGCTGAACTGACAACAACCGACCGTGTAGGATTTCATAGGTATGACTATCAGTCGGAAGGAAATTCAAAGATCCTGGTTGACCTGAAATACGGTACTGGCTGGGACCGCGTAACCGACGCTAAACTAGAGCAGGTTGGCCCAAACAGTATCGCGGGACACCGCTTTTCATCGGGCTGGGCAGCCGATCAGCGGGTATTTTTTCACACCGAATTTTCAAAAGAAATCAAATCCTTCGAGATTGTCAGAAGTGACGCAGAAACAGGTGACCTGACCGCCTTGATCGAGTTTGAAGGCGATGGTATCCTGATGGCTAAAACCGCCATTTCGCCGGTCAGCACAGACGGGGCAAAAAATAATATGAACGCAGAAATAGACGAAGAACTTGGTTTGTGGAATTTTGAGGGAGTGCGCGACATCGCGAAAACAAAATGGAATACAGAACTGGGCAAGATCAGAATAGAGACCGTTAACGATGCTGATAAACGAACGTTTTATACATCGTTATACCATACCATGATTGCACCAAATCTGTTTAACGATACCAATGGCGACTACCGCGGAACCGACAAAGAAGTCTACAGAAATCCGGGATTTGACAACTACACCATTTTTTCGTTGTGGGATACCTACCGGGCTGCTCATCCGCTTTTCACCCTGGTACAGCCCAACCGAGTAAATGATTTTGTAAACTCTTTACTGGCCGCTTACGATCAGCAAGGAAAACTTCCGGTATGGCATCTTCAGGGAAATGAAACCAATACCATGGTGGGCTATCATTCAGTCCCGGTTATTGCCGATGCCTATTTGAAAGGATTTACCGGCTTTGATGCCGAAAGGGCTTTCGAAGCCATGAAATCTTCGGCATTGATGGATGAGCGGGGTTTGAATTACGTAAAAGAACTGGGCTACATTCCGGCGGATAAAACAGTAGAATCGGTTGCAATGGGACTGGAATATGCCATCGACGACTGGTGCATTGCGTCTATGGCCAAATCGCTCGAGAAAAAAGAAGATTACCAGCTATTCAGAAAACGCTCCGAATATTACATCCGCTATTTCGATCAGAACAATAAGTTTATGCGGGGAAAACTGTCGGATGGAAGTTGGCGAACACCCTTCGATCCGATCGCCTCTCAACACCGCGAAGATGATTTTTGCGAGGGAAATAGTTGGCAGTACACCTGGCTCGTGCCGCAACATCCCGAGGGATTGATCAAATTAATGGGCGGCGAAGAAATGTTTACAACCAAACTCGACAGCCTGTTTACCATTCCTTCCGACCAGGTGGAAGGTGCATCGAGCGATATTTCGGGTCTGATCGGGCAGTACGCACATGGAAACGAACCGAGTCACCATACTACTTATCTTTATGCGTTTGCCGGCCAGCAATGGAAAACTGCCGAAAAAGTAAGGGAGATCTGCACCACAATGTATAATGATCAACCGGACGGATTGTGCGGAAACGAAGATTGTGGTCAAATGTCGGCATGGTACGTACTCTCTTCCATGGGATTTTACCCGGTTAATCCTGCGGCGGGTGCCTATGTTTTTGGCAGCCCCTTATTTGATAAAGCTGAAATTGGCCTGCCAGGCGGAAAGTACTTTTCGATTATCACTGAAAATAACAACAAAGAAAACAAGTACATCCAGTCAGTGGTATTCAATGGTGAACCCTATTCAAAATCATTCATCACGCATGAACAGATCATGGCGGGAGGAGAACTCGTGCTAACCATGGGAAATACCCCGAATAAGCAGTTTGGAAGTAAACAGGAGGACCGCCCCAAATCAATGGTGTATTAAATTCCCAGGCACGAAGCATTAATTAGATTTGCAAAAAATTGCATATGCCAGGCAAAATATATTTTCCCAAAATAGAAGACATCACACAAGCCAGAATCAGATTGAAAGATGTGATTTTGCACACTCCACTTCAGCAAAACCTGAATCTGTCGGAGCAGTTCGGTGCAAATATCCTACTCAAAAGGGAGGACCTGCAACTGGTTCGTTCATACAAACTGCGTGGTGCTTACAATAAAATAGCGCATCTTCCTGAGGCAGTATTGAAACAGGGCGTGGTTTGTGCGAGTGCAGGAAACCATGCACAGGGAGTGGCCTATTCGTGCAGCAAGCTGGGCATCTTCGGAAAAATATACATGCCGGCCACTACGCCAAAACAAAAAATCAGGCAGGTGGAAATGTTTGGTAAAGATAACATTGAAGTCGACCTGAAAGGCGACACCTATGACGATGCCTATAACCTGGCAGTTGAAGACTGTAAGAAAAACGGAATGACCTTTATCCACCCCTTCGATGACACTGAAATCATTGAAGGACAGGGCACGGTGGCTATCGAGATATTGCAGGATACAAAAGAACCTATCGACTATTTGTTTGTACCGATTGGCGGAGGAGGACTGGCTGCAGGTTTGGGAGCCTATTTTAAACAGGTGAGCCCACAAACCAAAATTATTGGTGTAGAACCTGAAGGAGCACCTTCCATGCTCCGCTCATTCGAGGCCGGAGAAGTGGTTACGCTTGAAAAAATCGATAAGTTCGTTGACGGAGCAGCAGTTCAGCGCGTTGGAGATCTCACTTTTGAGATTTCCCGCCAGGTAGTGGATCAGATACAAACCGTACCCGAAGGAAAGATCTGCACTAAAATACTGGAATTGTATAACCGTGATGCCATCGTTATCGAACCGGCAGGGGCACTTTCGGTAGCTGCACTGGATTTTTTTCGCGATGAAATCAAGGGGAAAAATGTAGTTTGCATCGTCAGTGGCAGTAACAACGACATAACACGCACCGAGGAGATCAAGGAGCGATCGCTGCTGTACGAAGGTTTGAAACACTATTTCATCGTGCGTTTTCCGCAGCGGGCAGGCGCACTGCGCACCTTTGTAGATATTGTACTTGGCCCAAATGATGATATTACCTACTTCGAATATTCGAAAAAAACAAACCGCGAAAAAGGCCCGGCTGTCATCGGTATTGAGTTGCAGCAAAAAGAAGATTATGCAGGACTGCTAAGGCGAATGGAAGAAAATGGTTTTGTGTATGAATACCTGAATGAACAGCCAGATCTGTTTCAATTTCTAATTTAATATTTCAATTATCCTTTGCAGTTGGTTTAAACCAACTGCAAAGGATACAATTTTATCATCAATAGGGCTTCAGCCCTTAAAATTTTCAAAAACATATTTCGACAGGAACTGCTTAACCTCCTCATTCCATTTTATTATTTTGTGATGTTCATCCTAGTTCTTAATGTAGTTTCTAACCCTTTCAACATGTGACCGACTAACAGAGACCGCAAAATAATCATCCTGCCAGTAAAATTTATGTGGCATTATATTCTGTTGATTGATCCAATATGAACTCTCTCCTTTTATTTGATGCATTACATCGGCAATAGTTTGCTTTCTTCCTAGATTAACCAAAGCATGAACATGATCCTTGTGCAAATTAATAAAGTCCAGCATGATTCCTTTATTTCTTGCCATTTCCCTGATATGACCCAGTAACCTGGAGCGAAAAGAATGCGGGATAATGTGTTCCCGGTTTTTAGTGCTCCAAACACAATGGAGCCAGATAGTTGTGTAAGACATGCGTTTGAGTTTTAATATTTAAATAAAGATACACATTTTAGGGCTAAAGCCCTGATTGATTTTTGTTTTCAGTTATCAGACAGCCAAAGCTGACTGCAAAGAATTATTCCTATTTTCATTCAAATAGTATCTTTTACCTTTGGTTTCAACCGAAGGACATAAATAATATTCTCCCCTATTGCAGAATTCATTTTTTATCTTTTACTTTGTATTTCAAAGTACTTTTAAAAAATGGAAAATTCAGAAAAATATTTATCAGAGATCAAAGAGATCCGCAAAATGATGGAAGAATCAAGCCGGTTTCTGTCACTAAGTGGATTGTCAGGAATACTGGTGGGAATTTATGCCATTGTTGGTTCATTTGTCACGTACCGCATTATTAACCATGAGGAGTTCAAGAGTAGCCTGCTCAATACTTCCGCTGCAAATGATGTTATGCTGATAGCCGCAGTGGTTTTAATCCTTTCCGTACTAACCATCGTTTTGCTCACGTTTCGGCGAGTGAGAAAAGCCGGGAAAAGATTCTTAAATCCCGGATCCCGACTTATGTTATTGAACCTTGCCATTCCATTGGTTTCAGGCGGTGTATTAATCCTGGTTTTAGCTGCAAACGGAATTTATGGAATACTGGCATCATCCTGTCTTATTTTTTATGGATTGGCCTTGATTAACGCCGCCAAATTTACACGACAGGAAATTTTCTGGCTGGGAATCTTTGAGGTTACTCTTGGAATTTTAGCAGCATTGATCCCCTCGTTGGGATTATTGTTCTGGGCACTTGGTTTTGGCGTCCTTCACATCATTTATGGTATCCTGATGTATTTCCGATACGAGCATAATAAAGAATCCAGGTCGTGAAATGAGCCCCGACTTTTGTCGGGACGAATTCCATGTGTTTCCGTTAAAAGCAAACAACTATTAACACATGAAAAACAGTTTTCAAAATTTAAATAAGGCATTTGAGAATAAGATCCGGCTGGGAATTATGTCGGTGCTCTCGGTGAACTCACGCGCTTCGTTTAACGATTTAAAGGAAATGCTGGAACTCACCGACGGAAACCTGGCCAGCCACCTTAAAACCCTTGAAAGTGCCGGCTATATCAAGGTAATAAAAAGCTTTAAAGACCGGAAACCCAATACAAAATACGAAATAACAGATTCCGGCGCAACAGCTTTCGACAGTCACATCAAAGCGCTCGAGGACATTTTAAAACAGATCTAAATTTTTTTATTCATTCACTTTGAAATTCAAAGTAAAAACAAATCATATGGAACCAAAAGAATTTATTCGCGACGCCCAGAAGTCGATCAACTGGCAAATTACCTTAAAGGTGATCATCATTGGCTTTATTGCCATGGTACTGCTCATCCCGAAATTCATGATCCTGGAATTGATCGGGGAACGGCAAAAAACGGCCGATTCATCCAACCAGGAAGTGATGCAAACCTGGTCGCTGGCGCAAACCGTGCGTGGTCCGGTACTGATGATCCCCTATCTCGAACGAAGCTACGATTCGAACGGAAAGGAATTGGGCGAAAAGATACAGTCGTGCTACGTGTTGCCAAAAACACTAAAAATAGATGGTGAAGTTTTTCCTGAGAAGCGGAAACGCAGCATTTATGAAACTGTAGTTTATGAATCGGGGATCAATTTCAGCGGAAATTTCGGGCAGCCCGATTTCGAATCCCTGAAAATCTCGCCTGAAGATGTTCTCTGGGAAAAGGCGATACTGATGGTCGCCATCAGCGATCTGCGCGGTATCAGCGACAACGTTTCGCTTTCGTTCAACGGTACTGAATACGCTTTTCTGCCCGGCATGGAAAATCCGCTGATCGGAAACAATGGCATTTCGCTGCCGCTGAACAAACTGTCCAAGACTTCATTTCCGGCCAACTTTCAATTCACACTGCAGTTAAAAGGTTCAGAATCGATAAGTTTTGCGCCATTGGGTGAAACCACCGAAGTCGAACTGCACTCATCGTGGAACGATCCCGGTTTCATGGGCAGCTTCCTGCCGGCTGACCACAAGATCGACAATAGTGGATTTACAGCCAAATGGAAGGTATTGAACTTCAACCGGAATTTTCCACAAACCTGGAAAAATGATGAGTACCGCGTGACCGATGCCGATTTTGGCGTGCGTCTGGTAAAAGTGGCCGACCACTACCAGAAAAGCTCCCGCGCTGCCAAATACGGCATCATGGTCATCCTGTTTGTTTTCCTGGCCTTTTTCCTGAACGAGATTATTACCAAACAAAAGGTCCATCCTTTTCAGTACATCCTGGTCGGTTTTGCCATACTGGTTTTCTACCTCTTGCTGCTTTCCATTTCGGAACAAATCGGTTTTAATCCGGCCTATCTTATATCAGCAATTGCCGTTATTACAATGGTTTTCCTGTACTCGCGCAGTTTCCTGAAAACCTGGACAAATGCCCTGATACAGGCACTGATCCTGACCTTCTCGTTCGTATTTATTTTTGTTTTGCTGCAGCTGGAAACTTTTGCGCTTTTGACAGGAAGTATTGGCTTGTTTGCAGTGCTTGCCCTCACCATGTTCTTCACCCGAAAAATAAACTGGTACGGGGAATGAGTTCAGGGTTCAGGGTTCAGAGTTCAATGTTCAATGTTCAATGTTCAACGCAGAAGGAGCTTGTCCTGTTGAAGGGATCGGTTCCTTCTGCTTTTGATGAAATCAGAATTATTATCTTAATGCTTCCAACTTCCGGCTTCCAGCTTTCTAAAACTCTTTATCCCCGAATTCGGTTTCGGGCAATTTGGCTTTTCCGTTCTTCCAGTTCAGGTTGTAACTCAGGTTCAGCACCACAAAATCTGTTTCATAAATATAATTGGTGGTGGTATAAAAATCTTCACCCCAGGTTGTAATTCGCTGCCGGTGCGATTCGTGCATTCCCAGATCGATGTTCTGCCACTGAACGGTTGCGGTTAAGCGATTATCCAGAAAAGTTTTCTTCAGCGAGAGATTTGGAATCAGGTAGCGCGAATCTTCACCCTGAGGCGTTGGTCTTTTCGAAAGGTAATTGGCGTTGGCATTCAGGCTCAGTGTTGAACTGAACTTAAAAGTGGAGTTGATGTTTAACGAGTAGACCCACCCCGAATTATTAACTACCTGCACCGGATCATCGAGTATCTTCAAGTCGCCTTCAAAGCTTTTCCGGTTTAAATTACCTCCCAGGAATAGCGACCACCATTTGGCCGGATGAAGATCGGCTCCCAGGTCAAACCCGACAGCCGTTCCATGTTCAACATTGGTGTAGACCCTGTACAAGATCGAATCGTTAAAAACACTGTTTACGCGCTGTACCGGATCTTTGCTGCGCTGAACATATGCGGTCAGGTAAACCGAACCGCCCTTTTCAAAAGATTTTACCAGTCCCAGTTCGCCCAGGGTGACAAATTCCGGTTTCAGGTCGGGATCTCCCATTTCCAGGGTCTCGGAGTGTTCCCGCTCAGGAATCGGATTAAGCTGATTATTGGAAGAACGCTGTATCCGGCGACTCAATCCAGCCTTCAGTTTTAAATCGGGGCGCAAGGCATACAAAATATTTACGGTCGGAAAGAAATTCGACAATTCGAGTATGTGTTCCTCCGGATCGAAGGAGAGTTTAACCGAACGCCGCGAATACTCGTAACGAAGCCCCACAATATACTCAAGTTTCTCCGTACTGACAGCATACTGCGTATAAACTGAATTAATCGTATTCTCTGAAATGGCTGTGCCACTGAAGGTATTATCGCCGGCGGTCGGATCATCGGGTGAGATCAGGTAGTCGAAAACGCCATCCTGCTTATCGTTACGGAACTGGTAACCCGCTTCCAGTTTTCCTTCGCCAACATTTGCGCCATAATCCAGTTTAAGCCGGTAACCGTTTATGGGCTTTTCATACGGATTCTGCACGTATTGTTTCAACGTGCCTCCGGGTTCGGTGAGGTTACGGTTGTGGGTGGTGCCATACAGATCATCAAATTCATAGAGGACCGAGGCTGTCAACGTCGACTGGTTCCCGAAAATGTGCGTAAAATCTATATTCCCCAGCGTAAATGTTCCCTGCTTAATTTGTTTATTCGCATTGTAGTATGGCGCATCGTATATTTTCTCGTTGGTATCCAGCGTCCATTGCGAATTCGAGTAGAACAAATTGGCATCGCGTTCCTGGTACCTTTTGCCGGTATAAATGGCCGACGACAGTATATTAGACGCATTGATCCGGTAATTGACCGAAGCCCTCAGTGCATAATCATAACGGTTAAAACTGCGTTCACCTTCCGATGGCATTTTATTGAGGGTGTTGTTCGCAAAGTTCTTAATTTCAACATTCCCAACGCGATAACCTGCCAGGTCGTTCCGGTTATAATTTCCACCAACCGTAATGTCCCACTTCCCTTTCTGATAAGTATAAGTGATGTCTCCTCCAAAACGTTTGGCCACTCTTTCGTTGCCAAAATCGGTAGTGCCCGGCAATCCGTATCTGGCATTTACAATCAGGCCCGAACCACTTACCCTTGCCGTTTTTGTGGTTATATTGATGATCCCTGATTTCCCGTCAGGATCGTATTTGGCGGAAGGAGAAGTAATCAGTTCGATATTTTGTACGGCATTGGCAGGGATCTGGCTCAAAACAGCGGAAGCATCGGCAATAACCGGCTTACCGTTAAGCAATAACATAAATCCTCCCGATCCGCGGACATTTATTTCACCTTCGGCATTTACCGTCACCGATGGCATATTTTTCAGCACATCCACCGCATTTCCACCCTTAGCCGATTCGAATTGTTGCGCACTGAAGGTTTGCTTATCCACTTTATTCAAGGTGTTTATACGGTTTCCAGTGATATTAATTTCCTCAACCAGCTGTTCTGCCGGACTTAACTGAATCGTTCCCAGTTCTGCTGTTTGCCCTGCGTTAACTTGTATTGCCGATTGGGTTTTTGTTTGGTAACCCAGGAAATGCACCCGGACGAAGTAGTTTCCCGCATCAAGTTCTTTGACATTGAAATCGCCGTCGATAGCTGTTATTGCTCCGGCAACAAGGCTCGAATCGGATGTATTATAAACGGAAACACTGGCATATTCCAACGGATTGCTGGTCAGTTCATCGTTGACCTGTCCGGCAATCCCGCCATTTTGTGCGAATACCTGCACTACGCTTACTATCAAAAAGATTCCTAAATAATATTTCATTGTCTGTTTTTATTCATCGATCATTCAAACATTGTATTTTATTATAAGTTCAGTTACCTGGGAAAAGTATTATAAAGTTGAGCTTGTGACTTAAGCTCACCTGCTCAATAAAATTGCCAGCAACCAGTTTATTCACCAGCTGATCTGAAGTCAGCAGGTGAAAAGTCATCAAAAAACACCAAACTGTTTGATAAATAACAATTTATTTCTATTTTTGCGCGTCCAAAAAACTGGATAATTAGTTTTAATAATTTAAAAATTAGATGTTTATGTTGAATCAGTATGAAACCGTTTTCATTTGTACTCCCGTTTTATCTGAGCCACAGGTAAAGGAAGCGGTAAAAAAATTCAGAGACATCATCACTGAAAATGGAGGTGAGATGGTCCATGAAGAAGATTGGGGCATGAAAAAACTGGCTTACCCAATCCAGAAGAAATCTACTGGCTTTTATCACTTGTTTGAATTCAAAGCCGATCCTGCACTTATTTCAAAGTTTGAAACCGATTTCCGTCGCGATGAGCGCGTAATTCGTTTTATGACTGTTAAACTCGATAAGTATGCGGTTGCGTACAGCGAGAAGAGAAGAAAATTACAGAAAGAAAAAACAGAAAAAAAGGAGGATTAAACCATGGCACAAGGAAGTGAAATCAGATACCTGACTCCACCGTCAGTAGAAATTAAAAAGAAAAAATATTGCCGTTTCAAGAAAAACGGGATCAAATACGTGGATTACAAAGATCCGGAATTCCTGAAAAAATTTCTGAACGAGCAAGGTAAAATCTTACCGCGCCGCATTACCGGTACTTCACTGAAATATCAGCGCAAAGTTGGACAGGCCATTAAACGTGCCCGCCAGATTGCTTTGTTGCCTTTTGTAGCCGACATGTTAAAATAGAGGAGGAACTTGAAATGGAAATTATTCTGATAGAAGACGTAGAACGCCTGGGCAGCAAGGACGATATCGTGAACGTAAAAGACGGATTCGCACGTAACTTTCTGATCCCGAACAAAAAAGCGATTGCCGCTACCGAATCGGCTAAAAAAATACTGGCCGAAAACATCAAACAGCGTGCACACAAAGAAGCAAAACTGAAGGAAGAAGCGCAGAAAATTGCGGATCAGCTTGTGAACAAGAAGATCAGTATCGGCGCCAAAACCAGTACTTCAGGCAAAATTTTTGGCTCGGTTAACACCATCCAGCTTGCTGAAGCAATCAATAAAAAAGGATTTGAGATCGACCGCAAACAGATCACAATTCCTGAAGACAGCATCAAAGAAGTGGGTACCCACAAAGCGATCATCAAACTGCACAAAGAAGTGAAGGTTGAGATTGAATTTGAGGTTGTAGCTGAATAAGCAGGTATTACCAGATAAAACTTGAAGGGTTTCCGAAAACGGAAACCCTTTTTTGTTGGTGGAGATTCATTTTGCAAAAACAGTTAATGCAGATCACATTGAAAAACAGTTGGATTACGATATTCGAACAACTATAATACTATTTCAATTGAATGCCTGCCGGCGGCCATACTATTTGGCTTGAACCAAATAGTATGCACAAAGTTCAAGGCTACTTTTACTCTTTCCCCTGCGTTTTTATAAAACCTAAACTCGGACGGGTGATCTCCTCGTCCACTCGGAGCTTCCCGCTCTCATTAAGTTTTCATTTCAACTCCGGCTCACGACCAAAAGAGGCCGGTCCACTCAGGCACAGTCAGCAAGATCGAAATAGGCTTCGGAGCTTTGGCTTTGGCCTCGGGCGGTGAACCGGAAAACAAGTAGTGAAAGCGTAAAAAAATTACTGCTGTTTGAGGAAGAACGACGAGTTCAGGAATTTTAGCAGAGACTACGCAGCTTTTCCGAGTGAAGCGGACGCAGCCTTGACTTTTCTGTTTCGTCCCTAAGCCTCGGGATGAAGGCCGCCGGCTGGCAGGTCAGGAAGAGAATCTGTCCATCGTTTGATGGATAGAGGAGTGGTTGTTGACCATTCAAACCACCTCGTCTCCCGTTGCTGACAGTCAGGATCCACTCCTCCTTAAAACGGAGGAGAAAATTCACTGATTTAAAAGTAAGGACCCTGGGCAAATTCCGTTTGGAAAATTAGTCATGGCCAAAAAGATAGCATCACATAAAACGACCAAAAACAAAACTTCTCCGATTGATTTTCCGTAATAATTAGCAACCGTTTAATTTCAACTACAATTTAAACCTTGCGCCATGGAAAAACATTATTACCTGGTAGCCACACCCGAATCGCTTATCGCATCGCATCTCAATCCTTTCGATTTTGGAAATTACCTGGCTGTGGGCACCAAAAAAAACCTGAAATCGCAGTCGGTGTTTTTTGAACTGGATCCTGAAAAGCTGAACTTGCCGCTTGCTTACATCGACGAGAAACTGATTCCCTACCCCGACGGAGAACCCAAACGATCGGTGTACCTGTCGATTTACCGTGTTTTTGAACAAACGCCACTGGCTGCATTGAAAAACCTCTACCTGGTGACCGACGACGGCAAGGTACTCGAGATCAAAGCCGCTAAATTCGCAGACGAAACCAATAAAGAGATCCATTTGTACCAGCAATACAATCCGTTCACCACCCAGGTGGCCAGTAAATTAAGCCCGCCGGAATTTATCCGCTTCCTGACCGATCCCGGAAAGCCGGTTTCGGTGCCCAAACTTTTCTTTGTTGAATTGCAACTGAACGAACTGGCCAGCGATCCAACCGCGCCGCTCAACAATCTACCGTACCGCAACCCGGCTCATTTACGCGAGTGCCTGATTAAATTGCACGGTTCGAAGGAACGTTTGACCAAGACCGTTTTGCGCGAACGAAAATCGGAGCTGCCCTACCGCACCATCAAAGACGGCTTCTTTATCGGCGAACAAGACAACTTCCTGTTCTACCCTTTCCCGTCGCACGAACAACTGGAATCAACCTACTTCTCGTGGTGGAGATCGGCGCTGGTGCAGCACTTTTAGTGCATATATTTTTACTTAAGCAAAGAACATCTGGCAAATACGAAGGGAATTCATTTCCCTTCTTTTGTTTTGTTAACGTTAACAACCGCGGCTGATATTAAGCAAATGTTAATTTAAACCACCCATACTGTCCCAATCTGAAACAAAGTCCCACTTTACCGACCTTTTAACCTTGTTGTTTTACCGGTAATTTTATTTTAGGGATAATTTTTAAAAAGTAGCGTGAACTTTTAAAAAACCACATTGTTTAAGGTGAAAAATTAAAAACAACCAAATTCAAGATTATGACGAAAATCTACAAAAAGTTAAAAACAACAATCTTCATTGTTGGGCTAATGTTAACAGCTGGTACAGCGTTTGCGCAATATGTATCTGTGCAAAGTGGACTAGCCAGTGATCCCACAACCTGGGGAGGAACAGTTAATACTGATGTACCGCCACTATTCGGGGGTACTGGAACGGCAGCCAACATTACGATTTCTGATGGCGATACTGTAAGATATATAAGTGGATTTACGTTGGGAACGGCCACTTCCTTAACCGTTGAAACAGGCGGGATTCTAGTTATAGAAGGAGACGTTCAAACGAACAATAATGGCGCCTCAATTAATATCAATGGATTAATGGTGACAATTGGATTGCATACCAAAAAAGGACCTGTAGCCGTTAATGATCCCGGTAAGTTGATTGTTGTGGGACAACTTGACATTGATGCAAATGGACCACTTAGTGGAGATGGAGAAGTTTATGCTGTAACATTGGCTAACGGAAGTCAACAGCCCGCTGCCACCATACAACTGCTTTTGGCATTTAAAAACTGGACGGGAACCACCTCTGATGCTTGGGAAACAGCTACCAACTGGTCACCTGTAGGTGTTCCTCTATCGAGTGAGCGCGTTCTAATCGATCCACTGGCAACAACAATGCCTCTTCTTTCTTCAACAACAACAATAAAATCAATGGTGATTAATTCTGGTCAGTCTTTAGCCATTGCAAGTAATGGAGCTTTGAGTGTTGATTCATTCCTGATTAATGAAGGAACCATTACCTTAAAATCAACTGCTGCCAATGCCACAGGTAACCTTTTTGTAGGAAAATCCTATTCAGGAGCAGGAATTGTAAATGTGGAGCGTTACTTGCCCAGCACACAAAAATGGCACGTAACTGCCTCGCCGGTAGTCCAGGATAATTCGCAATCTTTCGTCACACGCAATGGAGGCTCGCTTAGAAACAATGGAACAAATTGGGCGTTTGGAAAGTACGATACATCATCAGATAGCTGGTCGCTTTACACATTGGTTCCGCCATCAGAAGAACTACTAGCGGGTCAGGGTTACATTACCAGTATTTCAGCAACCGGAACAGTAGACTTTAGCGGTTCAGGTATTAACGTTGGTGATATCAGTGTTCCGGTTTCGTCGGCAGGATTTGGCTGGAATGCATTGGGTAATCCTTATACTACTTCTATTCTTGCTTCCGGAGTCAACAGTTTTCTGGCTGTAAATTCAGCTTCTCTCGATGCAGGTTTTGAAGGCCTTTACATTTGGGATCCCGAAGTTCCGGATTACGTCGTAATTGCAGAAGGAACTTACACATTTCCGGCACCTGGAGGTGAAACGGAACTTACACAAACCGAAATTTCAGTAGGCCAGGGATTCATAGTCAAGGTAGCAGCCGATGGTAATCTCAACTTTAATTCAGGTATGCAAACCGTTGCTCCTGCAACCACCTTTAAATCTGCCCAAGTTCAGGCTCCCGCCATGCGTTTGAGTATTGCAAGCGGCGAACTGATAAATCGTACTGTTATAGGCTACAAGCCAGGTATGAGTGATGGTTGGGACAAAGGTTACGATCTTGGAAAATTGAAAGGTAATGCCAACATCGCCCTTTATTCAAAAATGGTTGATGGAAGTAGCGACCTGGATTTAACTGTTCAGTCGTTGGAGGATGTAACTTTCGAAAAACAAATAATACCAGTTGGTTTAGATTTGGGAATTGCTGCTGAAGCAACTTTTACCCTTGAAACAGTAAACTTCCCTGAAGAGGCAAAAGTCTACCTTGAAGATGCCGAATTGGGTATACGCACCTTGCTGAATGAAGAAGGAGCGGAATATAAAGTTGAACTGCCCGCATTGAACGGATCAGATCGATTTAACCTGGTTGTGGAAAACTTTAAAAGCGGACAGATCACTACAGGAATTGAACCTGAGGTTGAGAACCTGATCAATGTGTATTCCGGACATGGAAAGATCATTATCAACGGACCGGTTAGCCGTGAAGCGCAATTTGCAGTTTATGGCATTGACGGCCGGATGATGGTGAAAACCATGGCTGCCAACCTTAACCGCAATGAGATCGATACAAGTGGATTCCCCAGTGGAATTTACCTGGTTCGAATCGAGGACACCGGCAAGCTTCAAACCAAAAAAGTGATTGTTAATAACAGGTAGAACCGCGAAAACGAATAACAATGAAAAAGAATAAAAATAAAATAGCCAAAGCCCTCGATAAAAAAATAACCCGTAAGGAAGCGATCAAGAAAACAGGAATTACCGCTTTAACAGCGGCATCGATATTTTTTCTTGAAACAAAAAAGAGTGCTGCAGACAGTAACAGTCCTGCACCTCCACCTGCATGGTAGATTTTAGAATACCATATATTTAAAGCGACCTCAACAGTCGCTTTTTTTATGGGATTTTTTCCCAAATCTGTTCAGACTGACCCCCTACCTGCCAGCCGGCAGGCTGGAATCCCCCGAAGCCTGCCTGCCGCAGGCAGGGGGGACTTTGTTCCAGACACTATATGTAATCTTCCTCTCAGGGAGCCTGCCTCCTGCAAGCAGAGTTGGGTGGATTTTATTACATTCAAAAAATTAATCTTACGATCCGTTTGATGATAACTAATACCTGTAAGTTTTTTATATCAACACATTTCCTTAATTTTCGAACATGGATGTACTGGTGAAAAAATACGGCACAACGCATGCTTTGTGGTTTCGGGAATCAAAGTCTTTTTTGTTGCTGGAGGAGCCGGCTTTTGATGTGTATATGATGCAGCAGGAGAAAATGGACCGGCAGGAGATCGTGGATTTCTGCCAGGCAAAATACGGCCACATCGAGCGCCGCGTGGAATCGTTTGTGGATGAAGTGAGCGGGCTTTTAGCCGATTACAACTCACCCAAAGCAGCACAAAAACTTTCGCAAAAAGAGCATTTCGACGATACCGTTAAAGCTGCCCACATTATTGAATCCGCTGTCTACAAAATCGGCAATAAAAAAATCCGAATCAATTACGGGCATCAAAACCTGTTTCATGCCATCCATCCTTTGCAGGCCCATTTGGCTATTTCGGAAACGGAAGAGGCGAAACATGTGATCGATTGTTTTGTGGAGGGGGACACCCTGATCTGCAAATACAACGACAAACTGGTGGAAGCTTTTAAAACCGACGCGGTAGAATATTTCACCGGAAACGTGCGACAACTGCAGTACAGCATTGTTTTCGGCAGGGGCTTTTACGACTGGATGGCGATGTTGCATGCCTCGGGCGTGGTTCAAGACAAGCAGGCGGTGTTGTTTTCGGCGGCGGCGGGCAGTGGTAAAACTACCATTTCAGCCTTGTTAAAAGCCAAGGGCTACGGTTACCTTTCCGACGATTTTATTGCGGTGGACAAAACAGGCAGGGCCTACCCTTTTCCGGCGGCCATTTCGGTGAAAGAAGGTTCGGTGCCCGTGTTGTCCGAATTCTATCCTGAACTTCAAAAAACACCTGAGGAGCCGACTTTCATCGGGAAAATGGTACGGTACATCCCGGTATGTAATATCGATGAAAGTACGGTAGACGGCGTTCCGGTTAAAGCCTTTGTATTTGTGCAGTACAGCGCAAATGCTGATGCAGTTTTTAAAGCGGTTCAAAAGCGGGAAGCCCTGCAATTGCTCTTAAAGGAAACCTGGGTAAACCCGGAACCTGAATTTGTGAAAGCTTTTTTCGACTGGATCGATCGCACAGAATTTTACCGCTTAACATACTCGAGGACCGAAGAAGCAGTGGCGGCAGTAAAAACCATTTTCGAAGAAAAAACAGCCGGTTCACCCTCCGCACAGAGCGGTTAAATTCCACCTGCTTCTTTCGTTCAATTTAGTTATCTTGCCATCGATTTTAACGTTGGACCGCGCACCATGACCCGGAAACTGCTATTTATCTTCATTTTGTTTTTCAGCATCCCGGTATTTGGCCAGGAATTTGAAGCCGGATTTCATTCGCTGGCCGGCAGCAACAAGCAGTTGCCGTTTTGGATCTGGGCCAATCAGCTCGGGCGTTACAACCGGGAAAGCAGCACCATTCAAAACCTGCGCCTGTCAGGTGCCTGGAAGACAACATCAAAAAACGGCGACTGGAACTGGGAAGTGAACACCGACCTGGATCTGCTGATCGGCGAGAAAACGGATCTTCGATTCACCGTGCTTTCAACTGGAATCGACTGGAAAAGCCTGCAGTTGAGTTTTGGAGCCTTTCACGAGCAAGAAAAATATTCGGGGATTTCGGCTTCGAACGGCAACCTGGCAGCCACACGCAATGCCCGTCCGCATCCAAAGCTTAGGCTGGGCTTTAACCGTTTTGTACCGGTCGGGGTTAGCTGGTTTTCAATTTACGGATTTTACGAAGAAGGTTTGCTGAACGACGAGCGTTACATCGATCATACGCATCTTCACCGCAAAGCTTTTTATTTTAGAATCGGAAATGCGGAAAACTTCAGTTTCACGGGCGGGCTGGAGCATTTTGTGATGTGGGGCGGCACTCACCCGGTATACGGCGAACTGCCCGGCTGGGAATCGTACTTCGATTACGTGTTTGTCCGAAAAGGAGGAGAAAACGCCCTGCCAACCGACCAGGCCAACAGAATGGGAAACCAGTTTGGAACCTACCAAATGGAGATAAAGAAAAACTGGAATACCTTTTCCGGCAGTTTTTACATCAGCCATCCTTTTGATGACCGTTCGGGAATAGAACTGCAAAACTACCGCGACAACCTTTATGGCCTGTACTTTAAGCTTCATGAACCCGATGCCTTTTTGCAGGAGTTTCTGGTGGAATACTACTACACCAAACACCAGAGCGGAGCGTTTCATCTTGCGCCTCAACCCGACGGAAGCAATTCGGGCCGGGGTCGGGACAATTATTTCAATCACGGCGTTTATCGTTCAGGCGTTACTTACCGGCAGTTTGGGATGGTCAGTCCCTTATGGGGGCCCCTGACTATCGAGGAAAATATCAGCATGGGTTTTGCAAGTACGCGCTTATCAGGCGTTCACGCCGGGGCCGGCGGACACCTGTCTCCACTCCTGAAATGGAAAAGCATGATCAGCTATTTTAAACATTATGGGAATTACGATTCCAGTGGAGAGGACAGCTACATGCCACCTCGGCCCATGCTCGCAACAATGGTGAACATAGACTGGCATGTACCTAAAAAGCCACTTGAGCTTGGACTTACTTTAGCAGCCGACCAGGGCAATTTATTCGATGATGGGAAACATACTACGCGTCTGGGCCTTCATTTTCATTTAACCTGGCAAATACTCCAAAAATAAGGGATGAAAGCTGCTACAAATCACAACCTTACGCAACTGACTTTTTTCCAGTTATCCGGCACTTCGGCAACATTTTGATTAGCCAATCCCTAATTTATTATTAATTGTGTTTACATTTTGTCAAATAACCTTTGAGCTTATGAATATTTTTATAGTTTAGCAGAACTGTAGAACGACAAACAAAAAATGAATTTGATTTGTTATATACAGGTAAGGTCATAAAGGCCTGAATTAAACCAATAAGTTTAACACACAAATTTTCAAAACTTAACAGAATTGGATTAAAAAAAACAAGGAACAAACTTAAATGCCCAACTTATAAAAAACACAACATGGAACTTCTGCTTATTTTAAGCGCTTTAACAATCTCATTTATCCTGGTGATGATAACGGTGCCCCCCATCGTCAGGATTGCCAAAGCAAAAAAACTGTTCGAACCATTCGAGGAAAGAAAAATACATACGAAGGTGGTTCCGCCGCTGGGAGGCGTAGCTATTTTCATCGCTTTTGTACTTAGCACCATCATTGCAACCGACGGTCTCGTCTTTGATTCACTGAAATACATCATTGCCGCCGTAATGATCATGTTTTTCATTGGTTTAAAAGACGACATCCTGGTTATTTCGGCCCGAAAGAAATTTATGGTGCAGGTTTTCGCGGCCATCCTGTTAATCGCATTGGGCAACATACGTTTCACAAACCTGCACGGAATATTTGGCATACACGAAATAGGCTACCTCACCAGTATCTCGGTAACACTGCTGCTGATGGTAGGAATAATCAATGCATTTAACCTGATCGACGGGATAGATGGTCTGGCGTCAGGACTGGGGATTATCGCTTCGTTTGTGTTTGGCATCTGGTTTTATCTCACCGGCAACTATCAATTATCCATTATGTCGTTTGCACTGGTCGGCAGTTTAACCGGATTTTTCCTGTTCAACGTTTTTGGACATAAAAACAAACTGTTTATGGGCGACACCGGTTCGTTGATTATCGGCCTCATTGTAAGTACGCTGGTGATCAAATTCAACGAACTTAATTTGGTGGCCGATAACTATGCGCTTAGCTCTGCACCGGCCTTCTCGTTTGCCGTTGTCAGCGTCCCGATCATTGATACTCTGCGGGTTTTCACGCTTCGCATTATCCAAAAAAGATCGCCTTTTTCACCGGATAACTGTCATGTTCACCACCGCCTGCTGACCATCATTCCAAAAAATCATTTAAAAGTGACATTGGTGATTCTCACTGCAAACGTGTTCTTGATTGTTGCGGCCTACATTTTGGATATACTGTCATGGAACACCAATATCCAGTTTTTCCTGGTTGCCGCGACCGCTGTCCTGCTGTCCTTTGTGCCGTCTTTTATTCTGAAATCAATAAAGGCCAAAGAAAAGCTGAGTACGGTAGGTGTATAACACCATAAGCCTTTTCGAATGGTTAAACCGAGTGTTCTTATGCAATCCTGTCGTTTTACTGTTGCTCTTGGTCTCCTTCTTCTGTTATCTCATTTTTATACGAATGCGCAGAATACACATCTGCCCTATTCTGCCGGGAATAAGGATAAAAAAAGCACAAGAGCCGAATTAAGCAGAAACATCGAACTGACCGCCGGTTACCTGTTTAAATCAGGGAACGAGGGATTAAAGGCCGGGGTAGGTTTGAATAACCTGGTTTTTCGCCGGATCGGTTTTTATACTTCACTCGAATATGCAATGGACGGGCAAAACATGAGCAACACGGTTGGAGGAAGCGTGAGCATTTTTAAATATGCTTATGTGTGGGGCGGCATGGACCTGTTTACGAAAAAAGGTCTGTTTCAGTCTGGGTTCGAGGGAATCCGAAAAGAGACCGGTGTTGGAATAACCCCCTATAAATTCCTGGTATTTCGTGTGGGCTGGTCGAGTTCTGTAGGACCGTCGGTGGCTGCCGGCATTCATTTTCTATTTTAAGTTTTTAGTTTTCGACACCAAATCTCCTATCAGCGCAAAAACTATTTGTAATTCACTAGGATTACCATCAGGAATGAATGCACATAAAAATAGTATTTCTGAGCCCTCCTAACCTCCCCAAAGGAGAGGAATAAGTCCTGACTAACCAACAGGCGAAAGTTACACCAACTGGCATATAGAGGATCAGTTTTAAAGGAGTTTAACTGAATTTCACAAAAAAGCCTCCCGTCACAAAACGGAAGGCTCAATCTATTTTATTAATTTTTCTCCTGATTTACATCGCTGCTTTACAGGCTTCGATTAGCTTTTGAGCATTGGCATTTGATGCGTCCAAACCTGCAGCTTTTTCCAGAACTTCAAGCGCAGCGGCAAATTCTTTTTTGGCTTTGGCTACTTCAGCAGCATAGGCATCGTCAGCAGTAGAAAGGCTGCCTTCATTTACCTTTGTATTGGCAGCGCTCAAAATTCCTGCTCCTTTTTTGTACAACTCATTACCTTCGGATACGTAAACGTTGGCCAGTGCGCCACTCAGTTTGTCGTCACCCGGAAACTTCTCAACACCTTCAACAAGCGCTGCTTTATAACCATCATCGTTTTTTAGTTTATTGTAAGCAACTGCTTTGTAATACTGGGCAGTTTCACCTTTGTAGCCGCCTTCAACGGCACCTGTGAAAAATCCAATGGCATCGTCGTACATTTTTCCTTTGTAAGCAACAATACCGGCGTTGTATGACAGCGATGCGGTTTCTGAAGGTGCGGCTTCGATGGCTTTTTTATACGCATCAATCGCTTCGCTGTACTTGTCCATTTTACCGTAGGCACCGGCTTTGTATTCCCATGCTTTATCGGCATTGGCATCTGCAGCGATCGCTTTATCGAAATATTCGATTGCCTTATCGTAATTATCGCTGTTGTATGCTGCCAGTCCAATGTTAAAATTAATGGCATCGGGCACTTGCACATCCCCTAGATTCGACATGGCTGATTCGTACAATTCCAGTGCTTTTGCATACTCTTTAGCCTGCATCGCGGCATTGGCATCTTCAATTTTCTGCGCCGCATCCTGTGCAAATGAAAACACACTAAAACATACTGCGACTACTAACAATACTACTTTCTTCATTTTTTTCGGTTTCTTTTTATTATAATTTGTACTAAAATTTTTTCCTTTTTTTCAGAGAAGCCTCAAAAATAACAATTCTGTTCTAAAAACCTAAAAAGCTGTTTAATAGAAAATTGCCTTTACCCGCTGTATCCAAATTTTAATAGTAAAATAATGGGTTGAGCAACTGTTTTTGAACTCCCTGTTAACTAATCGTCTAAGGATTAAACATATCGGGGTTCCAGAAGTTCAAAATATTTTTAATTAGATGCAGATTATGCTGTGCTTCGGTATTTTCAGGATCGATTTCGAGCACCTTATTAAAGGCATTTATGGCGGCACCCCAGTTCTGGAATTTTTGTTCTATCTTCCCTTCTGCAAGGTAATATGCGGCTGTATTTTGCGGTTCGATTTTGCTAAATACGATTTTTGCCTCCTCAGCCTGTTCATTATTGAGCAGCACCTGTATGTAAGCTATTTTTCCTTCGTTGTCCATCTTAACTCTACCCTATTCATTTATTCAGGATCCGGAATCAACAGCGCCTTCAATGTGGCAGCCAGTTGCGATGCCGTATTGAACAGCAGTTCAGCCGGGCGTCGCATCGCCTCTTCCAGTTGCATTGGGCCGTTAACGATGGAATAAACGCCATCGAAAACATGCGTTGCCTCTTGCTCCACTTTTCCAGCCAGCGCAATCACCGGTATGTTTTGTTTTCTGGCTGCTTTAGCCACGACAAAAGGTGCTTTGTTGTTCAGCGTTTGACTGTCGATTTTTCCTTCGCCGGTAATGACCAGGTCGGCCCAGGCCAATTGCTCATCGAATCCGAGTTGCTGCAAAACAAAATCTGCTCCCGGAACAATTTCTGCTTTCATAAAAGTGATTAGAGGCAAGGCGATTCCTCCTGCAGCCCCTGCTCCTTCCAGATTTTTCAGTTCTCTTCCACAGTGTTTTTCCAACAGCCCTGCCCAGTTCGCCAATCCCTTTTCCAGCACAGGTATCATCTCATCAGTCGCCCCTTTTTGGGGTCCAAACACTTCCGCTGCGCCATTTTCTCCCAGTAAAGGATTGTCCACATCACAGATGATCCGGATCTTTGCATCGCCCGGGAGTTCACAGCTTTTAATGGTATCAATCTTCGCCAGGTTCTCACCACTGCCATTTAAGGTATTTCCGGTGGCATCATAAAATCGAAATCCAAGCGCCTCCATCATTCCCATTCCCCCATCAACAGTGGCACTTCCGCCAATGGCTAAAAATATCTCCTTATATCCGTTTTTCAGGGCATCGCCGATCATTTCACCCGTACCATACGAACCGGCGATCATCGGATTCAGTTTCGAACGCTCAACCCGTTTCATCCCCGACGCATCGGCCATTTCAATTACAGCTGTATTATCCGCTACGGCATATTTTGCCGAAACTTCCTCGCCCAGTGGTCCCCGTACCATTAACTGTTTTTCCTGTGCGTTCAGGTGACGCGCCAGCACCACTCCCGTAAAATCGCCTCCGTCGGCCACCGGTAACTTCCTTGTTTTAAATGCCTCCGAGCTTTTTTTAAAAGCCTGCTCCACCACATCGGCAAACGCAAATGCATCGAGGCTGCCTTTCATCGAATTGGGTGCGATCAGTATATTCATCTGCTTCATTTTCAGAAATTAGCATTTAAGAACAATTATTTTTCGCCGCGCGTTACCGACGTCACTCCCTTAACGGTTTGCAAACGCTGGATCAAAAACTCGAGGTGTTCGAGACTGTTCACAAAAATCTGCATGCGGCCTTCAAAATGACCTTTATCCGACGAGATATTGATGGAACGCATGTGGCTGCCAATGTCTTTGGCAATTATATGAGATATTTCACTGACAATGCCCATTTCATCGGTTCCCGAAATGTGAAGCGTTGTGAGGAACGAATTCCGGGTGGTGGTTTCCTTCCATCTTGCCTTGATAACCCGGTAGGGATAGCGCTCGGTCATGTCTTTTGCATTCGGACAGTTTTCGCGGTGGATTTTAATCCCCTGCTTGATGGTCACAAAGCCAAAAATACGGTCGCCAAAAACCGGATTACAACATTTTGCCAGGGTGTAATTTACGTTCTTCAGGTTGTTATCGATCAGCAGAAAATCTTCACCGCTGTCGTAAATCAGTTCTTTGGTTTCCCGGCGCGGAAGCAATTCTTCGATGGTTCTTTTTGCACTGTCGTCCTCTTTTTCAACAAAAAGGGCTTTAATGCCCAGCGGATCGATTTTGCCCGATGCAATGTCGAAGTACAGATCTATGGCCAGCTTGTAGTTAAAATGTTTCAGCATCTGCCGGATGGCTTCGTCGCTCAGGTCGAGTTTCCAGTTCTTGAATTTTCGCACCAGAATCTCGCGGCCATTTGCGGCCTGGTTTTTCTTCTCCTCATTCAAACTGGCTTTTACGCGGTTGCGGGCTTTCGAGGTAACCAGAAAATCGAGCCAGTCCATTTTGGGTTTCTGGCTGTTCGACGTTTCTATCGCAATCTGATCACCATTCTTAAGCTTGTATTTCAGGTTCACCTTTTTGCCGTTAACCAACCCGCCTACACAGGAATCGCCAAGATTGGAATGAATCTCGTAGGCAAAATCGAGCATGGTAGCTCCGTGTGGAAGCTTTTTCAGATCGCCCCTGGGTGTAAATACAAAAATCTCGTCGCTGTACACATTCGTTCGAAAATGATCGATAAAATCGATTACGTTCATCTCCGGGTTTTCAAGCACATCACGTATTCCGGTCAGCCAGTTGTCGAATTCCGAGGATTTTCCCCCTTTGTATTTCCAGTGGGCAGCCAGTCCCTTTTCAGCAACCTCGTCCATTCGCCTGGTTCGGATCTGAACCTCGACCCATTTCTGATGTGGCCCCATTACCGTGGTATGCAGTGATTCGTAGCCATTGGATTTGGGAATGGTGATCCAGTCGCGCAAGCGATTCGGATTACTCTGGTACTCCTCAGTTACGATTGAATACACCATCCAGCAATCGGTTTTTTCGTCTTCCGGTTTTGAATCGAGAATCACCCGAATCGCAAACAAATCCATTACTTCGTCGAAAGACACATTCTTATTCTTCATTTTATTGTGAATGGAAGAAATGGATTTTGTACGGGCTTTCATCGAAAAATCCAGACCGCGTTTTTTCAATTTGGCCTCGATTGGTTTTACAAATTCTGCCACAAAAGTAGACCGATCTGTTTCGGTTTCTTTTAGACGATTGGCTATGTATCCGTAATCGTCGGGCTTCTGAAATTTCAGGTTCAGATCGAGCATTTCAGAATTAATATTGTATAAACCCAGCCGGTGTGCCAAAGGTGCATACAGGTAAATGGTTTCGTTGAGCAATTTTTTGCGCATCGTTTCATCGTACAAATCGAGTGTACGCATTACCTGTAAACGATCGGCTATCTTAATCAGGATGACACGGACATCACCGGCCAGCGCAAGCATCAGTTTGCGGTAATTCTCCGAATACAGATCGATGGTATCGGTGCCCAGGGCATTGATTTTCGCCATACCCTCCAGGATCGAGAAGATATTCTCCCCAAATTTTTTGGTTATGACCTCGGATGATGCTTTTTCTTTCAGGTGCTCATAGCGCACATTGTGTAAAAGTCCGGTGATCACCGAATCGGGTTCCAGACCAATTTCCATGGCAATAATAGAAGCTACATCCAGCGAGTGATTGAGAATTGTTTCACCGTGTACGAATTTCTCCTCACCCAATATCTTTCGAGCAAAATCAAAGGCATTTTCCAGTTTGATAATGGCCAGATCATCCCAGGTTAACTGGCAGAATTCTTTCAACTGTTCAAACCGGGAATTTATTTCCTGCTGGATTGTCATGCTGTTACTCTCATTTATGGTTTTGCTCGTTAGCCTCCTTTATATATGCCACGACAATATAAATTTATTTTACTTTCTATTAACGTGTTTTTACTCCCTAAAACCCCCAAGCCTGCCTGCCGCAGGCAGGGGGGACTTCTTTTTCAACACTTTTTCTCTGCTCCTCCCCTTTGGGTCCCGATAGCTATAGGGAGGGTGGGGTCAGTTTTTCTTTACTTCATTTTCTTCCGGACCCCCTACCTGCCAGCCGGCAGGCTGGAATCCCCCTAAAAGAACTTTTTAATGAAAAATTCCCCTTAATCCCCCTTTTTCTAAGGGGATTTATTCTTCTGAATCTTATTTCTTTCTCCTCCCCTTTGGGTCCCGATAGCTATCGGGAGGGAGGGGTATTCTTCCTCTTGAATTCCCAACAACTATCGGGAGGGTGGGGCTAAAAAAAAGAGGTCGCTTTGCAGCAACCTCCTGAAAATATTTATTTTGTACAACTTTCTATTCGGCTGCTGTTTCATCTACAAAAGTACGGTTTCGCAGTTCGCGATCCAGCATAAAAATTCCGTTACCCTGCCCGTTGATCAGTTTAAGCGAATCGAGAATTTCAGTGACGTTGGCTTCTTCTTCCACCTGCTCGTCGACAAACCACTGCAGGAAACTTTGTGTGGCATGGTCCTTCACTTCAATGGCAACATCAACCAGGTTATGAATTAAAGCCGTTACATGTTGTTCGTGTTTCAAAGTAGCCTCAATCACCTCTATAATTCCCTCCCATTTAGTTGGCATTTGATCGATGCCTTTTAAAACCGGTTTTTCGCTTCTGTCCACCACATATTTAAAGAGTTTATTGGCATGGGTCAACTCTTCCTGGTACTGAATATACATCCAGTTGGCGAATCCCGGCAGGCCTTTGTCCTCGAACCAGGCCGACATGGACAGGTACAATAAAGCTGAATATTGTTCGGCGTTTATCTGCTCGTTGAGCGCGTTTAACATTTTTTCTTTTAGCATGACGTCTTATGTTTTAAGTTTCTGGTTAAAAATAGAAAAAAGTGAAGAGATACACGAAAGAATATGTTCGAAATACCGTGTTGGTAACATATATTATTTTTATGAATGATAATTGTTTTCAATGAAAAGTCATCACTTAAATTGTTTTGTGAATTTATAATTATCACAAAATGCATCACACAAAAAAGAGATAGATTATCCATTTCACACTTCCGGGTCTTCATTAACACTAAGTTTACAAACCTCTGCATTCGGCGGAAACCTGACTTTTGTCCCCTACCCGGGGCTTTAGATTTCCTATATTTGGCGGCTCATACCGACAACGATTTTATAATATCCAATAAAGCATGAAGAACATTAAATTCATCACACCTGCCGAGGCAGTCAAAGTAGTTAAATCCAACGACAGGGTTCATCTTCACAGCGTAGCCGTTACGCCGCATCCGCTCATTAAAGCGCTGGTGGAACGAGGAAGGAACAAAGAATTCAGAAATGTACGCATACAACACATCCATACGGAGGGACCGGCTCCTTACGCGGATCGCGATCTGGAAGGCATTTTTCAGCTTGAATCGTTTTTTGTGGGGCACAACGTGCGTAAACAAACACAGGCCGGTTTTGCCGATTACATTCCGGTTTTCCTGCAGGAGACCCAGCGCCTGATCCGCGAAGGCTACCTGAAAGTGAATGTGGCCATGATCCAGGTATCGACGCCCGACAAACACGGTTATGTTTCGCTCGGAACCTCGGTGGATGCCACGCTGGCTGCCGTTGAGCGCGCCGATACAACAATTGCCATTGTCAACCCGAAAGTGCCGCGTGCCTTTGGCGATGCCATGATCCATATTAACGACATCGACCTTTTCGTAGAGGACGATACTGACCTGATTGCTGCTGAACCCGGTCCAATTTCGGAAACCGACCGTAAAATTGGCCGCTACGTGGCTGAACTGGTGGAAGACGGCGCCACCCTGCAAATGGGAATCGGCGCCATACCGAACGCCGTGCTCAGCATGCTAGGCAACCACAAAGACCTGGGTGTTCACTCCGAAATGTTTGCCGACGGGCTTTTGCCGCTGGTCGACAAAGGCGTGGTGAACGGACGCAATAAAAAAATCGATAAGGGTAAACTGGTGGCTACTTTCCTGATGGGCTCCAAAAACCTGTACGATTTTATCCACGACAATCCCGGGGTGGCCATGCAGGATGTCAAGTATACCAACCGCGTTTCGGTGATCGCCAAAAACCCAAAAGTAACGGCTATCAACTCGGCCTTGCAGATCGATATTACGGGTCAGGTTTGCGCCGATTCGATCGGGACAACGCACTACTCGGGTGTGGGCGGCCAGATCGATTTCCTGCGTGGTGCTTCGCTGAGTAGCGGCGGAAAGCCAATTTTAGCCATGCCATCGGTAACCAACAAGGGTATCAGCAAAATTGCACCGATCCTGACTCCGGGAGCCGGCGTGGTAAGCACACGTGCCAACGTACACTGGGTAGTAACCGAATTCGGGGCTGTCAACCTTTACGGACGCACGCTGCAGGACCGGGCCAAACTGCTGATCTCGATCGCGCATCCCGACCACCAGGAAAACCTGGATAAAAATGCTTTTGAACGCTTCGGTCCTCACTTCCACTTTGTTTGGGACCAGGATTAAGAAGAAATGCGAGAAGGAGGTTTTAAAAGGCTCGACAATAAATAATTACTTTAAATTTGAAAGCCCAACCCCTCCTAACCTCCCCAAAGGGGAGGAATTTTCCCCCTTTGGGGGACCGAGGGGGTCAGAAGCCAACAGTTACTTGCAAATTATAAGGTTATTTTTTATTCGCACTCGTACCGACGTACTCTTATTTTATGAGTAAAATCATCCTTCAGAAGCATGTAAAAGATCAATATTAAGGATTTCTAAATTCCATGAATCTTTTGAACGGTTTTCCCTGTGCAATTGATCATAAAGAACTTAAAGCCTTACCTTTATAGCCATAAAATTTTGACTATTAACATTTTATAAACATTCTAAATAATGAATATTTCACATATAGAACACATCGGAATTGCCGTCAACAGTTTAGACGAAGCCATTCCCTACTACGAGAACATGCTGGGACTGAAATGCTACGCGATTGAAGAAGTGGCAGATCAGAAAGTAAAAACCGCCTTTTTCAAGGTTGGCGATACCAAGATCGAGTTGCTGGAATCGACCGATCCGGAAGGCCCCATCGGTAAATTCATCGAGAAAAAAGGCCCGGGTGTGCATCACCTCGCTTTTGCCGTTGACAATGTTAACCAGTCGTTGAACGAACTGGAAGAAAAAGGGGTACGCCTCATCGACCAGAAAGCGCGCGCGGGAGCCGAAGGACTGAATATCGGTTTTTTGCACCCCAAATCAACCCTGGGCGTACTGACCGAGCTCTGCGGAAAAGAATAATCAACTACTACATAAACAACCGATTTTTATGAGCAACCAGGATAAGATCAAGAAATTGATCGATCTGCGTGCTGAGGCTAAATTAGGTGGCGGCATCAAACGCATCGAAGCCCAGCACAAAAAAGGAAAATTTACTGCCCGCGAACGCATTGAGCTGCTGCTCGACGAAGGCAGTTTTGAAGAATTTGACATGTTTGTAACCCACCGCTGCACCAACTTCGGGCTGGAAAAAACCAGGTTCCTGGGCGATGGCGTGGTTACCGGCCACGGTACCATTGACGGACGCGTGGTCTACGTTTTCTCACAGGACTTCACCGTATTTGGCGGTTCACTCTCCGAAACCTTCGCCCAAAAAATCTGCAAGGTAATGGACATGGCCATGAAAGTTGGCGCGCCAGTTATCGGAATCAACGACTCGGGGGGTGCGCGTATCCAGGAAGGTGTGAATTCTCTGGCGGGTTATGCTGAAATATTTGAGCGCAACATTCTGGCTTCGGGCGTTATCCCGCAAATATCAGCCATTTTTGGCCCCTGTGCCGGTGGAGCGGTTTACTCGCCTGCTCTCACCGATTTTATTATGATGACCGAACAGAATTCGTACATGTTCGTCACCGGCCCCAAAGTGGTGAAAACCGTTACCGGTGAAGATATTTCGGTAGAAGATCTTGGCGGCGGTAAAGTGCACGCGTCCAAATCAGGCGTAGCGCAGTTCCTCGTGGAGAATGAAAAAGAAGGGTTGATGATCCTGCGCAAACTGATCAGCTACCTGCCACAGAATAATCTGGAAGATCCTGTGGTAACTGAAAACACCGACCCCATCGATCGCCTGGATGATCTCCTGAATGAGATCATCCCCGAAAATCCCAATCAGCCATACGATGTGAAAGACGTGATCCATACCATTGTGGATTATGGCGAATTCCTTGAAATTCACCGGAATTATGCCAAAAACATTGTGGTGGGTTTTGCCAAGTTCGACGGTCAGCCTGTTGGAATTGTGGCCAATCAGCCGAATTACCTGGCCGGGGTGCTGGATATCAATGCGTCAATAAAAGCTGCACGTTTTGTGCGTTTTTGCGATTCATTCAATATTCCGATCATCACCCTTGTCGATGTGCCGGGATTCTTACCGGGTAGTAAACAGGAATACGGCGGCATTATAACGCATGGTGCCAAACTGATGTTTGCCTACGGTGAAGCTACGGTTCCGAAAATCACGATTACCCTGCGTAAATCGTACGGAGGAGCGCACGATGTGATGTCCAGTAAGCAGTTGCGCGGCGATTTGAATTACGCCTGGCCATCGGCCGAAATTGCTGTGATGGGCGCCGCCGGCGCGGTGGAGGTATTACACGGAAGAAAACTTCGCGATATTGAAGACGCCGCAGAACGGGCCAAATTTATTGCCGATCACGAGGAAGAGTACAACGAAAAATTCGCGAATCCTTACGAGGCAGCTTCCTTTGGTTATATCGACGATGTGATAGAACCACGAAACACCCGTTTCCGCATTATCCGGGGCTTGCAGAGCCTGGCGACCAAGAAACTGGTGAATCCGCCAAAGAAACATTCAAACATTCCACTCTAAAGTTGTTACCATGGAAGCATTATTTATTTTGCTGGCCAATTCCGTTGAATTTGGCATCACGGTAGCCATCGTGGGGTTCTCCATTGTTTTCTTTGCTCTAACCGCACTGGTAATCGTGTTTACGCGTTTGCCCCGACTGATCAACAGGCAGTTCAACAGGGATAAGCTTCGGCGTAACCGACACAAAAAGCAGGAAGCACTTACCCAGGATGACTTTATCGTGGAGGGTAACGTAACCGCTGCAATCAGCCTGGCACTGCACCTTTATTTTAACGAATTGCACGACGAAGAAAGCAACGTGGTCACGATCAAAAAAGTACGAAAAGCCTACTCCCCCTGGAGTTCGAAAATTTACAGCGTAAACCAGAACTGGCCGAAGGGAAAGTAGTTGATTTCGGCCTAAAACCATAGAATTCAGGTAAAAACCAAAGTAGAAAATCAATAATCAATCAGCAATGAAAAAATATAAATTCACCATCAGGGGTAACGATTACGATGTCCATTTAAAAGATATTGAAGATAATATTGCCGAACTGGATGTAAACGGTACCCTTTACGAAGTTGTGATCCACAGCGACGTGAAGGCTTCAAAAACCCCAAAACTAATCCGTAAACCGGTTGAACAGCTGCCGGGCGAGGGTCAGATTAAAAAAACCGAATCGACAGGCAAACACAAAGTTACGGCACCGCTTCCGGGAACCATATTGAAATTGAATGTGCACCTCGGCGATCTGGTTACCGAAGGTCAGAATTTGCTGGTTATGGAAGCCATGAAAATGGAAAACCAGGTTCAAACAACTAAAGCAGGCGAGGTTACTGCCATCAAAGTGAATGTTGGAGACAGCGTATTGCAGGACGATGTTTTAATTGAAATTGGCTAACCTTTACGATTCGAAAAATGAACAAATTACTTCAACTACTGATCCTGCTCCTGTTTTCAAGTCAGCTGGTAACGGCTGCCGGGCAACCGGAAAAAACCGAAGAGGTGCTCACCAGCGGCAAATGGATCAATTATTCCGACGGCTATGTGCCTATCCCCACGTATAAAGAAGATGAGGCGGAAGGCGAAAAACCAAAAACCGTAAAACGGTTTAAGACCATTACCTTCGAGGAGAACGGTACTTTTATCCTCGATTCGGCAAAACAGCGTTATACGGGTCATTATTTTATTGATCATTCGCGGATAAGGCTCGAATTCAACCGTGTACTGATTACCCGTTTACGCACCAACACCGATCCAAATCAAAGCGGCGGTTACAATGTAACGAGCAATAACGTAAAACTGCCCACCCGCTTACTTGAACTGAATACAAACGGCGAACTTGGCGGAGACGGTTCTACCTATAAAAACTATAACGGCGCCGTTGCAGGCCTTTTTAATTTTTATGAATTTTCGGGCTTTGCCAACGTTTCTTGGGGCAACATCATCATGATGCTGGTTGGATTTGTATTTATCTTTCTGGCCATCAAGTATGATTTTGAACCGATGCTGCTGATACCGATCGGGTTTGGGATACTGATCGGCAATATACCCATGTTCCAGGTCACCGATTTTAACCTGAAACTGGGCGTGTACGAACCGGGCTCTGTAATGAATATCCTGTACCAGGGCGTGGTGCAGGGCTGGTATCCCCCGCTCATCTTTCTGGGTATCGGTGCCATGACCGATTTTTCCTCGCTGATCTCGAACCCGAAGCTGATGCTGCTGGGTGCGGCTGCACAGGTGGGAATTTTCCTTACGTTCCTGGGCGCCATTTTCCTGGGTTTTGCACCACCTGAAGCCGGAGCGATCGGCATCATTGGCGGCGCCGACGGACCAACAGCGATTTTCATATCGTCGAAACTGGCCAACGGACTGAATGTCTTGCCGGACGGAACCACCGTGAAAAAC
>JGI12576J13900_1000117_pt1 | contig 36643 bp, 32 predicted proteins | sample TtanPargueraPR_5_FD_13900 | JGI IMG/M metagenome (IMG submission 13900)
TGCCTTTGGCCGTTTTCAGGTTCAGTGTGATTTCCCCGGTTGGAGCCGTGGCGTCCTGGGCGTTGCTAATCAGGTGGCCCAGCACGCTGCGCAGCTGTTCTTTGTCGGCGCATACCTGGATGGCGGGTGGAGCACCCAGTAGCATCGGTGCCGGGCTGCGGCGGCTGTTGTCTTCAATCAGCTCGCGGACCAGTTGGGTCAGGTCTATGGGAGCACGTTGCTCGTCCGCCCCGGAGGATGGTTTGCGGATATGATCCACGAGGTTCGACATTTTACGGACCGCATGATCGGTGGTGGCAATCATGTCGTCGATAAAGGCTGGGTTGTTGCGATGTTTGGGCGCATTCTTGACCAGTAGAGACAATTGGGCGATCAGTGTTTTCAGATCATGCACCATGAACGCGCTGGCCTTGCTGACGGCTTCAAACTGCATGGCCCGTGAGAGCCGGTTCTGGGCATCGTTCTGGGCGATGAGGTTGCAGGTCTGGCGGGCTACCACCTTGATCAGGTCGAAGTTCTCCCAGTTAAGCTCCACCCTGGCGTAGGGAGCGCCGACCATGGCAATGCCGTAGAGTTCGTTATCGAGATACAGAGGGATGACGAGCCAGGCTTCCGGGGTCTTGGTGATGGAGTCCGGTATTTCCAGCAGGTTGTAGCTCACCGGGTCTTCCCGGTATTCACTCAGATCAATGATCCACTCACGATCTTTAAAGAACTTCACCATATCCGAGTCTTCGTCAATGATGGTGTACTTCGGAGTCGCGATATTGACGCTTGCTTTCAGGTGGAAATCTTTCTGCTCGCCCTTTATCCAGAGCGCGCCGGCATTGCTTTCCACCAGTCCGGCCAGAATGCGCACTACTCGTTCGGGCAGGGGTGGTTCGTTGCTCAGGTTGGCAAGTTCCTTGGTGAGCTTGAGCCATTCATCGCGATAATCGTACTTGTAGTCGAAGAAGTTCTGGCTGATGAAGACCATCAGGCGGCCGCGAATACGCCGCGACAGCAGAAGTGTGACCAGAAACGCCAGGGAAACGGTGATGAACAGAACCTGCAGGGCTTCGCCCCACTCACCACCCAGGGCGCGTACGTAGTAACCGCCGATGGCCAGCAGTAACAGGTATCCGCCCGCGAAGATGAGTGTGCCAGCGTGAAATACGGCCGAACGGGACAGCTGGAAGTCCACAGGTTGTTTGCGTGTGTTCACCACATTGATGGCAAAAAGGGGCATGAGTGCGGCGTTCACAAAACCGCGCGCATTCCAGAACGAATCCGCGACTTGCCCGAACAGCAGCGCATCGGCATACATGAAGAAATCAAAGGCGAAGATGGTGGCAACGCCAATGCACAGGTATTTCATGCTGGAGCGGCCGAAGACAGTAGAGTTTCGCCAGATTTGCTCGACCAGCGACAGGCCCAGGAGTGACAGGGCGATCTGGCCGATCACCTTGGTTTTACCGCTGACAAGATCGATGTGGAGGGCGAACTCAAGTGTACCAAGGGCCAGCAAGGTGATGATCAGTATCGCCGTCGCGGCACCCAATACCTTCTTTATTTGACTGGTGAACCGGCCTTGGCGAAAGCCGTCGCGAAGCATGGCGAACAGCAGGAGTAACCAGGCTGTGTCTCTGAGCAGTTCCAGGAGGTAGCGGGTGAAGAATCCGGGCGATCCCCAGAGGCTTTGGGTAACCAGGACGGAGGCCCACAGGGCGGTAACAATGGCGGCAAGGAACAGAGCACGATCAATGTCGCGGCGAAGATAACGGGTNGCCACAAGAACAGCCAGAACCGCAAAGACAGCGGCTGCCGCACCGTGACTGATCACGCTGAGATCCCTGAACATTAGCTCTTTCCTTGAACACCGGGAATCCCGGGCCTGCCGGTGCCCGGGTACTGTATTTAATATGTACAGGGTAGCGCCGAAAAGGGCCGTTCGTCTATTTGAATGCTCAAATTACCGATGAGTTTCACACCGGTTTTTTGTTATCGCGATAATACCGGAAAATCTCTTTCAATGGCCGTTTGGGCTCAAAACCGAATTCCCGGGCGAAGGCGCGACCGTCAATCACCACCGGATATTTGAAGAATGCCATAAGGTAGGGAGGGAAGCTGCGCAGGTTCAGAACCCGGGCAATGGCCTTCGGCACGCTCGGTGGAATGGAGGGAATGGGTATGGTTTTGCAACCGCAGAGCTTCAGGGCGTGCTGGTAGGCGACCCAGTCTTGCGGCGCGACATTGAACACGCCTTTTACGGGCTTTGCCCAGGCGGCGACAATGGCGTCTGCCATATCGTCGATATGGATGAACTGCATCATCGGCGAAAAGCCAGCCAATACGGGTGCCCGCTCACTGCTGAGCAGGGTGCTCATGGTATTGCGAACACCGGGGCCCACGATGTTGCAGGGCCGAAGAATAGTGATGTTGAGTTCCGGGTAGCGCCAAAGATAGATGTTGGCGAGGTTCTCAAGCTCCACTGAATCCACCAGGTCCGCGCTCAGGCCCGCGCTTTTGAGGGGGGCGGACTCGTCAATCAGCGCCGGGTTATAGGCCACGGCACCATAGACGTGGTAGGTGGAGAGCACAATCACCCGGCGTATGCCGTATTTGTGGGACAGGTCCAGTAGCTTCTGGGTGCCCAGTACATTGGCGTTATAGCGGCGCATGCGGGTCAGTTGGCTGGAGAGGATGCGGCCGAGATGAATCACGCCATCAAACTCATAGCGTCGGAACAGGTCTTCGAAGACCCGCTTGTTNAAGTCNATGCAGTAGCTGGGGATGTCGTCNCCCAGGTAAACCTGTTCCCGGAAATCGACGGCCACCAGNTCNCAGCTTTCTCGCAGGCGGCGGATCACTTGCTGGGCCAGCGCACCGGCAGCACCNGTGATCAGAATGCGGGGTCTTTGGTGCTTGCTCATCAGAACAGCCTTTTCCTTTCGCTCAGTCCCTTGTCAATCAGNCGGCTGATCTCGGCTTTCACAGCCTCTACCCGTTCGGTGACCTGNTCTTCAGGGATTTCGGTATCATCAAAATACATGGGTTCCCCGAAATTCAGGTGTACCTTGGCGGGGAGCACCACGGGCAGGGCGACAGGAACGTAGGGTACGCCCAGGGCATTGGCCAGTGGCTTGATGTTGGCAATGGCCGGGATGGTCTCTTCGCAGCCCACTACGCCCACAGGCACAATGGGCGCCTTGTACTTCATGGCCAGATGCATAAAACCGTTGCCGAAACGTTTCAGTTGATACCTGTCCCGGTAGAGCTTGCCGGAGCCTCTTACGCCCTCCGGAAACACAATCACTGCTTCATTGTTGGCGAGCATCTTCGCGCAGTTGACCGGGTCTCCGAGCACTGCGCCGATTTCGTTCAGGAGATTGCCAAGCCACGGCACCGTCGGAAAGAAGCGCTCGATCATGGCGCGGGGAATTCGAGGATTTTCTTCCCGTGAGGCGAGGGCGTAACCAATGAGCAGGCCGTCGATGGGTAACTGGCCGGAGTGGTTCGCAATAATCAGCACCGGGCCCTCTGCCGGCACGTTGTCAACGCCGGAGGCGCTGACCCGAAAGTATTTCTCGTAAATTTGTCGGGCAACGGAAAAACCGTATTTTACCGCTTCGTTGTTATAACCCCAGGGATCGTAGCCCAGTGTGCCGATGGGTTTGCGAATGCGGTTTACCTGTTCGTCCAGTTCCGCTGGTATCAGTTTCGATCTCAGATACGATGCCAGGCCCATGCCCGCTCCCTGTGTCAAAGAAGTTGCCGCTCAGGCGCGGCCGATGAATACGCCCAGTGTGTGGCTCTGGCCTTCATTTAATACTCGATAATCCGAAGCTGCATTGGCTGTTTCGACGCAAAGCATTTTCTGCCAGGCAGAGTCTGGAAAATCAGAAAGACGCTGCGCTTTTCCCGGGCCCGGGTTCCAGACCACGGTTGAATCGCTACCCACAGACGTAAGCTTTCGCTTGCCGGAAGGTGATACTACGGTCAGTGCTTCGCCGGTTTCGTATATCCGGTCCACTTCACCTTCGAAATACACTGGCCCTTCCTGTGAGACGTAGTCCCAGTCTTTCAGCGTGTCGATGTACTGGCTGTTTCCCAGGCCCAGCACGCGGGTTCGCTGAATGTCGTCCGTGGGCAGGTAAGTGTGAAGAGCCTGGCTGAACGCCAGCGGCGCTTTCGAAAGATTGGTGGTTGTCAGGGCGATCTGGCAACCGCGAATGGAAAAACTGAAGGTGATCAGGGCCAGGGCGTGGCCGTCCCAGTGTTCCTGGAAATCGTCGTTGGCGCTGAGGGACAGGCTGATTTCTACCTCATGGGCGCTTTCCTGAACATCTTCCAGGCGCCATAAAGCGGTGCGGGCAAAGCCGTGGGCTGAGGATGACGCTATGCGCTTGCGGATTTCCGGCGGGTTCCGGAGTGGGTCTCCAAACCAGGGCCAGCACACGGGAATGCCACCGCGAATTGCCCGGCCAGGTTGAAAACGGGCGAGTTCACTGAGCCAGAGCCAGTTGCGTTCATCCTTTGGCGCGAAATGAGTGAGGTGTGCCCCCTGTAGAAACAACGTGGCCTGGAACAACGGGTGATGAACTTCAAGTGCCTCCAGTTGCCCGATGGTACTCCAGCGGGTAAATGACCAGTTGCCCGGGCCTCCGGTTGCTGGCGGCTTGCTACTGCTGTCCGACATATTCAGAAACTGCTTCCTTTAGGTAAAACTCCGTAGCTTCAGAGTAATTTAAAACCGTGCGCGCGGCGAGTTTCCGAATACAATACGTCAAAATTGTGAGGGTCTGAACATGGAATCAGAAAATCCGGTAGCGTCGGTCTTGCCGATGCCGGAGCCGCTTCTCGAGCAGTCCGCGGGCCAGTTGGACAAGGTGGCTGGAGACATTATCGGGGCAGCTGGCCGCTGTGATTCTTTGTTGGTCTCCGATGGCTGGTTGGANGAACTNGCCGATAGCCTGAGCGAGAAAGCCTGGATTGAGCTGGATCTGCTCGGTCATTTGCCCGTTGGCCTGATCGCTGCGCTTCGNAACGAGGTAGAGATACTGGACCGTACCGAAGCCATGGGGCGAGCAGGGATTGGGCGCGGTGCCGATCTGACCCGTGATCGCAGCGTCCGCCGGGATAAAATCGCCTGGCTTGATGGCTATACCGCCGCCCAGTCGGAGCTGTTCCGGTTCTTTGATGCCCTGCGGGTTGGTCTGAACCAGCGCCTGTTTCTTGGGCTGAAGCGCTATGAAGCGCATTATGCCACCTACCAGCCTGGCGATTTCTACAAGCGCCACCTGGACAGTTTCCGGGGCAGGGCATCCCGTGTGGTCAGCCTGGTGCTGTATCTGAATGAAGGATGGCAGCTGCAAGACGGGGGAGAGTTGCGGGTGTTCAGCCCCGACAACGAAGATCAGATGGTTGGTCTGGTGCGGCCGGAAGCAGGGCGTGCGGCTCTGTTTCTGAGTGAGGATGTGCCCCACGAGGTATTGCCCGCCAATCGCACCCGGTACAGCATTGCCTGTTGGTTCCGGCAGGACGAAGTCCCTTTGCCGTTGTAGTCCTTATACCCTTCTGTTAATATGCGCGCCGCTTTCGAGGGAAATGCCCCGAAACGCCGTTATGGTGGCCCCATTGGTGCCTCCGCAACATGAAACCGTGAACCCGGTCAGGCCCGGAAGGGAGCAGCCGAAGCGGTGGATGTGTGTGCCGGGGGATCGCTGGTGGGGTCACCCCCATATCCAGCCTCTTGTTTTGCCTGTTTCCTCTCCCGTTTGTTGCGCAAGCGCATGCTTCTTCTCATTGCCTGTCCATGCTAGAGTTGTTCCCATTTTTCAGAGCAGTTGATGGATCATGAGCTATCAGGTTTTAGCCCGGAAATGGCGCCCCCGTACCTTTGAAGACATGGTGGGGCAGGAACATGTGTTACAGGCGCTTATTCACGCCCTGGAACACCAGCGCCTGCACCATGCCTATCTGTTTACCGGCACCCGGGGCGTGGGCAAAACCACCATTGGCCGCCTGCTGGCCCGCTGTCTGAACTGTGAGACCGGCATAACGCCGAATCCCTGCGGTGAATGCGACAGCTGCAAGGAGATCCTGGAGAACCGTTTTGTTGATCTGATCGAAATCGATGCTGCCTCCCGCACCGGTGTAGATGACATGCGGGAACTGACCGACAACGTGCAGTACGCTCCCACGCGCGGCCGCTACAAGGTGTACCTCATCGATGAGGTGCACATGCTCACCAACCAGTCCTTCAACGCCTTTCTGAAAACCCTGGAAGAGCCTCCTGAACACGTCAAGTTCCTGTTGGCCACCACTGATCCCCAGAAGCTGCCGGTGACGGTGCTTTCCCGGTGTCTGCAGTTCAATCTCAAGCGGATGACGCCGGAGCACATTGTTGGCCACCTGAAGCATGTTCTGACCGAAGAACAGATCCCGTTTGAAGACCCGGCTCTGTGGCTGTTGGCGAGGGCGGCCGATGGCAGTATGAGGGATGCCCTCAGCCTGACCGACCAGGCGATTGCATTCGGCAACGAGAACCTGGCTGCCAGTGATGTCAGCAATATGCTGGGCACCATCGATCAGCGCGATATCCAGCGCATTGTTAACGCATTGGTTGAGCGTGATGGCCCCGGCCTGCTGTCTGAAATTAACCGGATCTCGGATTTTGCCCCGGATTATGGAGTCATCCTGTCCGATATGCTGTCCCTGTTTCATCGCGTCACCATGGAGCAGGTGGTGCCGGGCAGTGCCGACAACGCCATGGGCGATGCTGCCCAGGTGCAGGAACTGGCCCGTCGTCTGAGTGCCGAAGATGCTCAGTTGTTTTACCAGACCGCGTTGATTGGCCGGAAAGATCTGTCGGTGACACCGGATGCCCGTATGGGCTTTGAAATGACCTTGCTGCGCATGCTGGCGTTTCGACCGGGTACCGATCGCCGGGAACCGCCGGCGCTGGCCTCTGGCAACAGCAACAATGGCCCGGCGGATTCAGAACCTGAGCCTGGCCCGGTTTCGCAAACCGCGCCCACCCAGGCTGTCGCCGCGGCACCGCAACCCGAGCCCGCGCCTCAGCCGGCTCCCAGTCCGGAGCCGGTAGCTGAACTTGAACCGCAGCCACCCATGGTGGATGACCCGCCACCCTGGGAGCCAGAAGACTACGGCGTTCAGGCTGAATCACCCGAGTGGCAAGAGCCGGTGCCGCAATCGGATTCCAGTATTGAGCCGGACGCAAACGCGATATCCGAGCCAGAGTCAGCGCCGGAACCAGTTTTGGCCCCTGATACGGTGCAGTCAGAGCAAAATGCTGACCAGGCCCTGGTGAACGAGCCTGAGCCAGCCCCTGCCGAGCCCGAGCAACCGGTTACCTCCGACGGGTTTGTCTGGGAACGTGATTTCCGCTCGCTGGGTATTACCGGCATGCCTGGAAACCTGGCCAGCTATTCGTCCATGAGAATGGAAGGGCAGGCGGTTGTGCTGACTCTGGATGAGGGGCATGCGCGGCTGCTCAATGCTCGCCACGAAGAAAAAATACTGGCGGCCTTGAGATCACGCTTCGGCGACGCCACACAGTTGAAGATAGAGCAGGGTGTGCCGGGGTTGCATACGCCCGCCGCCTTTGAGGAGCGCCAGCGAGCGGCGCGCCAGAAAGCCGCGGAAGAGTCCATCCGGCAGGATCCTCTGGTCAAGAGTATTGTGGAACGATTTGAAGGGCGGGTCGTCGAAGAAAGTATCCGCCCCGCAGAAACAGCCAGGAGATAAGCAGATGATGAATAATATGGGCGACCTGATGAAAAAGGCCCAGCAGATGCAGGAGCAGATGCAGAAGGCTCAGGAAGAGATCGCCAAAGCGGAAGTTACCGGTGAATCCGGCGCAGGGCTGGTGAAAGTTACCATGAACGGCCGGCACGATGTCCGCAAGGTGGATATCGATCCGTCTCTGCTGTCTGAAGACAAGGAAATTCTGGAAGACCTGCTGGCTGCCGCCGTGAACGATGCGGTTCGCCGGGTAGAAGCAAACCAGAAAGACAAAATGTCCGGCATGATGTCTGGCATGGGGATGCCGCCCGGTTTCAAGATGCCGTTCTGAGCCGGCCTGCCATCGATTTTTTGAGGAGTAGTCATGGCATTCAGCCCCCTGGTTGATGAATTGGTGGAATCCCTGAGATGCCTGCCCGGTGTTGGCCAGAAAACGGCCCAGCGCATGGCCTTTCATCTGCTGGAGCGGGGGCGCTCTGGCGGAACCCGGCTGGCAGCTGCGTTGAATCATGCGATGGACGGCGTGCGCCGTTGCGACAGCTGCCAGAATTTTTCGGATACTGAGATCTGCCAGATCTGCGAAAAACCCGAGCGCCGCAATGGCACCCTGTGTGTTGTTGAAAGCCCTTCAGACCTGCTTGCCATTGAGCAGGCCGGCGATTACAAAGGCAGTTACTTCGTATTGATGGGGCACCTGTCGCCCATCGATGGCGTGGGCCCGGAGGAGATCGGGATTGAGCGTCTGCTTGATAGAGTGCGGCGTGAAGGCGTAACCGAATTGATCCTGGCNACCAACCCCACGGTNGAAGGTGAAGCGACCGCCCACTACATTGCTGATCGCCTTGATGGCCAGAATATCCTGATCACACGCCTGGCCCATGGCATTCCCGTTGGCGGTGAGCTGGGCTATGTTGACGGCTTTACACTCACCCATGCATTCCGGGGTCGCAAACCCCTGTCTGAATAAGTCCTCAGGTTCTGTCTATGACCCACACCGACCCGGCCGTAACCGTTCCAGCGGCCCCGGATACCGTTCGCTGGCTGGAGACACCCGAGCAGCTGGATCACTGGCTCGGCTGCCTTGACCCCGGCATTCCGGTTGCACTTGATACCGAGTTTGAACGGGTTTCCACCTTCTACCCGATTCCAGGCCTGGTGCAGTTAGGCGCTGACGGACAGTTCTGGCTGGTGGATCCGGAGGTAGCCGAGGCCGCTGGGTCGTTCCGGGCCATGCTGGCCGATGAAAGCCGGCCAAAACTGTTGTATGCCATGAGCGAGGATCTGGAGTTATTCCGCCATTGGCTGAAGGTGGAGCCAGCGGGTGTGCTGGATTTGCAGATCGGTGCCGCACTGGCCGGTGCCGGATTTTCCGTTGGTTATGCCCGCCTCGTTGAGACCCTGTTCGGAGAGGCGCTCGACAAATCCGCCACCCGTTCGGACTGGGTGTCACGGCCACTGACGCCGGCCCAGGAACGCTACGCTCTGGACGACATCCGTTTTCTTGAGCCACTTTACGGATGGGTGTTGGCCAACCTCAGGCAGCGTAACCTGGAACATGCCCTAGCGGATGAGTCCCGGCGATTTGCCAACGAGGCCGCCACCCAGGAAGACCCGGAGCAGCATTATCTGAAACTCCGGGGCGGCTGGACCCTGAACCGGGAACAGCAATCGGTTCTCCGGGCACTGGTCGCCTGGCGCGAGCAGGAGTGTCGACGCCAGGACCGACCACGCAACAGGGTCCTGAACGATGGCTTGCTGATTGCCATTGCTGAGCGTTTGCCGTCATCTGCTGCGGTGATCAGGGATGTTCAGGGCGTACCCGGGGGGTTCGTTAAACGTTATGGCGAGCAGTTGGTTGAACTTGTACAGGCCGCCCGTGCTACCGATAATTCCTGGCTTGAGCTCATCCCCAGACCGCTGAGCCGGGATCAGCAAGCGCTTTACAAGAAGGTTAAGCGTTACTTTAGCAATGCAGCTGAACGCTTTGATATTCCAATGGAAATATTGGCGCCACGTAAACGTATTGAGAAACTGATCCAGGATGGCACCCTGGCGGGCCAGACGTTTTTTGAGGGATGGCGCGAGGAAATTATCGCGCCGGTAAAGCAAGATATTGAGGAACTGCTCAACCAATGACTGAACGCGAATTTGTATCGGTGTTTCGCAGCAGCAAGAAAGGCGACACCTATCTCTTTGTCCGCCGAGGGCAAAAGTGGGACGATTTACCGGAGGCGCTGAGAGGTATCTTTGGCTCGCCCATCCACTCGATGGATCTGCTGCTGACGCCAGACAAGAAACTCGCGCGCACAACCGGAAAGGAAGTGTTGGCGGCAATTGAGGAAAAGGACTTTTTTCTGCAGATGCCGGAAGAGCAGGACGCTCGCGCGCACAACCGGAAAGGAAGTGTTGGCGGCAATTGAGGAAAAGGACTTTTTTCTGCAGATGCCGGAAGAGCAGGATACCTACATCGTCGACTTCAAGCGCAAGATTGAGCAGCACCGGAAATGATTGCGCAGATTCCCTTCTGGCAGCGTAAACGACTGGCGGATATGACGCAGCCGGAATGGGAGTCCCTGTGTGATGGCTGCGGTAAGTGCTGTTTACAAAAGCTGGAGGATGAGGATACGGGGGAGGTGTATTACACCGACCTTGTATGCCGTTACATGGACCTGGATACCTGTGGCTGTACGGTCTATGAGCAACGATTGAAAAAGGTACCGGGGTGTACGGTACTGACCGCCGATACAGTTCTCAGCTACCACTGGTTACCATACACCTGTGCGTACCGGACCCTCGCCGAGGGAAGGCCTCTGCCGGACTGGCACCCGCTTCGCAGCGGTGATCCGGATACCGTTCATCAAGCCCGTGTTTCGGTGCGGGGAAGCGTGGTGTCGGAAGATTCTGTGCCGGAAGAGGATTGGGAAGAACACATTATTCACTGGATTCTGTAATGATGGATACAGACGCTTCACTCGCTTATGGGGTTTTCTGGGCGGCCTATGCAGTCGCTTTCGTTGTGTTTTTCTACATGATGAAATCACTGTTCCGGGTATTGCCCTTTTATGGTCTGCGGACGTTGCTTTTGTCTGCGCTTGTGGTACTGGTGCTGACCCCCGTGGAATCGCCAGACGTGGCCGGCTGGTGGATACCGGCGTGGCTGTTTGCGGGCTATGAGCTGATTCTTGGCGACACCGATGCCGCCGGTCGCGCGCTGTTCAATTTCAGCATCGCCGCGATTGTTATGCTACTGGTATGGATACTTGACCTGGTTCGGTACCGGTTGGTTCGCAAGTAGACGTTTTCTGAGAACTACAAAAGATAAGGGCGCAGTTCAATGAAGGGGTTCAAACGCATTTGGGTGGCTGCAGCTTTGCTGCTGATTTCTTGGCAAGCAGGTGCGCAGGACCCGGCACTGTCTCTGCCCGGCAACGCGGATGTGCGTATTGTGGTGGATATCTCCGGCTCCATGAAGGAAACCGATCCACAGAATCTCCGCCGCCCAGCGGTTCGTCTGCTGGCCCGGACCCTGCCGGAAGGGGCCAGTGCCGGTCTCTGGACTTTCGGGCAGTACGTCAACATGCTGGTGCCCTACGGTGTGGTTGATCAGTCCTGGCGCGACGCTGCTATTGAGCGTTCCGAGCAGATCAATTCGGTAGCGCTGCATACGAATCTCGGTTTGGCGATGGAGAAAGCCGCCAACGACTGGTTGTCTGGAGGTACCCTCGAGAACACCCATCTTATTGTCCTCAGCGATGGCAAGGTCGACGTGCCAGGTGGTGACGACGCAAGTCAGGCTGAGGAAAAACGCATAGTCGATTCCTTGTTGCCAGCGCTGAAAGACAAGGGCGCCACAATTCATACAGTTGGTCTGTCTGAGAAAGCGGACATCCGGTTTCTTCGTAACCTGGCCCGGGAAACCGGTGGCAGCTTCCAGCTGGCGCAATCTGCCGAGGCGTTGAATCTGGCGTTTGCCAATGCGCTGAATACCGCAGTGCCGCAGGAACAGGTTCCCATTGAGGGCGATGGCTTTGCCGTTGATGATGGCATCAGCGAGTTTACGGCACTGATCTTCTCCGGACAGGATGCTTCTGGCGAAGAGCCGTTGGCACTTGCTCAGCCTGGTGGTGAGCCGTTCACCCGGGAGAGCGCCCCGGAGAATGTGCGTTGGGCATCTGAGCCGGGCTATGATCTGATCACCGTTACTGAACCGGTCTCGGGCCGCTGGCGTATCATTGGTGATCTTGGCCAGGGGAGCCGCGTGACGGTGGTCAGCGATCTGCGCATGGCCGTGAATCCGATTCCCGCTGAGTTTACCGAAGAGCAGCCTCTGGCCATTGAAGTGGCTTTTTTTGAGGAAGCCGAAAAGATTACCGGGTCAGACTTTCTCTCGGTCATGGACGTTAGCCTGTCGATAACCGCGAGTGATGGTCGGCAAGGTACCAAGGTTTTGTCTCCCGACACCCCGCCGGAAGACGGCGTATATCGGGACACCGTACCCAGATTGCCTGCACCTGGCCGCTATCAGGTTGATGTGGTGGCGGATGGCGGAACTTTCTCCCGCAAATTCAGCGCCATGACGACGTTTACCGTGCCAGGGGAAGAGCCACCTCTGGAGGTCGTGACCGAACCCATGGTGCCAGACCTGTCTGAACAGGCGGAGCCGCTGCCGGATTTTGATGGCGGAGCCAACTCTTCAGAACCGGAGCCGCCAGCGGAAGCTGAGCCTCCGGTCGAAGTTCCGGTTCAGGAATCCGAGCCGGAACCAGTGCCAGAGCCTGCACCGGTCGTTGAGCCGGAGCCCGAAGCGCCGGTCGAACAGCCGATTGCTGAAACGGAGCCGGAGAAGGGTACCCTTCTGGGTATCCCGGTTTGGGCCTGGGGTGCTGGCGCAGCCTTGCTGGTTGCTATCGTGGGCCTTGGTTTGTTTGCATGGCGTCAGAAAAAAGCGAGGGCAGAACAGGAGCAGGCGGCAGCGGCTGAGCGTGAAACCCTGGAAGACCTGGCTGAAGAGTCGGATGAACCACCGGTGGTGGAGCCAGAGCCTCCGGTAGCGTCAGAGTCGGTGGAAGCGGAGGCTGAACCTGAAGCAGACCTGGAAACATCTCTCGAGCAAGTGTCTGCCGAAGAGCCGGAACCGGAATCTGAAGACATTCCGGAGCTTTCTCAAGCTGACAGCGAACCGGACGAGATTCCGGATGAGGCCGTACCCGAAGTAACGGAAGAGCTGCCATCGGCTGAACTGGAGCCGGAAGAGGATGACATCCCCTTGGCCGACGATACGGTTAGCGCCGAGGCGGAGCCAGATCCTTCTGAAGCCGATGAGATCAGCGAGTCGGAGTTCGACAGTGATGAGGACGAGTTTGGTCTGGAAGACTTCGACCTCTCCGAATTCGACGATTTGCCCGATTATGATGAAGAGTCTCCGGAGGACGAAAAGTCCAAACCGGCGGACAAGAAAGAGAATCCGAAAAAGTAACCAACAGGAATCAGACACATGAAGTTTACCGGCACCGATAAATACGTAGCCACCGATGACCTGCAAATGGCAGTCAATGCAGCGATCGCGCTGCAGCGTCCGTTGTTGATCAAGGGTGAACCCGGCACCGGTAAAACCCTGCTGGCGGAGGAAATGGCCGCGGCGCTGGGAATGACTCTGATTCCCTGGCACATCAAGTCGACCACCAAGGCCCAGCAAGGCCTGTACGAATATGATGCGGTGTCCCGCCTTCGTGATTCCCAACTCGGGGACGAGAAGGTCAAAGACATTCGCAACTACATTGTGAAGGGCAAGCTCTGGGAAGCCTTTGAGGCGGACGAGCAGGTGGTGCTGCTGATCGACGAAATCGACAAGGCGGATATAGAGTTCCCGAACGACCTGTTGCTGGAACTGGATCGAATGGAGTTTTTCGTTTACGAAACCCAGGAGTTTGTGAAAGCGAAGAAGCGCCCGATTGTGGTCATCACCAGTAACAACGAGAAAGAGCTGCCGGATGCCTTCCTGCGCCGCTGCTTCTTCCACTACATCAGCTTCCCGGATCACGACACCATGAAGAACATCGTGGATGTGCACTTCCCGGGAATTCAGCAGCAGGTGGTGCGGGATGCGCTGGAAGTGTTTTTTGACGTTCGCAAGGTGCCGGGGCTCAAGAAGAAGCCGTCGACATCCGAGCTGATCGACTGGCTCAAGTTGCTGATGGCGGATGAGCTCTCTGCTAAAGCCCTGCAGGAGAAAGACTCCAGCTCGGCTCTGCCACCGCTCTATGGTGCCCTGGTGAAGAATGAGCAGGACGTTCATTTGCTGCAGAAGCTGGCTTTCATGGCGCGTCGCCGAAACTGATCACCGACAAGAGCCCTGCTTTATGTTGATTGATTTTTTCCTCGAAGTACGGCGGGCCAGGGTGCCGGCCAGTCTGCGGGAATTCCTGGACCTGCTGGAGGCCATTCAGCAGCGCCTGGCATTCGCAGACATGGAGGAGTTCTACTACCTGGCCAGGGTGTGTCTGGTTAAGGATGAGCGGCACTTTGACAAGTTTGATCGCGCCTTCCAGGCTTATTTTGAAGGCATCGAGAATCTCGATGATCTGCTCGAGGCGCTGATACCGGACGATTGGCTGCGCGCCGAATTCGAGAAACACCTGACCGATGAAGAGAAAGCCAAGATCGAGTCTCTCGGCGGGCTGGAAGAGTTGATCGAAACCTTCAAGAAGCGCATGGAAGAGCAGAAGGAGCGTCACGCCGGTGGTAACAAATGGATTGGTACCGGCGGAACCTCACCGTTTGGTGCTAACGGTTACAACCCGGAAGGTTTCCGTATCGGCCAGAACAAGGGGCGCCACGGCCGGGCGGTCAAAGTCTGGGAAAAGCGTGAGTTCCGTGATCTGGACGACAGCATCACCCTCGGCATCCGCAACATCAAGGTCGCCTTGCGACGGCTGCGTAAATTTGCCCGACAGGGCGCGGCAGACCAGCTCGACATGGATGACACCATACGCTCAACGGCCCGCAATGCCGGATATCTGGACCTGAAAATGGTTCCGGAGCGGCACAATGCCGTGAAGGTTCTGATCTTCTTTGATGTGGGTGGTTCAATGGATCCTCACGTTCGGGTGTGCGAAGAGCTGTTCTCCGCGGCACGTCTTGAGTTCAAGCACATGGAGTATTTCTACTTCCATAATTTCATTTATGAAAGCGTGTGGAAGAATAACATCCGGCGCATGAACGAGACGCTCAGCACCTGGGACATCCTGCATAAATATACGCCGGACTATAAGGTGATCTTTGTCGGGGATGCCACCATGGCGCCTTATGAGATCACGCATCCCGGTGGCTCTATCGAGCACTGGAATGAGGAAGCAGGCGCCACCTGGTTCCAGCGGGTGACCGAGCATTTCCGAAAGGTGGTGTGGCTCAACCCGTTACCGGAAAGCTACTGGGGATCGGGTGGTTCACTGGGCATTACCCAGCAATTGGTCAATAATCATATGTACCCTTTGACCATTGAGGGGCTCGAATCGGCCATGAGGCAGTTGAGTAAATAAAAAAAAGCCGATGCGGTTGAGGGCATCGGCAAAGCTCGGCATATTCAAGCGGGGGTTGCCCGAAAGGCGCTCCCGCCATCTCTGGTAGAGCAATTCCGGGGCCATGCCCCTGTATCTACTTTTAATATCAGTAAGTTGCCTCGTCATGGGGCCATCCAGTCCTTTGTGATCCCCCGACCTTTTCTTTGTTTCTGTCAAATTAGTCGACGCTTTTCGTTGCCGATACCCGGCCAAATGCTCATTTGGTGAAATGGATACCGTTCTTGGTTGTTAGCGGGTGTTACTCTTTATTTCGAAATGTTACCTGAGCCGCGCACCAGCGCGGCCCGGCAAGGCAGGAAAGTGATGTTCGGCAGACAAAAACCACAAAAGTGCCGGATTGCCCCAGGGATCAGGGGGCTTTGTATATCCGGAATGATCATTGCTGCGATGGCGGCAACCTCCCACGCATCGTCGCTCGATGAGCAGATCGAGCGTCTGAACGCTGACATTACCCGGCATACCGCAAGTGTGCATGCCCTCGAGCAGAAACTGCTGCACCCGGTGAATACCCGGGTGGCGGTCTTTCTGTCTTTGGCGAACAGGCAAGCTCTTGAGCTGGATTCGGTAGAACTGTTCGTCAATGAGCAGCCGGTTACCGCTCATCTTTACACAGAAAACGAACGGAGCTCACTGGGCCAGGGCGGCGTACATCAACTGTTTATCGGCAACCTCGTGGACGGAAGACACACTCTCAAGGCAGTGATCAACGCCCGGGCGGCCAACAATCGTTTCGTGCGCCGGGAGATCGTCCACGATTTCCGGAAACAGCCCGGCACTTTGCGCCTGCAGATGACGCTGAACGCCAAGGCACCGGACTATGAACCGGAAGTCTCATTTGTTGAGTGGAAATAACCGGCCATGAATGGGCGCATGTCTCTGTTCCTCCGAACCAGTATTGGTGTCATGGCAGCGATGCTGGCAGGTGTTGCCGCGCCGGTAGCAACTGCCATGGATAACTCGTTGGCAACCGGCGTGGTTCGCTTTGCGCTGGATACCGGTGAGGCTTCGTCGGTTGTCGGGTTGGCCATGAAGCTTGAAGGCGAATCGGCCGATTACCTCCAGGCCCGGCTTATGCTGGCGTCGGGGCAGCACGACGAGGCCAGGGCTGGGTTTGAGGGTGTATTTAACGGTGCGTCTCACCGGGGCGAAGCGGCATTGGCTCTGGCTGAAATGGCACAGGAAGAGGGCGATCTCACCGGTGCGGAAAACTGGTACCAACAGGCGCGCCGAACCGGCTATGGCGAAGTGGTTCAAAAAGCGCTTCTCGGTCTGGCGGAGCTGGCCAGAATACAAGGGAAGACCGACGCGGCCGGTCAATACCTTGCGCGTATGGAAGATGGCTACTGGGCGGCTGTGGGCTATATGAACCTGGCGGCGGATTTCGCCCGCGATGATCTCGATTCGTCACGGGCCCTGGTTTCGCTCCGGGTTGCCATGGCCATGGCTGCCAAGGATACCGACACCAGCCGGAGCCGGGCACTGCTTGATCAGCTCAATCTCCGGGCGGGCTATCTCGCACTGGGTAGCGAAGATTACGACAAAGCGATTGATTTCCTGGAGAAGGTCTCTCTGGAAAGCTATCACACACCTCAGGCTCTCTATCTTCATGGCCTTGCCCTGTCGAGCAAAGGCAACCACCGTGCCGCCATGCAGAGCTGGCACCGTGCCAAGAAATTTCCGCTGGCATTTCCGGGTGTTTCAGATGCGTGGATTGGTATGGGCCGTGGTTATGATCTTTCCGGGTATCCGGGCCAGGCGGGAGAATCATGGTTGGCAGCCAACGCGGCCTATGAGGGAGAACGGGTTACNCTTGGCAAATTGTCCGAAAGGATCACGGCTGAAGGAGCCTACAAAGCTCTGGTTCAGGATGCCCGTAGTGANGACATTCAATGGTTTTTGGCCGATAACCGAACGTTAACCCAGCCACGAATGGCGTATCTTCTGCGCTTCATGGAAGAACCCGGGGCCCAGGTGGCGGTGCGGAGGGTGGCGCGCCTTGATGAGATGGTCGCAACACTGGATGCGAGCAAGAACAACCTGGAGGTTTTCATCCAGGCCCTTGAAGGCTTTATGGCCTCGGCCGGTTCAGGGGGGGTGGCGCCACAAACCGCTGGGCTTGAGCAACAGCAGAGTGATCTGGAATCCAGGTTGAATGGGTTGGTGGAGCAGGCGGCAACGCCTGCCCAGGTCACAGAGTTGCGTCAGCTAAAACAGTCCCTGGCAGGAGCCGGCCGCCGCATGGGCGCGTTGAATGAGCAGATCCTCCAAAGACCTGAGCGCCTGGAAAAGGTTCTGGACGAAGCTCGTGCAATGAGAGACGCCACCAAGGATTTACGTTACAAGGCCCTCAGTCTCCGGGAGCAGGCTGCGCGAAAACTGGATGCACTGGCACTGGCGTTTGTTAAAAAGCAGACCCAGCACATGACTCACGCGCTGGACAAAACCGAGCAGCAAATCGCCCATCTCTACGAGTATCTGGCTCTGGAAAATCTCGGGGAGGGTGCACAGTGAATCTGCCTTTTGCTCCGAAGTCCTTTGCGGCATCCCTTGTCATGATTATGGCGTTGGCCCAAGCGCCGGTTTCTGCGCAGGAATCGTTCCGCGTGGAGTTGGGGCGGGATGGTGAAACCCTGGGGGATATGCGCCCGGTGTTTCTGAAATTTGAGAGCCGGCCGCTGCCGGCGATTTCGCCTCTTGAAGTGGCTCGCCGTTATCAGAAGCTGTTTGAGTCCTCGGATGAGCCTGAAGTGCGGATAGACGCCCTGAACCGGCTCAACAACATCCGTGATAGGTCTGGAGAGGACGTCGGGTTCTCCGAAGAGCGGGAAGCGGCCATCTATGAGGAAGTGCTCGAGAGCTACGAAAGCATTCTGGCCAAAGGGTCCTTTTCCGGGCGTCTCGACGAGTTGCTTTACCAGATGGCCAAGGCCCACGCGCTGACCGGGCAACCGGAGCAGTCCATCGCAAGACTGAAACAGCTTGTTGGGCTTTACCCGAACTCGGAACTGGTACCTGAGGCCCGTTTTCGCATAGCGGAAGCGGCCTTCTCCGCCGGCCGTTACGCAGAGGCTGAGGCCGGTTACCGGCAGTTGCTGGAGCATGACAGCCATCAGGAGCTCGCCGCCAAAGCCCGCTACATGCTCGGCTGGAGTCAGTTTAAACAGGGTGAGCCCGCCTGGACCCGCGCGGCAGAGACGTTCATGGCGGTACTGGATCAGCAATTGCCAGACCAATCCACGCTGGCCAACCCGCCGGCGCAGTCCATGGATATGCTGGAGGACACCTTCCGGGTGCTGGCTTTGATGGCGTCCCGCCAGAGTGATGCCCGGACCCTTGTCGGCTGGCTGGATGGTCGTGAGTCATCAGCATGGCAGCATCTGTTATACGACCGGCTTGCGGATCTGCATGCGGTGGAACGTCGTTATGAACGGGCGGTGTCAGTCAACAACGCTTTTGTGTCCGAGTTTCCGGGCCACACAGCGAGCCCGGATTTCCTGGCCCAGAGTGTTTCCTACTGGCAACTGGCCGGTAATACCCCAAAAGCTCTGGCGGCGCGGGATGATTACGTCCAGCGTTTGGGGGCAGAGGCCCGATTCCAGACGATGACTCCTGAGCAAAAGGGGCTTTGGGCGCAATACAGCCGCTTCCTCGCTGATCACTACTACGCCACCGGTACAGACCTCAGTAGCCGGAACCAAACGGCTGCTGCCAGTGAAGCCTGGGCCAAAGCCGCCCACTATTACGAGCGGCTTGCTCCTCGCTCGGAACAAGCCGGGGAACTTCTCCATCTCGCAGGCGATGCCCGGTTACTGGCTGGTGATCGGGCTGAAGCCGTCAGGAATTTCCGGGCCGCAGCCTACGACCATCGCCACGAGGATTCCCGGGATTCGGCCTGGGCCGCTATCCGAATTGTTCGTGAGGATCTTGAGCTGGCATCAGGAGAGAGCAGAACTGCGACGCTGCTCGTCCTGAGCAACGAAGAGCAGCAATATGCAGAGGCGTTTGGCCCGGATGAACGTCTGTCGGGGCTCCGTGCCGACCTTGCCAACCGTTGGTACGACCTGGGCGAATTCGAGCGTGCCCTGCAATACGCCAGTTCTACACTGACCTGGGAGCGGGCGGGGGTTACCGAGCGTTACGCCGCGTGGTTGGTGACCGCGCGTATTCGACAGAAAAACAACGAGTTTGGGCTCGCTGAACGTGCGTGGCGCCAGGCTTTGCCATTGGCTGACGAAGCCAGCCCGGATGCAGAAAGCCAAAGGCGCAGTCTTCTGGAACAACTCGCGTCCGCTATCTATCAGCAGGGTGAAAAGGCTGCTCGTGCCGGCGACGCAACTTTGGCCGTGGCGCATTTCCAGAGGGTTGAGGGCGTTATGCCGGGCTCTGAAATTGCGATCAAGGCTCGCTATGACGCCGCGAATACCCTGCTTCGGGCATCCGACTGGCTGGCTGCCATCAATGAACTCCAACGCTTCCGGATGGATTATCCGAGTCATGAGCTTACGCCTGAAACCAGTGAGAAGCTGGTTCTTGCCTATCAGGAATCTGGCCAGGGATTAAAAGCCGCTGAAGAGCTGCTGAGTCGCTCAGAAACGCTTGCGGACCCGTGGCCCACCAGGCTGCGTGCTGCGGCCATTTTCCACGCAGAGGGTGACAGCGCTTCCAGAAACCAGCTTTACAAAAACTGGCTGGCGGTTGCACCCACGCCCGATTCCGCCGAGGAGCATGTTCAACAGCAGACCATGCGCCGGCGCCTGATCGAATCGGGCGACGCTACGGGTGCCATACGTGAACAACTGCTGGCTCAGGAAAGAGCCAGTCAGTGGCATTCTGAGGATACCCTGCAATGGGCTGCGGATGCGGCACTGTTCTTTGGTGCGCTNACGGCAGAACGTTTTGCCGGTATTGCCCTGGCTCACCCGCTGGAGCAGGCCCTTGCACGAAAACAGGCGGCCATGCAGCAGGCTCAGGAGTATCTCCAGGAGGCAGAGTCCTTTGCCGGCGATGGAGTACGTTCGGAGGTTTTATATCGCCGTGCTGAACTCTATCGAACACTGGCGTCTGACCTCATGTCCTCTGAAGTACCCGCGGAACTGAACGAAATGGAAGCCATGCAGTATCAGATGCTCCTGGAAGAGCAAGCGTTTCCACTTGAGGAAGAGGCCATGGCGATGCATGCCCGCAACCACGAGCGTATCCCCACGGAGGGTTTCGATGAGTGGATTCAGCGCAGCCTGGAGGCCCTGGCCACCATGCATCCCGGGCGCTACGACCGACAGCTTCGCTGGATGAGTTGGACGACGGACACCAATCAGGGAGGCTCATGATGAGGTTGAGAGGGATACCGCAGGTTTTCCGGTTTTTGCTTCTTCTGGTTATTGCGGGGTTGGCTGGCTGCGCTTCCAAAGCGCCGGCCCCTGAAAAAGTGGCGCCGGTGTATCAGCCGGAACAGTCAAAAGAGTGGGAGCGTCAGGGCCGGCAGGCCTACGAAGCCGGTGACCATAAGATGGCGCTGGAGGCCTGGCACCAGGCGGTTGCGGCGGATCCTGCCAACGTGAGGGTTCGCAACAATCTGGCACTGCTTCTTAAAGAGCAGGAGCGCTTTGAGGAAGCCGCCGAGATGCTGGAAGCGGGGTTGAAGGTGACGCCGAAGGTGGCGGAACTGCATTACAACCTGGCGGTGATATCAGAGATCTACCTGCTGGACCTCGACAAGGCGCTGGAACATTACCAGCAATATCAGTCCCTGGTGGGAGAGGAAGGCTCGCAGGTTGCCGGTTGGATCGCAGATCTTGAACGGAGGCTGGAATGATTCTGTCCAGGTTAACGTGCTGCGGTTTCCTCCTGTCTCTTCTGTTGCTTTGGCCGGTTATCGGCTATTCCGCGGAAGGCATCAGTAACGGGGGGCAGAGCCAACAGAACGTTCTGCAGGTACGGGGGCTCTCCGCTGGCACCGGCGAAGACGATCCGAGAATTCTGTACATATTGCCCTGGCAAACGCCGAGCCTGCCCCGGCGCCCGAGAACCGAACTCAATCAACAGGCACCGGAACTCTTGCATCCGGTACTTCAACCGGTTCTGGAGAACCACCGCCAGTTCCGCGAAACCCTGAACCCCCTTGTGCTAACACCAACGCTTTCTGCAGGGCAGGGCGCCGCATCAGTCGAGTCGCAACCCTAACGTCGCAGTAGATGGAGAACTACACCATGCTTGATACCGTTATCCGTTTTTTCCAGGAGGGTGGTCCCTTCATGTACCCGATTGCCATTGTGCTTGCACTGGGGCTGGCGATCACTCTGGAACGTTTCCTGTATCTCGGAGCGGTTCGCCGTCGAAACCGTTTGGCATTTGAGCGCGGCATTCTGCCCGCCCTGCAAAAACGTGATTACCAGCGCGCCATGAAAGCGGCATCCAGCTCAGACAGCGCAATTGCCTCAGTGCTTGGCGCTGGCATTGCCCGGTTGATCAATAACTGCCGGCGTGAAGACGTCGAATACGCTATGGAAGAGGGGCTGATGGAAGTATTGCCCCGACTGGAAAAGCGCACGCAGTATCTCGCCACCCTGGCCAATATTGCGACGCTGCTGGGGTTGCTTGGCACCATCATTGGCTTGATTGCGGCATTCACCGCGGTTGCTGCCGCAGACCCCGCGCAGAAGGCATCGCTGTTATCGGAAAGCATTTCCGTGGCCATGAATACCACCGCTTTTGGCCTGATGTCGGCCATTCCGCTGCTGCTGTTCCATGCGGTACTACAGACCCGCACCAACGAGATTGTCGACAGTTTTGAGATGGCGGGGGTCAAGCTCCTTAACATGGTGTCTGAGTCCGCAAACCGGCCGGCGGCGGCCGCCTGATGGTGCCGGCATTCCAGGATCTGATCAGGAGTAGCCGAACATGAGACGTCGACATCGCAGACTGACGGCCTCGGCAGACCTCGACATCACCGCCTTTCTCAATCTGATGATTGTGCTTGTTCCGGTGTTGCTTCTGGGCATGGTGTTCAGCCAGATCCGGATGATCGAGCTCAACTTTCCGGGCATGGAAGCCGGGCAGGCGCCAGATGCCGAATCGTTCCGGCTGGTGGTCACGGTGCTCCCGGAGGGTATTGAGGTGGCGGACAGCGACCGCGGCCTCATTGACGTGTTGCCTGTTACCGGGCAGGGCCAGGCCTATTCACGACTGAGTGAACTGTTGCAGCGGATTAAATCCCGGATGCCCGACAAGACGGACGTGATCCTGGAAGTCGGACCAGACGTTGACTACCAGACTCTGGTGTCGGTTATGGATACGGTGCGCTCTTACCAGGCGGTGGTGGCAGCGAGCGTTGTGGAAGCAGAGCTCTTTCCGGATGTGTCTTTGATGGATGCTGGTGAGGATCGCAATCTGGCCGCGCGACCGATGGAAGGCAAAGGAGAAGGCGCGTGAAGTTGTCGAGACGAGCCCGACTGCGCCAGCGACACTATGGCCGGATGCACAAGGCGGGTGGCCTGAACCTGGTGTCATTGATGGATATCTTTACCATCCTGGTGTTCTTCCTGATGGTGAATTCCTCGGATGTTAAGGTCATGCAGAACACCGCGGACGTTCCCCTGCCCAGTTCGACCGCCAAACAGGAAGCTGTGGAAAGCCTGACGGTACAGGTGGTTGGCCAGTCCATTCTGGTCCAGGGCCGGGAAGTGGCACGCCTGGACGGCATAGAAGCCACGGATACTCGCATAGCCGGCTTGTCCGAAGAGTTGGCGTACCGAAGGAACCGTTGGGCTGAGGTACCGGCCAACGGTCTTGAAGTTACGATTATGGCAGCGAAAGATACTGATTACCGGTTGCTGAGAAAGATCATGCAGACCTGTGTCGATGAGCAGTTCCGCCAGGTACGCCTGGCGGTGGAGTCGGAGGTTCGTAATGGTTGATCGCAGGGAGCTGTCGCAACCTTCCCGGCTGCCCTGGTCCAGGGACAGAGCAGAGTCGGGCCGCTTCGGCCTGATAACGGGGCTGATGCTGGCGCTGTTCCTGATTCCTGCTCTCATTATCCCGGGCTTGCAGGTACCGGAACCCGAGCGTGAACAGGCTGAGCAGTTGCCGCCACGGCTGGCGAAGCTGGTACAGCCACCGAAGCCGGTTGAGCCACCAGAGCCGGTTGTGGAGCCAGAGCCTGAGCAATCCAAGCCAGAGCCGGAACCGAAGCGGGTTGAGGCGCCGCAGCAGATCCCTCCTGAACCGACGGTAGCGAAATCGAAGCCTGAGCCTGAGCCTGCGCCGCAGACGACCGAGCAGGCTCGCGAAACCGCCTCACGTTCCGGCCTGTTTGCCATGAAAGACCGGCTCAGTGCTCTGACGTCTTTGGACACTCCGGCACCTGAGGTGCGGCGTGTCGCGAATGTCAGTAACAGTAAGGCGGTTGGCCTGGCACCGGAAACGTCGAGTGATACGGTACTGCAAGGCAGTGGCGGTGTTGAAACCCGTGAAGGACCGGTACGGGAAGTCGAACTGGCAAAGCATGAAACCAGTGACGTAGCCGCTCCCCGGGAAACCGCGCCTCAGGTGGCAAGCCAGCCGGAACCCGCCCGGCCGTCAGTGGGCGAGCGTGCCATGAGCAATATCCGGCAGGTATTTGATGCCCAGAAGAGCGTGCTCTATTCCCTGTACCAGCGGCAGTTACGGCAGGATCCAACCCTTGAGGGTAAGGTTACCCTGGAACTGGTGATTGAGCCCGATGGCAGTGTCTCAGCCTGTGACGTGGTGGGCTCGGAGCTGGACCACCCGATGCTGGAGAAGCGCATTGCTTTGCGCGTACAGATGTTCAATTTCGGGGCAGCCAATGTGGAAACCCGGAAGGTACGATTCCCCATCGATTTCCTTCCGGGGTAATGCCGGCCGAAACTCAGTTTTCGATGGTGATTTTCGGCAAGCGGGGTTTTTGCAACGAAATCTTTTCGGTGGGGGCAATCACCTTGGCCTCGCCGGTAACCACCTGATCACCGTTCTGATTGCGCACATCGCAGCCAAAAGAGACACGGTTTTTAGGTTCCTTGCGAAGCACCGACAAGGTGACAGTCAGTGTGTCGTCCAGCTTGACCGGTCGTTTGAAGGACAGGCTCTGTTCCAGGTAGATGGTGCCGGGGCCGGGCATTACTGTGGCCAGGGCGGCAGAAATCAGTGAGCCACTCCACATACCATGAGCGATGCGCTCCCGGAACATGGATTCTGCGGCAAACTCGGAATCCAGGTGTACCGGGTTTACGTCTCCGGATACCGCAGCAAACAGCACCAGCTCATCTTCGGTGAGGGTGCGTGTGAAGGTGGCTGAATCGCCCTCGTTCAGTTCGTCGTAGGTAATGTTTTCCAGCGTATCCAGGGTGTCGCTCATCACAGGCTCCGGTGATTCAGTGTTCAAGTACGGTTGTACCGTTTGCTGATCTGAAAACTACCTCATCGTTAACAAAACTGCTATTCTCTCCCCACTTTTTTGAGGCTGATACTTTAGTCGGGTTGATTTTCCCGAGCGATCGGTCTTGGCAAAACATTACAATCAGGGGGCTTCTGAACCCATCCGGTAGTACCCCACAGCGCCAATCAGACAGGAGATGGTGATGGATTTTGAGCAGTTCTATCAAGACAAATACCCAGCTGGCATCCCCCGGGAAATCGATCTCAATAAATACAAGAACATGGTGGATGTTTTTGAGCAGGCGGTACAGAAGTTTGCAGACAAGCCTGCGTTTACAGCAGTTGGCGTTACCCTGACTTATCGGGATCTTGATACTCAGAGCCGCAACTTCGCGGCCTGGCTGCAGAACAAAACCGACCTGAAACCGGGCGACCGCATTGCGGTGCAGATGCCGAACGTTACCCAGTATCCGGTGGTTGTGTTCGGGGCCATGCGCGCTGGTCTGATTGTGGTGAACACCAACCCCCTGTACACCACTCGGGAGATGGAGCACCAGTTTAACGATTCTGGCGCAAAGGCTCTGGTTGTTCTGGCCAATATGGCCGACAACGCGGAGAAGGTGTTGCCTCATACCGGCATCGAGCACGTGATCGTGACCGAGATTGCCGATATGCATTCCCCCATCAAGCGTACCCTGATGAATGCCGCGGTGAAGCACCTCAAGAAGATGGTTCCGGCGTTCAACATTCCGGGTGCTCATAAGCTGCCGGCGGTACTCAGCGCCGGTGCCCGTGAAAAGTTTACCCCGGTCGACATCAAGCTGGATGATCTGGCCGTGCTGCAGTACACCGGCGGCACCACTGGTGTTGCCAAGGGTGCCATGCTGACTCATGCCAATCTGGTGGCCAACCTGACACAAGTCCGGCCAATGCTGGAAGATCAGGTGGAAGAGGGCAAGGAAGTGGTGATTGCACCGCTGCCGCTGTACCACATTTACTCCTTCACCCTGAACTGCGGCATTATGCTGGAAGCAGGTGCCCATAACGTTCTGATTCCGAACCCGCGTGATATCCCCGGCTTTGTTAAAGAGCTGCAGAAGCAGAAGTTCTCTGCCTTTATTGGCCTGAATACCTTGTTTGTGGCCCTGTGCAACAACGAGGACTTCCAGGATCTGGACTTCTCTGGCCTCAAGCTGACTGCCTCTGGTGGTATGGCCCTGACCAGCGATACCGCGAAAATGTGGCAGCGTGTGACCGGTTGCGAAATCAGCGAAGGCTACGGTATGACCGAGACCTCGCCGGTGGTTACCTTCAACCCCCGCAGCGCCATCCAGATCGGAACCATCGGTCTGCCGATTCCGTCCACTGTGGTCAAAACCATTGACGACGACGGCAATGAAACACCGGTCGGCGAGCCGGGGGAACTGTGTGTAAAAGGCCCGCAGGTGATGCGCGGTTACTGGCAGCGTCCGGATGATACACAGAAGTCGTTCACCGATGACGGTTTCCTGAAGACCGGCGATGTGGCCCTGATCCAGGAGGACGGTTACATCCGCATTGTGGATCGTAAGAAGGACATGATCATCGTGTCCGGTTTCAACGTGTTCCCGAACGAAATCGAAGATGTTGTGACCACACACCCGAAAGTCGTGGAGTGTGCCGCCGTGGGGATCCCCGATGCCAAGAGCGGTGAAGCGGTGAAGGTTTATGTAGTGCCCACCAAAGAAGGTGTAACCGCCAACGAACTCAAGGAGTTCTGTCGGGAGCGTCTGACCGCCTACAAGGTACCCAAGCACTTTGAGTTCCGTGATGAACTGCCAAAGAGCAACGTAGGCAAGATCCTGCGCCGTGAGCTGCGGGACGAGGCCAACGCCAAGTAACAGGCGAGGCCCGCATACCAACCAAAGACCCTGCTTCGGCGGGGTCTTTGTGTTTCTTGGCTCCGGTTTTCGTTAGACTGTTTCGCCCTGACGTTCCACCTATCTTTTGATGAGCCTGCAGCTGTTAATGACTGACAACACTCGTTCCGAAACTCCCGTTGATTCCCGGGCCGCTGTCAAAGCGATGATGAGCCAGCTGGACGCCTGTAACCAGCAGGAGGCCGCCCGCATCATTCGCCGTGTAAGCCGTTGCAAGGGTAACCCTGGTAACAAGGACCTGGAAAAGATGGCGCAATGGCTGGATCAGGGGCTCGACAAGGTGCGTAAGCGTCAGGCATTGCACAAGCCTGCGACCTTTCCCGCAGGGTTGCCGGTCAGCGATCGCGTCGAGGACATCAGTGATGCCATCAAAAACCATCAGGTGGTGATCATTGCTGGTGAGACCGGGTCCGGTAAAACCACTCAGATTCCGAAGATTTGCCTGAACCTGGGGCGCGGCATCCGCGGGCTTATTGGTCATACCCAGCCCCGGCGGATAGCCGCGCGCAGTGTTTCCAGCCGGATTGCCGAAGAACTGGGTGAGACGGTAGGCCAGCAGGTCGGGTACCAGGTGCGGTTTACCGACAACACCTCGGAATCGTCCCGGGTCAAGGTAATGACCGACGGCATCCTGCTGGCAGAAGTGCAGCATGACCGTTTTCTGGATCGCTATGACACGCTGATTATCGATGAGGCCCACGAGCGCAGCCTTAATATTGATTTTCTGCTCGGCTATCTCAAGCAACTGTTGCCGAAGCGTCCGGATCTGAAAGTCATCATTACATCGGCCACCATCGAGGTGGAGCGTTTCAGCGAGTTTTTCAACGAAGCCCCGGTGATCGAAGTCAGCGGTCGTACCTTTCCGGTAGATATTCGATATCGACCCCTGGTTGGGGACGAGGACGACAGGGATCAGGGCTGGACCGACGGTGTCCTCTCGGCGTTGGACGAGATTGAACAGCATGAACGGCAGGAAAAGCAGCCTCCGGGGGATGTACTGGTTTTTCTGCCAGGCGAGCGGGAGATCCGGGCCGTGAGCAAGGTGCTGCGCCACGCTGACCTGCGTCATACCGAAGTGTTGCCGTTGTATTCCCGCCTGAGTAACCAGGAACAGAACCGGGTGTTTCAGGGCCACAAGGGACGGCGGATTGTGTTGTCCACCAACGTGGCTGAGACCTCGCTGACCGTGCCCGGTATTCGCTACGTGATTGATACCGGCGTTGCGCGCATCAGCCGGTACAGTGTGCGCTCGAAAATACAGCGGCTGCCAATTGAACCGATTTCCCAGGCCAGTGCCAACCAGCGGGCAGGCCGGTGTGGCCGTGTGGCGCCGGGGATCTGTTTCCGTCTGTACGACGAAACGGACTTTTTGAACCGCCCGGAATACACCGATCCCGAAATCCTGAGAACTAACCTGGCCTCCGTTATCCTGCAAATGGCGACATCCGGGCTGGGTGAGATCCGGCATTTTCCGTTTCTTGAGGCACCGGACCGTCGCCAGGTCAACGATGGATACAAACTGTTGGAAGAACTCAGCGCCGTCGACGACAAAAGGCGTGTCACCAGGCTCGGGCGCACCATGGCCCGATTGCCACTGGATCCCCGGTTAGCCCGTATGCTCGTGACCTCAGCAGAGCAGGGCAGTCTGGCGGAAGTGTTGATTGTGATTGCCGGCCTGAGCGTTCAGGACCCCAGGGAACGCCCACAGGACAAGCAGCAGGCGGCCGACCAGGCTCACGCACCGTTCAACGATAAGGAATCGGATTTCGCTACCCTGCTGAATATCTGGAACTGGTTTGAGGAGCAGCGGCAGGAATTGTCCCAGAACCAGCTCAAGAAACTGTGCCAGAAAACTTTCCTGAGCTGGATGCGAATGCGTGAGTGGCGGGACATTCACCGCCAGCTCACCCTGATCTGCCGGGAACAGAAGCTGACATTGAATAACCAGCCGGCCAACTACGACGCAGTGCATAAAGCCATTCTGGCCGGCTTGCTTGGCCAGGTGGCGGTGAAAGTTGAAAAGCGGGAGTATCTGGCCACCCGAAACCGGAAGGTGATGATTTTCCCGGGCTCCAAAGTCGGCAAGACGGCACCCAAGTGGATTGTGGCGGCCGAGATCGTCGAAACCAGCAAGGTGTTTGCCCGAATGGTGGCGGCCATTCAGCCCGAATGGGTGGAGCCGCTGGCAGGCCACGTGGTAAAGCACCACTATTTTGAACCCCACTGGGAGCAGAAGCGTGCCCAGGTGATGGGGTACGAGAAGGTCACACTTTATGGCCTGGATGTGGTCCCCAAGCGCCGTATTCCCTACGCCAAGGTAGACCCCGCCGAGTGCCGGAATTTGTTTATTCGCCGTGCCCTGGTTGAGGGGGATTTTCAGTCCAGGGCGCCGTTCATTGCCCGTAACCGCGAAATGCTGGATACCGTCGAGAATCTCGAGAAGAAAATCCGGCGGCGGGATCTTCTGGTGGATGATGAAGTTTTGGTGGCTTTCTACGACCAGAGACTGCCATCGGATATCGTTAGTGGCCGACATTTTGAATCCTGGTGGAAAGGATTATCTGCCGAAGAATTGAAGAAGCTGGAGCTGACAGAGGCCGACGTTCTGCAAAGGCCTCTGGATGAGACCTCGGCCCAGCAGTACCCCGACTACCTGGAATGGGAGGGGGTGAAATACCCTCTGAGTTATGAGTTTGAGCCCACCAGTGAGCGCGACGGTGTCACCCTCAACGTGCCCTTGATGGCTTTGCGACAGATCCCCGCCCGGCGTCTGGAGTGGCTGGTGCCGGGGCTGCTTCGGGAAAAATGCATTGCCCTGGTCAAGGGGCTGCCGAAAGCTTTGCGCCGGAATTTTGTGCCGGTACCGGACTTTGTTGACGCGGCTCTGGCCAACCTGCAGCCGGGCAACGAGCCTCTGGCGATCAAACTGGGCGAACAGCTGCGACGAATGACCGGGGTCCAGATTGATCCGGATGCCTGGCCGGAGGAGGAGCTGCCCCGCCACCTGAGGATGAACCTGAGGGTGACCGGCGACAAAGGCAAGGTCATCGCCGAAAGCCGAGACACCGATGAACTTCAGGCCAGACTGGAGGGCCGGGCCGAAGAAGCGCTGGCGTCGGCGACGAGAGATGAGCCCGGGCAAAAACAGGCGGGTGAATACATAGCCTGGCAATTCGGAACCCTTCCTGAGCACGTTCAAACGGAAAAAGGCGGTATGCAGGTCACGGTGTACCCGGCTCTGGAAGATCTGGGTAATAAGGTGCGGGCTTCGCGTTGTCTGGACAAGCTCACCGCAGAGGATACCCATCGTCGCGGCGTTGCGCGGCTGATTGTGAACCGGTTTGGTAATACCCTGGCGGATCTTGAGCGAAAGCTGCCCCGCTTCAAACAGTCTGCGTTGATGTTTGCACCGATCGGCCAGGCAAAGGGACTGCTGGATGATCTCGTTTTGTCGACGGTTATGCAGCATTTTCTGGCGGACCAACTGCCCAGAACCGAACAGGCGTTCGCAGAGCTGTTCGACCGCCACCGGGGTGACTTCATTCCTGCTCTGGAAGCTGCTGATGAGCGCCTGTTTCAGGCCATGAACGGCTACCAGAAAGTCGCGAAACAGCTCAAGGGCAAGATTAATCTGGCGCTGGCAGCAAGCATGGCCGACCTCAAGTTCCAGTTGCAACATCTGGTGTATCCGGGTTTCCTGGTCAATACCCCGGTTCAGTGGCTGGAACGGTTCGGAACCTATTTTGAAGCGGCGGACATCCGGTTGGAAAAAATGGCGCGGGAAATGGGCCGTGAGCGGGAATTTCTTCACACCATCGAACCATTATGGGCCCGGTACGCCGCCAAACTGGAGCAGCAGAAGCGTCAGGGTGTACGCGACCCGGAGCTGGAAACCTACCGCTGGATGATGGAGGAGTTCCGGGTGTCGTTTTTTGCCCAACAACTGGGCACGGTCATGACCGTTTCGGCGAAGCGGCTGGATAAACAATGGGAAAAGACCCGTATATAAGGTTTTTGGATGCACTATAACGGGGCCACTGGACGATAGTCCCACGGGCAATTCTGCCGGACTGTGTTAGTATTTCTGACATCGTGATGTCAGAAACCGTTTTTATAATTGTGACGTGGGGTTATTGTGATTAAAGCCGTCATCAGCGGAACCGGCCTGTATACGCCGCCCGCCATTATCGAGAATGATGAACTGGTTGAAGCGTTCAATCAGTACGTGGAGCTGTTCAACAACGAGCATGCCGACGAAATTGCCCGTGGTGAGGTCGCTGCCCTGCAACCCTCGTCTTCTGCCTTTATCGAAAAAGCCTCCGGTATCAAGCGCCGGCATGTTATTGATCGGGATGGTATTCTTGATCCCCACCGGATGACCCCCTACATTCCGGAGCGTAGCAACGATGAACCGTCGGTACAGTGCGATATGGCTGTAGCTGCGAGCAAGGAAGCCCTGGCCCAGGCGGGTAAAACGGCGGCCGATGTTGATGCCGTTATTGTTGCCTGTTCAAACCTGCAAAGGCCGTATCCGGCCATCGCCATTGAAGTGCAGGAAGCCCTGGGTATTGAAGGCTTTGCCTATGACATGAACGTGGCGTGCAGTTCTGCCACTTTCGGCCTGCAGGCGGCAGTCAACTCGGTCGAAAATGGTGCAGCACGTTCGGTGCTGGTGGTCAGCCCGGAAATCTGCTCCGGCCACTTGAATTTCAGGGATCGGGACAGCCACTTTATCTTCGGTGATGCCTGCACGGCGATACTGGTTGAGCGTGAGGAAGACACTAAAGCCGGCCAGGGTTTTGAAATTCTGGGTACTCGTCTGAAAACCAAGTCAGGGTTTTGAAATTCTGGGTACTCGCCTGAAAACCAAGTTTTCCAATAACATCCGGAATAACTTCGGCTTCCTCAATCGTGCCGATGAATCCGGCATTGGCAAGGCGGACAAACTGTTTATCCAGCAAGGGCGGAAGGTGTTCAAGGAAGTCTCGCCCCTGGTGGCCGAGACCATTCAGGGCCACCTGGCATCCCTTTCCCTCAGCCCGGATAATCTCACCCGGATGTGGCTGCATCAGGCCAACCTGAACATGAACCAGTTAATTGCGCGCAAGGTTCTGGGTCGCGATGCCAGTGTGGAAGAGGCTCCGGTGATTCTGGACGAATACGCTAACACCAGTTCCGCAGGTTCCATTATCGCGTTCCACAAATACAAGGACGATCTGAAAGCCGGCGATCTGGGCGTGATCTGCTCATTCGGCGCCGGCTATTCCATTGGCAGCGTCGTGGTTCGCCACCGCTGAGCCTGTTTATCTCGCTGCCAGCGCCCGCAAGGTGTCTGGCAGCGGGGTGGATTTGCGTGTCGCCCGGTCCGTCCAGACGATTTTCGCATAGCCTTCCGCGTAGATATCTCCGGTATCCTTGTCTTTCAACAGGTGGTAAGTGTCCAGGCTGGTATTTCCGGCTTTGTCCGCGTAAGTTTCCACCACCACATTGGCGGGGTGAGTCAGCTCCTTCAGGAATGTGGCGCTGGTCTTTATAATGACCGGCCCGGTGGCATCTTCGGCACCACCGAGTTCCAGTGAGGCAAGCCAGACAATCCGGGCTTCTTCAAAGAAACGAAAGTAAACTGTGTTATTGGCGTGGCCGTATGCATCCATATCACCCCATCGCAGTGCCATGGTGAGGGAGCTGACGGGATTTCCCGGTACTGACATCGGATTTCCTCCGGAAGGTTGAAAAATAATAATAAAGCGCCGGTATTGTTGACGAAACTGAACAGGTTAAACAACCCAAGAGAGCGACATGAAAGAGCGTAAGTCCCGGCGCTGGTCATCCTGGATGGTCATCGCAGTTTTCCCGGCCCTGGCGGTCTTTAATCCGGCCACGGCCCAGAATCTCCAGGAGCCCCCGGGTGAACAGACTATGCCGGTTGAAACCGGCGATCCCTATGAAAACTGGAACCGAAAGGTCTTCGCCTTTAATGATGCTATTGACCGGTGGTTTCTCCGGCCGGTAGCCAAGGGCTATCGCACTGTCACTCCAGATCTGGTGGACCGGGGGATTACCAATTTTTTCAATAACCTGACCGAAATCCGTAACTTCACCAACAGCCTTCTGCAGCTGAAGGGTGAGTCTGCGGTTGTGGCGGTTGGCCGTTTTACCTACAACACGGTTTTCGGTCTTGGTGGTTTCTTTGATGTTGCCAACGCCTTCGAGCTGCCCGAGCGGCCGGAGGATTTCGGCCAGACCCTGGCAACCTGGGGCGTGGATTCCGGTCCTTACCTGATGCTGCCGTTGCTAGGGCCGTCCACGCCCCGGTATTTCACGGGTATGGCGGCGGACGGATTCATGCTGCCTTCGGCGTGGGACTCGGTCGAGAACCCCGAATGGTATTACCTGCGAATGCTCCAGATTGTGGACAAGCGGGCAGATCTGATCCCGGCGGAGAATTTCATTTCCGGGGATCGGTACACGTTTATGCGCAACGCCTTCCTGCAGCGTCGTGAATTCCTGATTAACGATGGTAAGATCACCGAAGATCCTTTCGCGAGTGATGATGACGATCTGATGCTCGACGATTTCTGAGTGTACAAGCCGGGAGGCGACAGGTGATCAAGGACCCGAGAATAACCCGTTTCCGAAAAATGCTGGCGCAGGCCACGAACTATGAACAGTGGAAGGCGGCCGCACTGGAGCTGGATTTTCTTGAGGGCAATGCGGAGTGGAAAGAAGATTTTGCCTCCGATCTTTACCATTACGAGCTGATCTATGATCGCCTGTCCAATCTCAAGCAGTATCGCCAACAGAATGATTTCGAGCGCCTGAAGCGCGCGCTCAGGGAAGGGTTGCATCACGACCTTGGCAACATGGGGAATCCGGCGCTGTACACCCGCTCCCGCGTCGGTACCAAACACCTGATTGAAGAATACATCACTCAGGTCTGTGAGTCGCTGGATTACCTGTGTGACCACCCGGTTCCTGGCTTCCCGGTGTATGACAAACTGCAGTTTTTCCGCGACACCCTGACGAGCTACGGGCGGCCCACCTTACTGTTGAGTGGTGGCGCCAGCCTGGGCATGTTCCATTTCGGGGTTATCAAGGCGCTCTGGGAGAAAGGCCTTTTGCCGCAGGTGATTGCCGGCTCCAGCATTGGCGCGATTATCGCCGGCATTCTGGGGGTTCATACCGATGCTGAAATTCCTGAAATGCTGGTGCCTGAAAGCCATAACCTGAAAGCATGGAAATGGCGGGGGTTGTTAAGCGCCATGCGCGGAACCGGTCTGATGGACCAGGACACATTGCGCCGATGCCTGCGGGAGAATATTGGCGACTATACCTTTGAGGAAGCCTACCAGCGCACCGGGCGCAGTATTAATATCAGTGTGTCTCCGGTGCAGGCGCATCAGAAAGCCCGCTTGCTGTGTGGTTACACCTCACCGTACCTGTTGGTGTGGAGTGCCGCCCTGGCCAGTGCCGCTGTACCGGGTATTTTCCCGCCAGTAACGCTGATGAAAAAAGATCTTAACGGTAATTCGCTGCCCTACATGCCGCGGCTCAAGTTTGTGGACGGCTCTGTTGTGAGCGATCTGCCTATTGAACGACTGATGCACCTTTATGATGTGAATTTCACCATTGTCAGCCAGACCAACCCTCACGTTGTGCCGTTTCTGACTGATCGTGGCCAGGATGAAAAACTGTCTCTGACCAATCTGCCGTCCCACTTGCTGAAATCCGAGATACAGTTCCACGGGCAAGGCGTATTCGATTACCTGCGAAAGCGTGTTCGGCCAGAGATCCTGCGGCAGCTATCCGGCCAGATGTATACCATTATGGCCCAGCGATACTCCGGCGATGTGACCATCGCACCAAACTATTCCCTGCGGCATTTTCGGCGTATGCTTGCCAACCCGAGCCCTGAGTATGTTCGTGAGATGATTCTGGAAGGTGAGCGGGCGACCTGGCCCAAGATATCCATGATCCGCTCCCACGCACGGATCTCGAAAACCCTGGAGCGTTGCGTTCGCCGCCTGAAACAGCAAAACCGGCGCGCAGCGGAACTCAAACTGGTAAGCGGTGATACCCCGGCCAGGCCCTGAGGAACCATGTACTACGATTTCTTCGGCTTTCGTGAGCCGCCATTTTCAATCGCTCCCGACCCCCGATATCTCTACCTCAGCGATCGCCACAAGGAAGCACTGGCGCACCTGATGTACGGTGTGCAGGGGCAGGGCGGTTTCATTGTGATCACTGGCGAGGTGGGCACCGGTAAAACCACGGTTTGTCGCTGCTTCATAGAAAACGCGCCGGCACATGTGGATATTGCGTTGGTCCTGAATCCACGCCTGTCCGCCAGGGAACTGTTGTCGTCCGTTTGTGATGAACTGGAAATAGCGCACCAACCTGATGCCAGTATCAAAACCCTTGTCGACAGCATCAACCAGGATTTGTTGAAAGCCCACGCTGCGGGCCGGCACAAGGTGTTGATTATTGACGAGGCCCAGAACCTCTCTGCTGAGGTGCTCGAACAGCTGCGCCTGCTGACCAACCTGGAAACCTCGGAAAAGAAACTGCTGCAGATTGTTCTGCTTGGCCAGCCGGAATTGCAGGAGATTCTGGCTCTGCCGGAACTTCGCCAGCTTAATCAAAGGGTCACGGCACGCTACCACCTGGATGCAATAGACCGGCAGGAATTGCCTGCCTATCTGCAGTACCGGCTCAATGTTGCCGGTATGCGGGGTGATATTTTTACCCCCGGGGCGGTCCGTAGACTGTATCGGGAAAGTCAGGGCGTACCCCGGCTTATCAATCTGATCAGTGACCGGGCACTGCTCGGAGCCTACGCGGAGGGTGATCATCTGATCTCCGTCACCCACATTCGCAAAGCGGCACAAGAGGTCAATGGCGGGCTGGCGATGGCCCCGGCCGGCGGGACGTTCCGAAGCCGGGGCAGTCATGTATGGTTGGTTGTCGCCTCGGTCATACTGGCCATCATTGGCACCTTGTGGCTGCTTGAATTTCCTGGCTCACCCACCCCGGCACTCGCCGAGCCCAAGGCCGAACGGTCCGTTGCAGGTGTGATTGAACGGGAGGCAGAGCCAGAGCCGCAAACGGTATCAGATTCTGACCAGCCGGAAATCCTGGCGCCGGAGCCAACAGCGCCGGGGTTCGTGTTTAACCAGCACACCCAGTCGTTGGCTGAGGCCTTCGGCGCCTTGTTTGGTCTGTGGGGCAAGAATTATGAACCGTCGGCCAACCCGATCGCCTGTGATTATGCCGCTACGGTAGGTCTGGCCTGCCTTGAACGCCAGGGCAGTCGCAGAAGTCTGGAGTTTATCAATCGGCCNGCCATCCTTCAGTTAAGGGATGAGCGTGGTCGGTACCCGTCAGGTAGTTGTGGAACAGCTGGATGGTGAGCTGGCCATGATTGCGACGCCGGTGGGCAGCCAACAAGTGCCGTTTCGTGAGATTGAGGAATACTGGTACGGTGATTTCAGGGTACTTTGGCGAATTCCTGAGTTCATGACCGGCGATGGTTTCTATGGCGATGACTCCGGCCAGCAGTTATGGATCGGTGCCCGGATGATGGAACTTGCAGAGCGTCTGAGCAGCAGTGGGCAGGAGGCGGCCCGGGTCAAGCGTATGGAGATGACGGACCAGGTGCGCTGGTATCAGGAAAAACGCGGGCTCACTGTGGATGGTATTGCAGGCGCCATGACCATTATCCAGATGAACAACGATCTGGCCGAGAATATTCCTCGTCTGGTTTCGTCGGTGATGGTCAGGAGCGGGTAGCGTATGTCGTATATTCTCGATGCGCTCCGAAAATCCGAAGCGGAGCGCCGACAGGGCAAAGCGCCTGATCTCGGACAACCGGTACAGATGGTATACCGCCCCAAACGTAAGCCGGTATCGGCCGTGGTGTGGGTTGCACTGGCCTTGTTAGTGAACGCGGGTGTGCTTGCCTGGTTGTTCTGGCCGGAGCGAAACGCAAAGATCGTGACGGTGAAGGAG
>JGI12576J13900_1000143_pt1 | contig 29209 bp, 24 predicted proteins | sample TtanPargueraPR_5_FD_13900 | JGI IMG/M metagenome (IMG submission 13900)
CTCCCTGTTCCTGCGGCTGGCAGTGCCCGCCGATCCGGTCAAGGATGCAGAACTCCTGCGCAAGCACGGTTTCAAACCTGCACCGGTCTACGGTAGTCAGTTGCAGACTGCGGCCCTGCCGGCCGCAAAACCGGAAGCGGATCTGGTGATTGACTGGGAGCCCGTTCAGGAAACACTTGGGGATGGAACGGTGGTTGAACTGCGCAAACCGGAATATCGCATCGAAAACCCCAACTATGGCCCTATGCCATCGAATTTGCTGGTCTCTCCCCGGGTGGCACCACAAATGATCGGCATGGGACTGCTGGAAGCCATCCCTATTGCCGATCTTGAGGCATTGGCCGATCCGGAAGATACCGACAACAACGGGATTTCCGGCAAGCTTAATCAGGTGTGGGATGTCGCCAGCCAGCAAACGCTGCCGGGCCGGTTTGGCTGGAAAGCCGCGGAACCGGATGTGCACCAGCAAAGCATGGGCGCCTTCGCCGGCGATATGGGCCTGACATCGTCCATCAAACCCACCACCGACTGCACCCCGGAACAACAGTGCGAACGGTTTACTCACGGTGGTGAGCCCGAAGTGAGCGACAAGGTCGCCGACTTTGTCACCTTCTACGCCAAGAGTCTGGCGGTACCTGCCCGTCGGGATCTGGGCGCTGAATCCGTGCAGAAAGGCGCCAGGCTGTTCAATGAAACCGGCTGTGCCGGTTGCCACACCCCGAAATACCAGACCGGAGAAGTGGCCGACCGCCCGGATCTGAGCAACCAGACCATCTGGCCCTACACCGACCTGTTACTGCACGACATGGGCCCGGCCCTGGCAGACGGCCGGGACGAGTTCCTCGCTGACGGCAACGAGTGGCGCACGCCACCGCTTTGGGGCATCGGCCTGGCCCAGGTGGTTAACCCCCAGTCCGGTTTTCTGCATGACGGCCGCGCCCGCACGCTGGAAGAAGCCATTCTCTGGCACGGTGGCGAAGCCCGGCCGGCAGCTGACCGCTATCGTCAGATGGCCGAGTCGGAGCGCAGCGCCCTGATCGATTTTCTGAATTCACTCTGAGGATCCACTATGCAACCGATCACCAGACTGTTCTTCGCCTCCGCCCTGCTTGTCTGCACTACGGCGGCACTCGGGGCCAACGCCGATACCCAGGCCCGCGAACAGTGGCATGGCGCAATTCAAAACGGCTACGAATCGCTGGCAACCAAAACCGAACAACTGGCATCGGCGGCGGTCGGCTACTGCAACGCACCGACGTCCGACAGCCGACCGGCCCTGAACGATGCCTGGCTCGATGCCTTCCTAGCCTGGCAGCGGGTCCGCTTTGTTGACTTCGGCCCGGTGGAGAACAACAACCTGTCCTGGCAATTCCAGTTCTGGCCGGACCCGAAAAACCTGGTCGCTCGCAAGGCCCGGTATCTGCTTGGCACCGAAGCCCCCGTTAACGCCGAGGTGATCAACCAATCCGGGGTGGCGGTTCAGGGCTTTCCCATGGCCGAATACCTGCTGTTCGACGAGCAACTCAACAGTGGGGAGAACGCCCTGCCCGCAGCCAAAAACTGTGAGGTGCTCTCGGCGGTCACCCGGCATATGGCACGTAATGCCCGGGGGCTCGCAGACAGCTGGGCGAGTTTCAAACAACACTATCTGGACACCGGGCCATACCGCGACACCACCATCAAAGCCGGCATGACGGCGCTTGAAATACTGGAAGAGCGCCGGCTGGCGCAGCCCATGGGGCTAAGGGGCAATGGCAAACGCAATCCTTACATCACCGATGCCTGGCGCAGTGGCCAGAGTCTGATGGCGGTGGAAGCAACAGTGGCAGGGCTCGAGAAATTCTACCTTCCCGGACTGATCACCTTACTGAAAACCGACGGCGAGGCCGAACTGGCAGAGCGCATTCAGAGGCAGTTTGAGGAAGTGGCTGACAACTTTCCGGAAGCCCATGGTGCCATGGCAACGCTCATGGAGAGTGATGAGCGGTTCCGCATTCTGCAAGGGCTCTTTGTGGATGTTTCCCAGCTTTCAACGCTGATCAATGACGAAGCCGCCGTGGCACTTGGCGTAGTGCGTGGCTTCAACTCAAGTGACGGCGACTGAACAGGTATACCCATGCTCATCCATCGCAGAACCCTGATCAAAGCCACCGTCGCCGGAGGTATGGCCGCCACCTTCACCGGCTGCTCGTTGCTCCCCCGCAAAACCGGCCCACAGCCCGAACGCTATGCCGGCGCGGTTGGCCTGCCGGATGGACGCTTTGGCGTGAGTGCCTTTGATCGATCCGGCAACGTTCAGTGGCAGGCGCCGGTAGACACCCGATGCCACAGCGGCTGTAACCGGCCCGGCCGAAAAGATACTCTGTTTTTTGAGCGCCGACCGGGCTGGTCGTTCTATGTTTTCGATGCAGAAACCGGGCAACGCAGACACCGCATTATGGCCCCGGAAGGCGAACACTTTGTCGGCCACGGCGTGTTCTCACCTGATGGCCGGTGGCTCTACGCCACGGCCAGCCGCTACCAGCCCGGCGAAGGCATTGTCGCCGTCTACGATGCCGAGCAGGACTATAAACGGGTGGACACCTTTGAACTGGCCGGCATCGGGCCCCATGAGCTTACCCTGCATCCGGACGGCAACACTCTGGTCATCGGCCTGGGCGGCATTCTGACCCACCCTGATTACGACCGCATCAAACTCAATCTGGATACCATGCAACCGGCCCTGATTCTGATGGACCGCCGGTCCGGCCAGATCGTTGGCCGCTTTACCCCTGCCCACCACCAGCAGAGCTCCCGCCACGTCAGCGTCAGTACCGAAGGCAAAGTCTATGTTGCCTACCAGTACCAGGGCCCCCTCTACGAGAGACCTCCGCTGCTGGCGCGCATAGAAGATGGGCAACTCCGGGAATATCGCTTTGACCCGGAAACCCAGGCCGCTCTCGGCAACTACATCGCCAGCGTGGTGGCCCATCCTGAAAACGACCTGATCGCCGCCGCTTCCCCCGTGGGCGGCACCGCTATTGTCTTCCGCGGCAAGACCGGGGAGCTGGTTGCCAAAGCCCGCATCACTGACTGCGCCGGCATTCAGACTCTGGCAGGAGGCGATTTCCTGGTGTCCTCGGGACAGGGCCGACTGGTGCAACTGAGCGCCGGACAACCTGCGAAAGACATCGCGCGGCTACCGGTACAGTGGGACCACCACCTGGTCTGACCGGCACCGCTGGTCCTCCCGCTTAAGCACACCCGAGCTAACTGGTATGCTTGGCAAACATTTTTCCGGAGGACGGCCCTTTGCCAGCNACCAAACCCGACACCATCGACCAGCTCTACGGACTGATTGCCAACGAAGAGGACGCACGGGTCTGTAAAGACATCCCNGAGGAAGCCTGTCGGGAAGTACCCCGAAACTTCTTCCTGATTCTGTTCAGCAATGTGCTCACCAAACTCGGCGACTTGCTGATCAGCCCCAAGACCGTGCTGGCCTGGCTGATGAGTGCCGTTGGCGCACCGGCTCTGGTAGCCTGGTTGGTGCCTATCCGGGAATCCGGCTCCATGGTGCCGCAGATGGTGATCGCCGCCTGGGTGCGTCGCAAGGCGGTGCGCAAATGGTTCTGGACCCTGGGCAGTTTCGGGCAGGCCGTCAGCGTGGCTGCGATGGCGGCAAGCGTGTGGTTTCTTGAAGGCTATGCGGCCGGTGGCGGCATTGTCGCGGCGCTTATTGTGTTTTCACTGGCCCGGGGATTCTGCTCGGTCTCCATGAAAGACGTTCAGGGCAAGTGTATCCCCAAAACCCGCCGAGGTCGGCTGTCTGGGCTGGCAACCACCATTGGTGGCACCGCCACGGTGGTGCTCACAGGACTGCTGTTCTGGGATCGGGGCGACCCCAGCATTGCGTTCTACACCACATTGCTGCTCCTGGCAGCTACGCTGTGGGTGATTGCCGGGGTTCTGTTTGCCAATGTGGAAGAGTATGCCGGGGAAACAGGGGGCGGTGGCAACGCGATCAACGAGGCTTTTAAAAGTCTGTCGCTGCTACGGGACGATGCGCCCTTCAGGCATTTTGTCATCACTCGTGCACTGCTTTTGTGTTCGGCTCTGGCGTCTCCCTATTTCGTGGTGCTCGCCCAACAGGAATCCGATATTGGCTGGATGCTGGGCGTCTTTCTGCTCGCCAGCAGTCTGGCCAGCTCCCTGAGCGCCAGCTTCTGGGGTTGGGCCGCCGACACCTCCAGCCGCCGAGTGATGATTCGGGGTGCCGCCATGGCCAGCTCGGTCTGCCTGGTGGTTGGTGTTCTGGCACTGGTGCTGGGCCCCGGGTTTGGCGGTGCCTGGTTCTATCCGGTCGCGTTTTTTGTGCTGAGTATTGCCCATGCCGGCGTGCGCCTGGGGCGCAAAACCTATCTGGTGGATATGGCCGGAGGCAACAAACGGACAGACTACACAGCGGTCAGCAATACCGTTATCGGTGTGTTGCTGCTGGTAACCGGGGGGTTCACAGCCGCCATTTCCATGATTTCGGACGTGGCGGTGATTCTGGTATTGGGACTGATGGGGCTGGCGGGCATGCTGAGCGCATTACGCCTTGAAGAAGTGACGGAAGACTGAGCCATCAAGACCCCGTTAAATCGGGGTCTTGCCATCGTTCAGGGCCAGGGCACCTTTGACAATTCGGTAGATCACCCAGATCGCAATACCCAGCAGAATAAACCAGCCCACAATCAGCATGGTGGTAATCACCCCGATGACTGTCCACAGCAAACCAATCCAGAAGGTGCGGATCTGCCAGCGGAAATGGGGCTCTATCCAGGTACCACGGACATCATCCAGTTTGACGTAGTTGATGATCACGCCCACCAGTGCCGTCATCCCCCCCAGGAAAAAAGACAACGCCTGCAGGATGTAAACCACCACCGCCAGATTCCTCGCAGAGCTGGGCTCCTGTGATTGCTGGCCGTCAGGTTTTGCGGGGATATACTCGGTTTCGGGCACAGGCGTTCTCCTTGTTACGTCCCCGGCAGTCTATCACAGCCTTGGCGGGTGCCCAGTGCGATCAATTCCCCGCCGGCCGATACCCAACCCGGAACCCGCCCCAGTGCTTGCCGTTCACATAGATGGGCACCGAGAGATCGTGCATGATTTCACCAGTGTCCCGGCGATAGGTCTGGAGCAGCATACTTTCGGTATGACTCCCGCAGCGAATGCCAGTGCGGTCATTGAACAGTCGCTTGCTGCGGCTTTTCACCAGGTCGACTTCCGGATTACCACTCGGCGGGTGGGCAAAATCCTTGTTATGGGTAGGCACATAACCGTCCGGCGCGCAGGCGATGGAGAACACAATGGCCTCATGGGATTTCTTGATGGGCTCCTGTATTGCCGGAAACACTTTGTCAGTAAACCGATCGAAGCTGCTGGAATACTGTTGGGGCTGGGTGTTGGCAATCGGTGTTCGCTTTTTGTCAAACAGCGCCGCTTCACTCAAACGGCCCTCTCGAATTGCCGCCTCAAACAACTGGCCAATCTGCTGCGCCCCTTCCAGTGCTTTCTCATAAAACGGCCGGTGGTAGCTTTCGCTGCTGTTCAGCGCAAAGGCAGCATTCGCCTTCTCCGCCAGCTCCATCAACGTGGAAGCCTGGTCCGCCAGCGATGCCACACTGGTATCACTTTCGGATATATGGTCACGGACAGACTCAATAGCCGAAAACACCTGGGCCAGACTCTGCTCGTTGTTCTGGTCGATCTCGGCAATACGGGCAACCTGCTGCTGAACCCGGTCGGATTGATCCCGAATCTGATCCAGCTGGCCGCCAACGCTCTCTACAGATGTCAGCCCGTCTTCCACGGTTTTCGCCAGAGATTCAATGCGGGACACAATCTTGGTTGTGTCATTCTGAATTTCGTCGAGGGTGTCCGCCACTTCACTGGTGGCCTGGGCAGTGCGCCCGGCCAACTGCCGGACTTCATCGGCCACCACCGCAAACCCGCGGCCCTGTTCACCGGCGCGGGCCGCCTCAATAGCGGCATTCAGTGCCAAAAGATTAGTCTGCTCGGCGATACCCTGAATGGTGGACGTCACGCCCTGGATCTTGCCGGATTTTTCATGCAACGCCTGAATCAACCTGAGGTTTTCTTCCGACTGTTGATGCACCAGGCGCACATTTTCAATGGCCGACACCAATGACTGACGCCCCTCCACGCTGACTTCGCGATTCTGCAATGCCATGGTGGCGGCGTTGGTGGCCTGTTCCGATGATTCCCGAACCGATTCCGTGATCTGGCCGGCGTAATCGGCCATCTGAGCGGTTTCTTCCACCTGTCGGTCCAGGCGCTGCTTCACCTGATCCGCCGCAAACGAGACTTCGGCCGCCGAGATGGCATTCTTGTCGGCGCTAGCAGAGAGCGTTTCAACCAGGGCCTTGCCCACACGGGCATCCGCCAGAAGGTGCGCACACTGAGCCCGCAAGGGATGATTGTCAGCCAGGGAGCCATCATTCAGGCCGTTAATCCCACGCTCTATTGGTTCAAGTACCCTCAAAACCAGATAGCCGGCCGCAGCGGCGAGGCCAACCAGGAGTCCGATCAACAGAGACGCGGCATCGAGCCCCATCAACGGAGCCACCAGAATGCAGGCAATACCGAGCGCAACAGCAATGCCCACCCCCCATATAATTGCAGTGCGATCGAGTAAACCCATGGTGCCCTCATCTTTGTCATTGCTAACGCAAGCATGTTGTTATTGCAGGCCATCCCTGAGGTTAAAGAAATGATATAGGTTAATAACTCCTACTTTAGTGGACTAAAGATACCACTATTGCAGGGCCCAAGGAGTTTATCGGCATCTGGAAGGAAATCTGAAATGCAGAAGAGAAAAGCCCGGGCGGAACGAGTCCGCCCGGGCTTTTTGGCAGCGCCTGACAACCGTTATGGCTGATCAGGCACCGATAACGCCACCATCATTGCGGGTTACGATAACCGTTGCATCACGCGGACGCGGATCGTTAGCATCCGGCCAGTTTGCTTCCGGGTGCTGGATATTGACGAACATGGTCTTCACATCCGGTGTGGAGACAACGCCTGTAACCTCACAGCCAACCGGCCCAACGAAGAAACGCTTGATCTCGCGGGTTTCCGGGTTGGCCGCCAGCATCATGTTGTTCTGATAAGGTGCTGCATCGGAGCCGTCGGTCTGAATCCAAAGGCGGCCGTTATAATCGAACCAGAGGCCATCCGGACTGTTGAAGATGTTGTCATCAGTCAGAGATACGATAACCTGGTCGTCAACCACGGTTTCCGTGCCCTGCTCACCGGCGAACACGAAGATATCCCAGTCAAAGCTGGTCGCAGTGTGATCGTTGCCGTCTTCGCTCCAGCGAATAATATGACCGGTGCGGTTGTTGGCATTCGGGTTTGCCGCGTTAACCTGCTCCTCCGTCCGGCGGGAGTTATTGGTCAGCGTAAAGTAAACCTGACCGGAATTCGGATCTACAGCCCCCCACTCCGGGCGATCCATCGGGGTCGCACCTGCGATGTCGGCAGCCAGGCGAGTGTTCAACAAAACATCAGCCTGATTCTCAAAACCGTCAAACTGAACGTTGCCAACCATTTCGCCCTGGGCCGCAGCCACTTTGGCAGCAAAATCCGCATCGTTCAGATCCAGCGCCAGCCAGTCGCCCGAGCCATCGTCATTAAAGCGAGCCACGTAGAGCGTGCCCTCGTCCAGGAGGTAGCCTCCGGCCGTTGCAGCGTAATAGGGCTTCGAGGAGACAAATTTGTAGATGTACTCGAAACGGGAATCATCACCGGAATAACATACGACCGGCTCACCTTCCTTAACCGGCGCAAAAATCACACCCTCGTGACCAAAGCGGCCCAGCGCGGTTCGTTTCTGTGGTTTGCTCTCTGGAGTAAACGGATCAATTTCCACCATGAAACCATAGGTATTGGCCTCATTCCGGTAATCATCCGCCGCCGACGCACCCGTCGGGGTAACATCAAAGCGCACGTATTGATCCGCACCGCTGTCAGCCAACTCCCAGTCGTAGCGGCTTGAATCGCCGACGCCATGCCGGGTCTGCTCCCGAGGCTGCGTTGCATCGCTATTAGCGAAGTACCCGTGCCAGTTTTCCTCAGCCGCAAGGTAAGTTCCCCACGGCGTCGGGCCCATCGCGCAGTTGTTCAGAGTACCGCGGGTTTCCGTTGCATTCGGGCTGTATTTGGTGACCAGTTTGTCGTAACCACGCACCGGACCACGGATATCCATTTCGGTATTACCAGTAACCCGGCGATTAAACGGACTCCCGAAAACAATATCCCACTTGCCGCTGTTGTCGCGCTTGATATGAACCACAGACACACCGTGTGCGGCGATTTCCTTGCGCACTTCATCGGCCGGACGCATACCGTTGACGTAGGTAGCCCCGTTGGCATGCAAAGCGCCTTGATTGATGTACTCATGGTTCATCACCAACAGACCTTCGCTGGAGCTGTTACCACCGGCTTTCAGGTCAATCGGGAAAAAGTGCACGCCGTCATGATGCATGCCCATTTGCTGCTCTTGCTCTTCTCCGGTATTGGTGCCATCCGGCTTGTAGGCTGGATAAGACCCGGTAATTGGCGTGCCCCAGGGAAGAAACGCTTCGGAGGAGTATCCCTCGGGAACAACGACCTGATTCGCGGTCGAAGTGGGGACAGCCTTGAAACCCAGTTCAGTGCTGGATGTGTTTCCACCGGTAGTACCGCCATCGTTGTCACTATCACTGTCACTGCCACAACCGGCAAGCCCCAACCCCATAACGCTGGCCAGAGCAGCGCCTACGCTACCTTTCATGACGGTACGACGCTGCATTCTGGCAGACAGTACCTGATGGAACGGGGTGTTTTCGGAATGATTGACGACTGGCTCGTAGTTCGGGTCCAGGTAATTGGGATCAAGATCGTGCTTGGCCATGGTTTGCCTCTCTCGGATTGGTGGACGAGTCCTTTATTTCGAGAGGCAAGTGTCGGCAAGTAATGTGACAGGACGTAAACAGATTTAAGTCAGAATGTTGAACGTTCGATGACAACCGGTGAGGTAGAAACAGAAACGGGGCCGAAGGGCCCCGTTTCGACGCGACTCAACTCAGGGGATTACTGAGTCATTTCGTCGTAGCCTTCTTCCATGGAATCCGCAGCTTCTTCCATAGAGTCACCCGCTTCATCCGCGGCTTCTTCAATCTCGTCGCCAGCGTTTTCGGCACCTTCCTGCATTTCACCAATCACGCCTTCATCCTGACCCGTGGCTTCTTCCCAGGTTTCTTCGGTGGCGTTAGCGGCGTCGTCCATCATTTCCTCGGCATTTTCACCCGCTTCTTCAAAATCCGCGCCTTCATCGCTCTCGGAGCTGCAGGCAGAAAGTCCAAGCGTGGCAACCAGTGCGAGTGCGCTCAAGGTAAACTTGTTCATAACATGTCCCTCTGTCGGTATATGTGTACAACGCCAACAGAGTAGAGGCAGCCCGTGGTCAATAGCAATTACCGGGCGATTACCCTTTCGTTAACCGCTCACCGTCGATCATGATGATGTGGTCCGCTGAGACCACCTGTCCTTTTCCCAGCACCACAAAATCCCGCCCGGCCCGGCTAAGTACCTCCCGGATAACGCCGTGAACCACGCAGACCTGTCCATTCGGGTCCTGATAGATGATTTCCGCCAGTTTCATGGCGCGCGCGTATTCCTGGAGCCGTTGTTGCAACGTCCAGGACATAGTAGCCGGAGATGGATTGGTGGCACTCATTCGACGCTTCCCTGTTTTTTTTGTTTCCAAAAGTCTGGACCACAAGCTCTGGATTCGCCAGCTGGAGCCTGATTGTCATTAGAGGCCAGTTCGCTTAGCCAGACCCTCTTACTTGTTGTATTGCCAGATTGTCCGACATAAATTGAACAAACAAACACAACGAGTTCCACGGAGAGCCCATATGAACGCCAAAGTGAAATCCTCGCTCGACACGCACCAGGTCGCCGCGCCCCGGAAAACCGGGGCATCGGATTCAAAAGACACCGCCACCAAGGCCGAGACCTGGAAAGATCCCAAGCGCTATATGTGGCTGTTGGGGCCTGCGCTTCCAGGCATTGGCCTTGCCGCTCTGACTGGCTATGCCCTGGCCCCGAAACGACTGAAGGCTCTGGCCTGGACCGGGCCGGCACTGGTGCACGGCATTATTCCGGCACTGGACCGGGCGATCGGTGAAGACAAGAGCAATCCTCCTGAATCGGCGGTAAAGACCCTGGAGCAGGACAAGTATTACGACCGTATTGTGAAGGCGTTTATCCCCACCCAGTACGCCATGACCTTCATGGGCGCCTGGCTGGCCAGTCGGAAAAACACACCACTTGAGGACAAGATCGGCCTGACCCTGACCGTAGGCGCCATCAACGGGGTAGGCATCAACACCGCCCATGAGCTGGGCCACAAGTCCAATAAACTGAACAAACTGATGGCCATGGCCGCCTTGGCTCCCACCGCCTACACCCACTTTGTGGTTGAACATAATTTTGGTCATCATAAGCGGGTAGCCACACCGGAGGACCCCGCCAGCAGCCGAATGGGCGAGAGTTTCTGGAAGTTCCTGCCCCGAACCGTGTTCGGCGGTATCAAGTCGTCGGTCAAGATCGAAAAGGCTCGGCTGGAACGCAAGGGTAAGAGCTTCTGGAGTCTTGATAACGAACTGCTACAGGGTTGGGCCATGACGGCCGGGTTCTTTGGCGCCACGACGCTGGTCTGCGGCCCGAGGGCGGTGCCGTTCCTGGCGGCGCAGGCGGTTTATGGCGCGAGTCTTTTGGAGAGTGTGAATTACATCGAGCACTATGGTCTGTTGCGGCAGAAGGACAAGAATGGCAAGTATGAGCGCACGAAGCCGGAGCACAGCTGGAACAGCAATCACATTGTGACCAATCTGTTCCTGTATCAGTTGCAGCGGCATTCTGACCACCACGCTCATCCGACCCGGAGTTTCCAGGCCTTGCGCCATTTTGAAAAGGCACCGCAGCTGCCGGGTGGTTATGCATCGATGCTGTTGCCGGCTTACCTGCCGCAATGGTGGTACGAGACGATGGATAAGCGGGTGATTGACCACTACGAAGGGGATCTGTCGAAGATCAACTGGGATCCTGATCGTAAGGAGGAGTTGATGGCCAAGTATGCGGATTACGCTGCGAAAGTGGCGGCGGAGGCTGCGGCTCGGGGGGCAGACTCTGCTTCTGAGTCTGAAGCTGCCTGAGATCTGACTGGTTTATTGGCTTGATTGCTGGCCCTAGCCTGTCGGTTATGGTGCCGGCTGCGGGTTGGGGCCACCCTTCCGGGAGACGCCGTGAACCCATCCATGGGGGCTTGAGCGCAGCATCCCTGCTGCGCACACTCCCGGAAGGGTGGCCCCAACCCGCCGCTTTCGCTTCCGTGGGATAGTCGCTGATTCGACGATTCGCTACGGACTAAATCTCGATTAACAGGGCAATCCTGCTACTTGCCTTTGAACACCGCCTCTCTTCTCTCCAGGAATGACTGGATTCCTTCTTTTACATCTTCGCTGGCCATGACCGGGCGTAGTTCCGGGAACAGGCGTTCCTTGGCCGCTTCCTGGCCTTCGGACACGGCAATCTTGGACGATTTCAGGCTGCCCTGAACGCCCAGAGGTGCGGCTTTGGCAATCTTTTCGGCGATTTCCATGGCTTTGTTGAGCTGTTCGCCGGGTTCCACCAGTTCCTGAATCAGGCCCCACTGGTAAGCCTGTTCCGCGGTCCATTCATCACCAGTGAGCAGGTAGCGCTGGGCGTTGCCCCAACCGATTTCCCGCTGCAGGCGAATGGTGGCGCCACCGCAGGCGAAGATGCCGCGTTTCACTTCCAGCTGAGCGAAGCGGGTGCCTTTCGCGGCCACGCGGATGTCGGTGTTGAGCATCATTTCGACGCCACAGGTGAAGCAGATGCCCTGGGCGGCGAATACCACGGGTTTGGTGAGGCTATCGCCGGTAATGTCAAAGGGGTCGAGTTCGCCTTCGCCGGGTTCAATGCCTTTACCGTTGGCGAACACGCCAGCCCAGTCATCCAGTTGCAGGCCGCTGGTGAAGTGGTCACCTTCAGCGTACATCACTGCCACGCGCAGCTCCGGATCGTTCTGGAGCTGGTAATAGGCGGCAGCGATTTCGTGGTACATGGCCCGGTTCATGGCGTTCATTTTTTCCGGGCGGTTAAGGCCGATCAGCAAGATATGGTTTTTCTTATCAACATTTACCAAAGCCATTACGCTTTCCTTTCATGTTTTCTTGTCAACAGGCTATGCCCATGTGCGGGCGCGAACGGCTGGGAGTCCTGTCAGGGACCGTCTGTGGCCATGGATGGCCACAGTCGAGCGCACATGGACGTGCTCGTAGCGTGTCCCTGAAAGGGCGCCCAGCCGATCGCACTACCCCAACACTCGCAGGCTAGTGATACAAAGAGCACCAAAACTAGAACCAATCGGCCTTCATGTTCAGACACGTATCATCCTGATTTCGCAGCAACACGAGATCCTGAGCCACGGTGGGTAATTCCCAGTGGAAGAAGTACTGGGCGGCCTGCAGTTTGCCCTGGTAGAAGTTGCGTTCGCTGTCGCTGTTGGCAGACCCCAGTGCGTGGGCTGCGGCATTGGCCTGCCGCAGCCACATCCAGGCCACGATAATGTGGCCGAACAGGTGCAGATAGCAGCTGGCGTTAGCCAGGGTTTTGTCGACTTCGCCGCCCATCAGGGATTTACCCAGGCTCTGGGTGACTTTTACCGCCTGCTGCAAAGTCTCACTCAGAGACAAAGCCCACTGCTGGCAGCGCTCGGTGGTGGCCGCCTGCAGATCCACCTGCATTTCCTGCATCAGCAACTGCAGGCCGTGGCTCTGGTCCTGCCAGATTTTACGGCCCAGCAGGTCCAGAGCCTGGATGCCGTTGGTGCCTTCGTGGATGGGGTTCAGGCGGTTGTCGCGCCAGCACTGCTCGACCGGGTATTCGCGAGTGTAGCCAGCGCCGCCGTAGACCTGGATTGCCAGATCGTTGGCTTTCGGACCGTATTCCGAGGGCCAGGCTTTGATCACCGGGGTAAGCAAATCCAGCAGCTTGCCGGATTCCATTCGTTTCTGCTCATCCGGGTGGGTGTGCTGATCATCCATCAGACGGGCGCCGTAGAGGCAGAGCGCCAGGCCGCCTTCGCTGTAGGCCTTCTGGGCCAGCAGCATGCGGCGTACGTCCGCGTGGTCGATGATGGGTACTTGAGGGCTTTCCGGATTCTTTTCGCTGGCCTTGCGGCCCTGCAGGCGGTCCTTGGCGTATTCCAGGCTGTGCATGTAGCCCCGATAGCCGATCACAGCGGCGCCAAAGCCAACGCCGATGCGGGCTTCGTTCATCATCTGGAACATGTACTTCAGGCCCTGATGGGGTTCACCTACCAGGTAGCCGTGGCAGGGGGCATCATCGCCGAAGCTCAGGGCAGTACTGGTAGTGCCGCGATAGCCGAGTTTGTGGATCAGGCCGGCGAGGCTGACGCCGTTGCGGTCGCCCGGGTTGCCGTTCTCGTCCACATGGAATTTCGGGACGATGAACAGGGAGATGCCTTTTACGCCCGCCGGTGCGCCTTTGATTTTCGCCAGCACCATGTGAACGATATTTTCGGTGATGCTCTGCTCGCCACCAGAGATGTAGATTTTGGCGCCTTTGATCAGGTAGTGGCCGTCGTCGGTGGGCGTGGCGGAGGTGCGGATGTCTGCCAGGCTGGAGCCGGCGTGGGGCTCGGTCAGGGCCATGGTTCCACTGTAGCGGCCGCTGAGCATATTGGACAGGAATTTGGTCTTCTGTTCGTCGTTGCCGAATACACGAATCAGGTTGGCGGCGGCGGTGGTCAGAAACGGGTAGCCGGCGGTGCCGGGATTGGCGGCGGTGAAGAAGCCGTTGCAGGCCGCCATGACGGATTCCGGCAATTGCATGCCGCCGAGGTCGTAGTCGTATCGGCCAGCGAGGAAGCCGGCTTCGGCGTAGGCATCGAAGGCCTGTTTGACGTCCGGGAGCATTTCTACCTGGCCGTTGACGAATTTGGGTTCGTCTTTGTCGNCGGCGCTNTTGTGGTTGGCGAATTTTTCTTTCGCCATTTTGTCGGCNGTTTCGATGACNGCGTCNAAGGTTTCTTTGCTGTGTTCGCTGAAGCGCTCGCGCTGGATGAGNGATTCGGTGTCCATCACCTCATAAAGTTGGAANGCAAGGTCGCGGCGGTCNATCAGGGTGTCGGTCATTCTTGGTCTCCTGTTGATTGGTCATAGCGTCTCATAACGGCTATGGTTGTTGGAATTGTCATTTCTGACTTATTTTTGGTTGAATCCGCCACCACCTAGTGGTGACTGACGCCCGGCAGGAGGTGTGGGGGAGCTTTCCGGGAGACGCCGTGAACCCATCCATGGGGGCTTGAGCGCAGCTTCCCTGCTGCGCACACTCCCTGAAAGCTCCCCCACACCTCCCGCCTACTTCAGCATCGGCTGATCAAGCTTCACACAACCACGGAGCATTCCTGCATTGAAAACCGTCACCATCATCGGCTTTAATGGAGCTCTGGCCAGCGCCATCACCGGTATGATCGACCTGTTTCGCCTGGCCGGGGTGACCTGGGCCCGAATTCATGGCGAGCAGCCGACGGCATGGTTCAGAACCCGGCTGCTGACCGAGGATGGCGAGCCCTGCCGATGCATCAATGGCGTGACCCTGTTGGCGGATGGTTCCTGGCAGGATATTGACGAACTGGGTGCCGATGACCTGCTGATTATTCCGACCATTGGTGCACCCATTGATGAAGTTCTGCAAACCAACCCCCTCCTGATTCAGTGGCTTTCAAAGTTTCAGACTGCGACGCCCGGCGATGTTCGGGTGGCCAGTAACTGTACCGGCGCGTTTTTGTTGGCGGCGGCGGGGTTACTGGACGGTCGGGAGGCCACCACACACTGGGGGTTTGGTGAACAGTTCAGACGGCAGTTTCCGGCTGTAAATCTCCATGCCGACAAGCTGGTCACGGTTGATGGCCCCGTGGCCTGCGCCGGGGGTGGTATGGCCTGGTGGGATCTGGGGGTGTATCTGGTTGAGCGGCTGGCAGGTGCGCAGGTGGCCCGGGAGTTGGCGAAGGCGTTTGTGATTGACGCCGGGCGCACGAGCCAGGCTCCCTATAGCGTCCTGCAGGCCAAGCGATACCATTCAGACAAGGTGGTTCACCAGGTTCAGGATTGGCTGGAGGCGCATTTCAGAGAGCCGGTTTCATTGCCAGAGCTTTCCAGCTTCGCCGGGTTGTCCGAAAGGTCGCTGTTACGTCGGTTCCGGCAGGCGACAGGGGATTCACCGTCCAGCTATCTGCAGCTACTCCGTGTGGAGGAGGCTCGCAGGCTACTCGAATCCTCAACGGGGGGGCTTGAGTCGGTCACCCGGGCGGTCGGATACGAGGATGTGAGTTCGTTCAGCCGGCTGTTTCGTCGGCATACGAAGCTTTCACCGGGCGCCTATCGGGCGAAATTCGGCCGATAGTATGGTGTTACAGGTCACAATTCAGTCTTTGGTAGTGTTTCTGTGGCGCGGGTTATGCATCAAACTGTCTTGTAGGCGATTTTTTGCCGCTGTACGTAAATAATCTTGACAGTATTAACCCTTCGGGGGAGGTCGTTTCCATGAACGCACCGTTGAAGCAGAGCCGGGCCGATGTACTTAACCGGCTGTACGATATGAAGCGCAAGCAGCTCGCGCAGGCCAGTCAGCAGGGTAACAGCCTGCGTTGCCAGGTATTGGAAGCCGAAGCAGAGGCGATTTCCAATGCCCTGAAAACCGTTCGATAGCCATTTATCCAGACAACAGCTATCGAACGCCACTTCCGGTCAACTGATGACGTAGCAGGTCACTTTTTAGATGGCTGCCGCGATTTCGGTTCCCTGACGGATGGCCCTTTTGGCATCCAGCTCTTCCGCCACATCAGCACCGCCAATGAGGTGCGCTTTCACGCCTTTATCAGCAAGCTGGTCGAACAGTTCCCGATAGCTTTCCTGTCCCGCGCAGATGATCACGTTGTCCACGGCCAGAACTCTGGTCTCGCCGGTCTTTCCGTCCTTGTCGGTCAGGGTAATATGCAGGCCCTGATCGTCGATTCGATCGTAACGGCAACCCCGGAGCATTTCGACGTCCCGATGCTTGAGGCTGCTTCGGTGCACCCAGCCTGAGGTTTTGCCCAGGCCGCCGCCGACTTTGCCGGTTTTACGCTGCATCAAATAGATCTTGCGGGGCGATGGGGTCTGCGCCCGTTCAGCCAGGCCGCCGGGGCCCTCAAACGTGGGATTCACCCCCCATTCCGCCTGCCATTCAGCCACACTCACCTGTTCGCCTTCCGGCTGTTTGCCAAAGTCGTGAGTCAGGAATTCACTGACATCAAAACCGATACCGCCCGCCCCGATCACAGCCACCGACTTGCCCACCGGTTTGTTGTGGCGTAGTACATCCAGGTACCCGAGCACTTTCGGGTGGTCGATGCCTTCAATCTTCGGTGTTCGTGGTTTGACGCCGGTGGCGATGATCACGTCGTCAAAGCCCTGTTCGATCAGCTCGTCGGCCCCCACACGGGTTCCGAGCCGCAGGTCGATTTCCAGCAGATCAATCTGACGCTGAAAATAACGCAGGGTTTCGTAGAACTCTTCCTTGCCCGGAATACGTTTGGCGTAATTGAACTGGCCGCCAATTTTGTCGTCAGCTTCAAACAGGGTCACCTTGTGCCCCCGTTTTGCCGCCGTGGTGGCTGCTGCCAGGCCAGCGGGACCGGCGCCGACCACCGCTACGCGCCTGACGACAGGCGCTACCGTGAGCACCAGTTCGGTCTCGTGGCAGGCCCGGGGGTTTACCAGACAGGAGGCGCGCTTGGCCTGGAACACATGGTCCAGACACGCCTGATTGCAGGCGATACAGGTATTGATCTCGTCGCCGCGCCCCTGTTCCGCCTTGCGGACAAACTCGCTGTCGGCCAGCAGCGGGCGTGCCATGGACACCATGTCAGCCTTACCGGCAGCAAGGATTTCCTCGCCTTTTTCAGGCGTATTGATACGGTTGGTGGTACACACCGGGATGTCCACCTCGCCATAGAACTTGGCTGTCACATCCGCAAAGCCGCCGCGGGGTACCGAGGTCACGATGGTGGGAACGCGGGCCTCGTGCCAGCCAATACCCGTGTTGATAATGGTTGCACCGGCTTTCTCGATGGCCTTGCCCAGAGTGACGATCTGGTCCCAGGTCTGGCCGCCTTCCACCAGATCCAGCATGGACAGGCGGTAAATAATGATGAATTCCGGCCCGACCGCCTCACGCATGCGGCGAACGATCTCCACCGGCAAGCGCATTCGGTTTTCGTAGGGCCCACCCCACTTGTCGGTTCGCTTGTTGGTGCGTTCACACAGGAACTGGTTGATAAAATAACCTTCGGAGCCCATCACCTCAACGCCGTCGTAGCCGGCGAATTTAGCCAGCTTGGCGGCATTCACGAAGTCATTGATCTGCCGTTCCACACCTTTTGTTGAGAGGGCTCTGGCCTTGAACGGACTGATCGGTGCCTTGGTGGCCGAGGCCGACACAATCAGCGGCTGATAACCATAACGACCGGCGTGCAGCAATTGCAGGCAGATTTTTCCGCCCGCTTCATGCACGGCNCCGGTCACATGACGATGCAGCAAAGCAGTCGCACGGTTATTCATCGTAGACGCCAGCGGGGCCAGCTGCCCCACCAGGTTGGGNGAAAAGCCACCGGTTACCATGAGCCCGACGCCACCTTCCGCCCGTTCGGCAAAATACCGGGCGAACTTGTGGATATTCCAGAAACGGTCTTCGAGGCCGGTATGCATCGACCCCATCAGCACCCGGTTCTTGAGCTCAGTGAACCCCAGATCAAGCGGTTTCAGCAGGTTGGGATAGGCGTTGGTCATGGCGCACTCTCATCGAATATTTATCGGGAGTATACACTTGATCAATGGCAAGTTGACTTGACCTGACCGACGGGCCACGTATCATCGCATTTCAAGTTTGACTGACGGAGCAACCATGACCGCAAGGTCCTTCGGCTGCATTAGAATCACCCGCCCACCCGTTACCGCTGACATCGCGCGGCATCGGGGACGCCTTCCGTATTTCCCGGACCCGCCTGTTTCCTGCTGAATCCACCCTGACCCATGCCGACCCGATCCCGATGCTCATCGTGCACGGTGGCTGGTCGGAGACTAGACTCAGGCAAACACGCCTTTGGTACTCATGTAAAAGAACACCGATAACGAGGTTGCGATGTCGCTACCGCTGGTTGTATTTCTGCCATTTCTGGGGGCTATAGCTGCCCCGCTGTTTGCCCTTGGGGGGCGGACAGCGATTGCGATTGCCTCTTCTGTTCCGGCGCTTATTGCCCTGGCTGCCTTGTTCCCGCACTGGGAAACACTGGCCAACGGTGGCACCGTCCTGCAATCCTGGGAGTGGTTACCGGCGATCGGCATTTCCTTCAGCTTCCGCCTCGATGGACTGTCTCTGCTGTTCGCACTGCTGATTCTGATTATTGGCGTGCTGATCATTCTCTATGCCCGCTATTACCTGAAGCCGGCCGAGAATATCGGGAAGTTTTACGCGCTGCTGCTCTGTTTCAAAGGCTCCATGCTGGGCATCGTACTCTCCAGCAATCTCTTGCTGATGATGATTTTCTGGGAACTGACCAGTCTCACCTCGTTCCTGCTCATCAGTTTCTGGAACCACAAACAGGACGCTCGTCGTGGCGCCCGCATGGCGCTGGCGGTGACCGGTGGCGGTGGGCTGGCGTTGCTAGCGGGCATTCTGATCATCGGCAACATTGTCGGCAGTTTTGAACTGGACGATGTGCTGGCCGCCGGCGATGTTATCAAAGCCCACGCCATGTACCCCGTCGCCCTGACGCTGGTACTGCTGGGCGCGTTTACCAAGTCTGCCCAGTTCCCGTTCCATTTCTGGCTGCCCCATGCCATGCAGGCGCCAACGCCGGTTTCGGCCTACCTGCACTCCGCCACCATGGTCAAGGCCGGCATTTTCCTGATGGCGCGTTTGTACCCGGCATTGGCTGGTACGGAACAATGGTTCTACATGGTCAGTTTTACCGGCATGGCAACATTGCTGATTGGCGCCTACGTGGCCATGTTCAAGCACGACCTGAAAGGGCTTCTGGCGCATTCCACCGTCAGCCACCTGGGCCTGATCACGCTGCTGTTCGGTATGGGTACCGAGCTGGCAGCGGTGGCAGCGGTATTCCACGTCATCAACCATGCCACCTTCAAGGCCTCACTGTTCATGGCCGCCGGTATTATCGACCACGAAACCGGTACCCGGGACATGCGCCGGATTAACGGCCTGTGGCGATACATGCCCCATACGGCCACTCTGGCCATGGTGGCCGCGTCATCCATGGCCGGGGTTCCGCTGCTGAACGGCTTCCTGAGCAAGGAAATGTTCTTTGCCGAGTCCCTGCAACTGAATCTGCCCGGCATCTGGGCCTGGCTGCCGCCGATCGTCGCCACGCTGGCCGGTATTTTTGCGGTCGCCTATTCCGCACGTTTTATTCACGACGTGTTCTTTAACGGCAAGCCCGTCAATCTGCCCATCTACCCGCCCCACGAACCGCCCCGGTACATGAAAATCCCGGTGGAGATCCTGGTCTTCGCCTGCATCATGGTAGGCATGTTCCCGGCGGTATCGGTCGGGCCTCTGCTCTACGCTGCCGCCCACGCCACCCTTGGCGGCGAGGTGCCGGATTATCAACTGGCGGTTATCCACGGGTTTAACCTACCACTGATCATGAGTTTTGCGGCTTTCTTTGGCGGTTTGATCATGTATAGCCAGCGCCAGAAATTCTTTGATTTCCACGCGCGCTTCAAGGAAATTGACGAGAAGGCCGTATTCGAAGCGATCGTACTGCGGATCGTCGACCTGGCGAACGGCTTTACGGCAAGAATCGAGAACGGCTCTCTGCAAAGATACGGCATGCTGCTTGTGGTCAGCGTGCTGGCAGTCGCTGCCATGCCACTGCTGGATCTGGGTATCTTCATTGGTGAGACCGGCTTGAGCCCTGTGGACTGGCCCACGGCCATTGCCGCAGGCGTACTGATCATTTGTGCCCTGTTGACGGCTGCCGTGCACCGGCAGCGATTTTACGCGCTGGTTGTGCTGAGCGTGGTGGGCCTGATCGTTGCACTGGCGTTTGCCCGCTTCTCGGCGCCCGACCTGGCCATGACCCAGTTGTCGGTGGAAGTGGTGACCATTGTTCTGCTCATGCTGGCGCTCTACTACATGCCCGGCTGGACACCCGTGGAAACCCCACTGAAACGTCGCTTCCGGGATATCGCCATCGCGGGTATTGCCGGTATTGGTATGACTCTGGTTACCCTGGCCATGTTGACGCAACCGTTCAGTTCGATTTCCGATTTCTTCCTTGAGAACAGCAAACCGGGCGGTGGCGGCACCAACGTGGTCAACGTCATCCTGGTGGACTTCCGGGGCTTTGATACCCTGGGCGAAATCACGGTTCTGGCGATTGCTGCCCTGGGCATTTACGCGCTGCTGAAAAATACGCCGCTGACGCCACCACCCAGTGATGGCGAAGGCCATGCCTGGTCCCGGGATGCCTACCCGTTAATGCTGCGTTTGATCGCCCGGCCACTGTTGCCGCTGTCCCTGATGGTGTCGGCATTCATCTTCCTGCGTGGCCACAACCTGCCCGGCGGCGGATTTATCGCGGGCCTGATCACCTCGATAGCCCTGATCCTCCAGTACATTGCCAGTGGCATGAACTGGACCCAGGACCGGATTCCGTTCAAATATCACAACGTCATTGGCCTGGGCCTGTTGTTCGCAACCATTGCCGGCGCAGCCAGCCTGGCCTTCGGCTATCCGTTCCTGACCTCAACATTCGGCTATATCACCTGGCCGGTAGTCGGCAAGTTCGAGGTAGCCTCAGCACTGGTCTTCGACCTGGGTGTTTATCTCACGGTAATCGGGGCCACCCTGTTGGCGCTGGTGACCATTGGCCGCATATCGCCGCATTCGGCCATCAAGAGCAAGAGGGAGGGCGCGTAATGGAACTTGTCTATGCATTGGTGATTGGTGCCCTGACTGCCTCCGGCGTTTATCTTCTGCTGCGGGCGCGCACGTTCCCCGTGGTGGTTGGCCTGACACTGCTGTCTTATGGGGTAAACCTTTTCCTGTTCTCCACCGGACGGCTGGCTACCGGCAAGCAACCGATTATCGGCACTGCGGAAAGCTATGCCGACCCGCTGCCGCAAGCGCTGGTTTTAACGGCCATCGTGATTGGCTTCGCCATGACGGCCTTTGTGGTGGTGATGTCGCTACGAAACCTTGCGGATAACGAAGATGACCATGTTGATGGCAAACAACCCTATAAATCGCCAGCACCGGAGCAGGAAGACGAGGAGGTAACCGGTAAATGAACCATTGGCTTACCGCTCCGATTCTGATTCCTCTGCTTGGCGGCATTCTGCAGGCACTGATGGGCTATGCCCCCATCACGCTGCGCCGGACTCTGGCACTGGCAACCACCGTGCTGATCCTGGTCTCGGCCATAGTCCTTCTGGTGCTGGCAAACGACGGCAGTTACCGCATTTATGCTTTTGGCAACTGGCAGCCGCCGTTCGGGATTGTCCTGGTTCTGGACCGGCTGGCCGCGCTGATGCTGATCATGACCTCCGTTCTGGCCCTGTTCTGCCACCTGTATGCCATCGGCGGCGCCGACGAGGGTAACCGACAGTTCCACGCCCTGTTCCTGTTCCAGTTGATGGGACTCAACATCGCCTTCCTGACCGGTGACCTGTTCAACCTTTTCGTTGCCTTCGAGGTGCTGCTGATCGCCTCCTACGGCTTGCTGATGCATGGTGGAGGCACCATAAGGACTGTGCCTGGCCTCCACTACGTGGTTCTCAACCTGATCGGCTCGGCGATCTTCCTGATCAGTGTGGGCATGATCTACAGCGTCACCGGCACCCTGAATATGGCAGACCTTGCGGTCAAGGTTCCCCAGGTAACCGGTGAAAGCCTGAATATCGTCAAGGCCGGCGGCATGATGTTGCTGGTAGTCTTCGGCCTGAAGGCCGCCATTCTGCCGCTGTGTTTCTGGCTGCCCCGTGCCTACTCCAAAGCCACGGCGCCCGTTGCGGCTCTGTTTGCGGTCATGACCAAGGTGGGCATCTACGCCATCTTGCGGGTGTACCCACTGGTGTTTGGCGACGAAGCCGGTGAGCTCGCCAATCTCGGCATGGACTGGTTGTTCCCGATCGCTCTGGCCACCCTGGCCATGGGCGTCATAGGCGCTCTGGGCTCTGGTAGCCTGAAGACGCTTGTGGCCTGGCAGGTAATCATATCCGTGGGCACCCTGCTGGCTCCCATCTCTCTGGGCTCCGAAGCCGGCTTGTCTGCCGCCTTGTTCTATATGCTCAGCACGACCTGGACCGTCGGCGGCCTGTTCCTTGTATCGGAACTGATAGCCAACCAGCGCGGCAGCGCGAATGATCGCATCATCACCGCGCCCAGGATGCATAACCGCACCTTCCTGAGCGTGCTGTTTCTGATCGGTGCCGTTGCCGCCGCCGGGTTACCTCCGCTCAGCGGCTTCATTGGCAAGCTGCTGATTCTACAGTCCATTGAGCCCGGTCTCGAAATGGCCTGGCTCTGGTCAGTGCTTCTGGTTGGCAGCTTCCTCACAATCATTGCCTACAGTCGGGCCGGCAGTATTGTTTTCTGGCGAACCGTCGACGGCCACCTGGAAAAGCCGGACCCATTGAATGGTCGGATTTCTGTGGCAGCTGGCGCGCTCACCGCACTGGCGATCGTCCTGGTCGTGTTTGCCGGTCCAATAACACGCTATACCGATGCAACGGCCGAACAGCTACACAACAACAATGCCTATATCGAAATCCTGCAGATGCCTATGGTCGGGGAGGATGACTGATGCTTGATCGACTGAGGTTTCCCCACCCCTGGCTGAGCCTGACCCTGTTCGTCATGTGGCAATTTCTGAGTGACGGCATCAGTGGCGGCAGTATTGTTCTTGGACTGATCCTGGCCTGGATAATCCCCCTGATGACCCAGGGTTTCTGGCCAGATCCACCCACCTTGCTCAAGGCCTGGAAGACACCTGCCTACCTGTTGCGGGTTCTGTGGGACATTGTGGTCGCCAGCGTTGATGTGGCAAGGCTGATACTGAGCCCTCGCGAACCACGCCCGATGTTCATCTGCTACACCCTNGAACTCAAGGATCCNCTGGCTATCAGCATTCTNGCCAGCACCATTTCCCTGACGCCGGGCACCGTTAGCGCGGATGTGAGCGATGACAACACACTGCTGCTGATTCATGCCCTGGACGCCGAGGACGAGCAGGAAGTCATCGACACNATCCGGAACCGGTACGAAAAGCCTTTGCTGGAGATGTTCCAATGATGCTAACCGCGCTCTACATCACCATTGCNATGGTCACGCTGGCCGCCTTGCTGAACGTNTACCGCCTGATCAAGGGCCCGGATGCGCCGGACCGGATACTGGCGCTNGACACCCTCTACATTAACGCCATCGCATTGATCATTCTGTTGGGCATCACGCTNAAAACNCGCATGTACCTTGAGTCTGCGCTGCTGATTGCGGTTATGGGATTTGTNGGAACCGTCGCCATGGCCAAATACCTCAAGCGCGGCAGCGTCATTGAATAACCCGGAGGACACCCTATGAGCACCTTCGCTGAATACGCCATTTCCGCCATGCTGATTATCGGTGGCGTTTTTACTCTCATCGGTGCCATTGGTCTGGCTCGACTGCCGGATTTCTACACCCGGCTACACGGCCCTACCAAAGCCACCACGGTTGGCGTTGGCGCTATCGTGATCAGCTCCGTGATCTACTTCAGCACGCTTGGGCGAGGCATCGGGATCGAGGAAATCCTGATCACGGCGTTCCTGTTCATGACGGCGCCCATCAGTGCCAACTTCCTGGCAAAGGCCGCCATGCACCTGGAAGTCAGAACCTCTGAGAAAACTCGCGGTCAGACCTGGGATCAATAAGCCCTTTTCATTCAAGGGCTCAGTGAGCCTTTTGTTCAAAACAATCGTATAAATCAAAAGGCTACCGGCACCGATATATTTCAATACCCGTAAAGTCAGGTCTTTAAGGAGTCCTCTCCCATGATGTTACTGGCTGTGCTATCCGGTTTTATGCTGGCGGTCGCGGTACCGGCGCTATATCGTTTGGCAGGCAGTTACATCGGCTGGGTACTGGCTCTTCTCCCCGCCTCCCTCACCGCCTACTTCGCCAGCCTGATTCCCGCGATCCGTGGTGGTGAAAAGCTCCTGCTTGAAACGCCCTGGATGCCAGGCCTCGGGATTACCCTGGACTTCATGGTTGATGGCCTGTCCCTGGTGTTCGCCCTTCTGATCAGCGGCACCGGCACCTTCATTCTGATCTATGCAGGCTCCTATCTTAAAGGCCACAAAGACCTGGCAAGGTTCTACGTCATCATGTTGTCATTCATGGCCTCGATGCTCGGGCTGGTACTCTCGGACAACCTCATTACCTTTTTTGTGTTCTGGGAACTGACCAGCATCACCTCCTACATGCTGATCGGCTTCAACCATGAAGATACCGAAGCGCGCAAGTTTGCCCTCCAGGGCCTGTTCGTAACCGCAGGTGGTGGGCTCGTGTTGATGGCGGGCCTGATCCTGCTGATTTTTATCACCGGGGATTCCTCCTTCTCGGGCCTTCTGGCGTCAGAACTGTCCATTCATGAGCACCCGTATTACACCGCGGCAGCAGTCTGCATCCTGATTGGCGCCTTTACCAAATCCGCGCAGGCGCCTTTCCACTTCTGGCTACCAAACGCCATGGCTGCGCCCACCCCGGTTTCGGCCTACCTGCATTCTGCGACCATGGTGAAGGCGGGTGTGTATCTGCTGGCCCGCCTGAACCCGTCAATGGACGGAGACATGCTTTGGAGCGGCTCGCTGTTGGTGTTTGGTGCCGTCACTATGCTCACCGGCGCCTATCTTGCATACAGCAGCACCGGCATCAAAAAGGTTCTGGCCTATTCCACGGTGATGGCGCTGGGCACCCTGACCATGCTGGTGGGCGTGGGGACGGAACTGGCCATCACAGCTTTCATCTGTTTCCTGGTGGCCCACTCGCTGTATAAGGGCGCCTTGTTTATGCTCGCCGGCGCACTGGACCACGAAACCGGCACCAAAGACATTACCCGGATGGGTGGCCTGAGGCACAGCATGCCAAAGACAGCCGTTATTACCGGACTTGCGGCCTTATCCCTCGCAGGGCTTCCACCGCTGTTCGGGTTCGTGGCCAAGGAACTGTTACTGGAGTCGCTGTTGCATGCGCCAATATGGCAAACCGGGCTTTTGGTGGCCGCCGTTCTCTCGGCCATGCTGGTGGTGGCGGTCGCCGGCCTGGTGTTTATCAAGCCCTTTTTCGGGCCGGTTGTTAAAACGCCCAAACTGCCCCACGAGGCCCCGTTTGCGATGCTGATCGGCCCCGGCGTTTTGACAATGCTCGCCCTGATCTTCGGCTTCATGCCATCTCTGCCCGCAAATCTGGTTCTGGACGCCGCTATTTCAGCAGTCTCCGGCTACCCGGTGGAAACCGCCCTCGCCCTCTGGCACGGCATTAACCTTCCCCTGATGCTTTCCGGTCTCAGTCTCCTGGCAGGCTCGTTCCTCGTAGCGGCCTGGCACAGACTGCGACCAACCCTGTATGCGATGAATACCGCCGCCAGCCGATTCGGCCCGGAAGCCGGTTATTTCCGTTTTATGGAGGGGATCAGTCAGGTTGCTGGCTGGCAGACACGAATCCTACAGAATGGCGTTCTCGGCACCTATTTACTGGTTCTGATTCTTGTCACGTTTTCTCTGACGGGCTTCACGCTGCTGACGCGGCACGGTCTGCAGCTGGATTTCGACTTCAGCGACAGTTTTTTCTACGAATGGGGCATCGCGCTGCTGATTGTCGCGGCGACGGTTTTTGCCTGTGTCACCCGATCCCGCCTTGGTTCTGTGGCTTCGCTGGGGGTTGCAGGATTTGGTGTGGCCCTGACTTTCATTCACTTCAGTGCCCCGGACCTGGGCATTACCCAACTGCTGGTGGAGACCCTCACCGTTATCCTGCTGGCGCTGGTGCTGTTTCGGTTGCCCGCGTTTGCCAAACTGTCTTCCTCCTGGGAACGATACAGGGACCTGTCTGTCGCAGTGTTTGCAGGCGTGGTGATGACACTCATTATGCTGGCGGTTCTGAATATCCAGTATTTTGAGAGCATTTCCAGTTACTACGTTGAAAACAGCTACGGCCTCGCGTTTGGCAAGAACATTGTCAACGTGATTCTGGTGGACTTCCGGCAACTGGATACTCTGGGGGAAATTTTTGTTCTGGGTCTTTCGGCGATTGGTGTGTACTCCATGATCAAGCTCAGGGCGGAGGATCAGTACAAGCCATGAAGCACAATACCCTGATCCTGCATACCGCAGCCTTGGCGATCATGCCGCTGCAACTGATGTTTTCGGTTTTTCTGCTTTTTCGCGGACACGACGAGCCTGGCGGTGGCTTCATCGGCGGACTGGTCGCGGCGGGCGCGTTTGTCCTTTATGCCTTCGCCTTCGGAGCAGAAGCCACCCGAAAACTTCTGCGAGTGCACCCGAAGGATCTCCTGGCAGCCGGCCTGCTGTTCGGGCTGGCATCCACCATTCCAGCTCTGCTTTCTGGCCAGGCCATGCTGACCGCCCATTGGTGGCAGCTTCCGCTGCCTGGAGACAGCTACCTGAAACTATCAACCGTTCTGGTCTTCGACATTGGTGTGTATCTGGCGGTGCTGGGAACGCTGATGGCATTTTTGATCGGTCTGATGGAGGTTGAGGGATGATTCGAACACAGGCTACGAAATGGAGAAGCTCACTATGGAAAGCGTGATGGCCCTTGTGGTTGGCGCCCTGTTCGCGGCCAGTATCTACATGATGCTCAGGCGCTCCATCGTGAAAATCGTTATTGGCCTGATCATTCTGAGCAATGCGGCAAACCTGCTGATTTTCGTGGTTTCGGGTTTAACCCGAGGCGCTCCGCCACTCATCGCTGACGGCGCAAAGCAGGTAGCGGGAGCAGTAGCGGATCCATTACCTCAAGCTCTCATCCTTACCGCTATTGTGATCGCGTTCAGCGTTCTGGCCTTCGCTGTGGTTCTGATCCGCAAGGCGTATGAGGTGGTGGGCACCGACGATCTGGACAAGATGAAGGATACCGACACTTGAACCTGGAAGTTGTTCTCCCGATTCTTATCCCCCTGACTACGGGCGCTCTATCCCTGGCTTTGTGGCGATCGGTTCAGCTGCAACGTCTGGTTAGCGTGGTGGCCACCGCTCTTTTACTGGTCACCAGCATCTGGCTGATGCGCTCAACCATCGACAAAGGCTTTCTGGTGGTGGAAATGGGCAGTTGGCCGGCGCCGTTCAGCATAGTGCTGGTAGCGGACATCCTCAGCGCCATCATGATTGTGCTGACTGGCATTATCGGGCTCGCCATCGCTATCTATTCTCTGGCTTCAACGCCTCCGGGCCATGAAAGGTTCGGCTACTACCCGCTGATGCACCTGTTGCTTGCCGGGGTCGCTGGCGCCTTTCTGACCGGGGATATATTCAACCTCTTCGTCTGGTTTGAGGTCATGCTGCTGGCCTCCTTTGCCCTGCTCACCCTCGGTGGCGAGCGTGCCCAGATGGAAGGCGCTATCAAGTACGTTACCCTGAACCTGTTTTCATCGGCCCTCTTCCTGTCGGCCGTTGGCCTGCTGTACGGCATGGTGGGCACCCTCAACATGGCGGATATCGCCCAGAAGGTAAGCCGGGTTGATGATCCAGGCATGATCACGGTGGTGTCGCTCATGTTCATGGTGTCGTTCGGTATCAAGGCAGCGGCATTCCCATTGTTTTTCTGGCTCCCGGCCTCGTACCACACTCCTCAGGTTGCGGTCTCAGCTCTGTTCGCGGGCTTGTTGACCAAAGTCGGGGTGTATGCGCTCTATCGGGTATTCACCCTGATTTTCACCCAGGATGTGGAGTACACCCACACCATCCTGCTCTGGGCGGCCGCTCTGACCATGCTGACCGGTGTGCTCGGCGCTGCCGCGCAGTTCGAGTTCCGGAGGATTCTATCCTTCCACATCGTCAGCCAGATCGGCTATATGCTGCTGGGACTGGCGCTGTTTACGCCCCTGGCACTGATTGGCGGCGTGTTTTACATCATGCACCACATCATCGTTAAAACGAATCTGTTCCTGGTGAGCGGCATCACCTATCGCCTGCTGGGCAGCTATGAGCTGAAAGACCTGGGTGGCGTGTATCGGCAGCGCCCTTACCTGGCGTTACTATTCCTGATTCCGGCCCTGTCGCTGGCCGGCATTCCGCCCTTGTCCGGCTTTTTCGCCAAGTTCGTTGTTGTCCGTGCCACACTGGAATCCAGCGAATATCTTGTCGCAGCGGTCGCCCTGCTGGTGGGCTTGCTGACCCTCTACTCCATGATCAAGATCTGGGCGGAAGTGTTCTGGAAGAAAGTCCCCGAGCACGTTACCGACACCAGACGGCTCAATGGTGACATCAAAGACCAACGCAGTTGGGCCTACTACACCCCTGTGGTGGGGCTTGCGGTGTGTACACTGATCATTGGCCTCTATGGTCAGCCCATTTACGTGCTTGCAGAATCCGCCGCCGAGCAACTGATGAACCCGCAGCTTTACATCGCAGCCGTTCTGGGAGGGCAACCTGAATGATCGGCCTGTTCTGGAATTTACTGCTGGCTCTGGCCTGGGTAACCCTCACGGGCAGTATCACGGCCATGAACCTGCTGGCAGGTTTTATCTTTGGCTACGTCGCCCTCATGGTGCTGCAGAAACAGGTGCCGGTGTTGAAAGGGTATTCCCGCCGGATTCCCCGTCTCGCCGCTTTCCTGGTGTATTTCCTGAAAGAACTGGTGAAGTCGAATCTGAGGGTCGCCTATGACATCGCAACGCCTGTCTGGCACATGAAGCCGGGGGTGATCGCGTTTCCGCTCCGGGCTGAGACCGATATGGAAATTCTCTTTGTCAGCAGTGTTATCTCTCTCACACCCGGGACCCTGA
>JGI12576J13900_1000145_pt1 | contig 29161 bp, 29 predicted proteins | sample TtanPargueraPR_5_FD_13900 | JGI IMG/M metagenome (IMG submission 13900)
GAACAACGCGAGCCTGCAATCCGCGCCCGCCATTGTGTTTGGGCCCAACGATCAACTCCAGCATCGGTTCCTGGCCCAGGTGGGCTATCAGGGCAAATTTCCGCACCACCTGTGCCCTTCATCCGAGGGCTTCGTAAAGCTTGCGCTGACCGGCATGGGTTATGGAATGATTCCAGAAATTCAGGCCCGGGAGCATATCGAGGCAAATCGACTGGTTAGTATCTCCCCGGGCAGCGGCCTGGAAGTTCCTCTTTACTGGCACTTCTGGCGTCACGGTGGGGAGCTGATGTCCCGGTTAACGCGCAAACTGCAGGATTCGGGCGAGTTGGTTTGAGTGGTTTCCGGTGATCAGGGTATCTGCCTAGAAAAAATAGCTATGCAAACCATCGAGACAGGAGTACAGTGGCCGTCGTTGGAAAGATTTAGCAAAGCATTCATCAATAAGACGCATCCCTGTTGTTATAAGTAGTGTTCGTCCTGTTTTTGATCACGCCAGTTTTTATGTTTCCGCACACCGCTGACCTGCCCTCACAACGAGACCAGGCAGCACATTAAATGATTGAATTCAGGATAGTAAAATATGTCTACTGTTACCGGTACTGTTAAGTTCTTCAACGAATCCAAAGGCTTCGGCTTTATCACTCGTGAAGGCGGCCCGGACGTTTTCGTTCACTACAGCGCCATTCAGGGCGGCGGCTTCAAGACTCTGGCAGAAGGCCAGCAGGTTGAATTCACCGTGACTCAGGGCCAGAAAGGTCCTCAGGCGGAAAACGTAGTTGGTCTGTAAATAACAGCCCAGTACGATCAAAAAGGCAGCTTCGGCTGCCTTTTTTTGTTGCCTGAATTTACCTGTTCGTCCGTATTCATCCTTATTAGTACCATGGTCGGGCTCACCTTGAGCCACGCTAAGGCCTATAATGCCTCCTCGGGTGAATTCACTCCCCAGGCCCTCGAGGCTCAGCAAACCAGAAAAGGCCCACCATGTTTTCTGAACAGTTCTATTCCGTCCAGGACGGACGTATTGTGATTTCCGCACCCCAGGCCAGCTACTTTGCCAAAGAGATCGCCGGGGACTTCAATCCGATCCACGATCCGGACGCCCGTCGTTTTTGCGTGCCCGGCGATCTGCTGTTCACCATTGTGGTATCCCGTTTCGGGCTCTCAGAAAATATGACCTTCAAGTTCCGTAACCTGCTTGGTGCCGAGGTTCCTCTTGAGTTCCGCGAAAGCGACAATGGCGAAGCCATCCAAGTTGTCGACGAAGCCGGTAAGGTCTACCTGGAAGTTACCCGTAAAGGCGCGGTAACCCGGGATGAAAAAGTGATTGAAGAGTTCAGTCGGTGCTATGTTGCGGCGTCCGGGAAAAACTTTCCGCACACGCTCAAGCCCTTGATGGAATCACACGGGGTGATGTTCAATCCCGACCGGCCAATGGTGATGTATGAGAGCATGAGCCTGGCTCTCACACAGCTGGAGAATCCTCACCCAGACCTCGAACTGAACAACGCGGACCTGGAAGTTGCGGGTAAACGCGGCAACGTAACGCTTGAATACAACCTGCAGTCTTCCGGCAAAACCGTTGGCGAGGTTGCCAAGCGGCTGGTACTGGGCGGCCTTCGGGAGTACTGCCCTGAGGCCATGGCCGGCATCATCGAGGAGTTTTACCGGCTCAAGGCGAGAGGCACCCGCTGGGGGATGGAAAGCGCTGATCAGCCGGCAGGATTATAACGCTCAAACGTTTGCAGGCAGACATCCACGGTTACCGATAACGTTTTCAGCGCCGCAGCCCGTGCCCTGCCTTCCGCACTCGCCCGGTAGAGGTGTGGGGTCATTGCCAATAAATCGGCAATGGGCTCGGCGCCTTCGAGATGCACTGTAAAGCGTAAGTCCTGAGTGCCGATTCGCCGAAATCCCTCCGGTACCGGAGCCACTTTACGGGAGTCTGCGCGAACTTCCGGGTAGACAATCTCCCGCAATTCCCTCAGATGATCCTGGCCGGCGTCTACCTGCACCAATCGCCCACCCGGCCGCATAACCCGGGCAAACTCCGGATACACCGGAAACCCGAAAAGGCAAAGCACATGGTCGACTGAAGCTGGTAACACCGGCAGATTGGCATTGCTGCCAACCACCCAACCTGCGCGTTTTTCCATGCGCGCCGCCGCCAGCACCGCCCACTTGGAAATGTCCAGTCCGAGCAACGATAGTGAGATTTCGCCCTCCTGGGACGCTAGTTGGCGCAAATAATAGCCCTCACCACAGCCGGCATCCAGGCAACTGAGTTCGCTGCCCCTGGCAGCGTCGTTCAGGATTGCCGCCGACACGGCATCCGCAATCGGGCGATAGTATCCCACCTCCAGAAAGCGCTGGCGCGCGGCCACCATGGCTTTGCTGTCACCGGGTTCTTTCGAGCGCTTTTTCTGAACTGGCAGCAAATTTACGTAGCCCTGGCGGGCAATATCGAAGCTATGGCCCTGTGGACAGCGCCAGACTTTGTCTTCCCGCTGCAGCGGATTGCCGTCGAGCGGACAGGCGAGGGATTCAAAGGGAGTGGTGTTCACTGAGCGTCCAAACGTTGGAAATGCCGGCGTATTCTAACAAGGAATATCCCATCAGGCTCGCAAACGGAGGAATGGCTTCCTATTCTTGTTGTGAACGACTGGAAAGCGCATAGATGCGTTCTCACCCAACCGGGAGGAGTCTCGTCCGTCATGGATAAGAAGAAGGACAGATCGTCGTCATCGTCACAATCGGAGCAAAGTGAACAAAAGTTCCATGAGTTGATTGAGAGCCTGCCGATGGTTGCCGTTCAGGGCTACGACCGGAATCGGAGGGTCATCTACTGGAATGAAGCCAGCACAAGACTATACGGATACTCCAGAAATGAGGCAAAGGGAAAACGGCTGGAGGACCTGATTATTCCGGAAGCCATGCGCGAAGCCGTTATTGAGGCCCACACCAACTGGCTCGATCACAACATCAGCATTCCCGCAGAAGAACTGGCACTGAAACACAAGGATGGCCACCAGGTTCCCGTTTACTCGAGCCATGTCATGATCAAGCAGGATACCGGCGAGTGCGAAATGTTTTGTATCGACATCAGCCTGGAAGAACAAACGCAAGCCAAGGCAGAACTGGTTCGCCGCGCCAGCTTTGATGATCTTACCGGGTTACCCAACCGACGCCTGATGGAGTCTGAACTTGAAAGCCGGTTGGCCGAGGCAGATCGTTGCAATCGGGAAGTTGCGGTGATCTTCATGGATCTGGACAACTTCAAACTGATTAACGATACGCTCGGCCACTATCAGGGCGACACCCTCCTCAAATCGGTTGCTGACACCTTAAAGCAGGAATTACGACACAGCGATCTGCTCTGCCGTTTCGGAGGCGACGAATTCGTTCTGTTGCTGTTCGATTTTCATGGCCCAGAGGGCATCCATGAATTACTTCAACGGCTGGTCAAGGCTCTCGAAAGCAAGGTGCAGCTTCACGGTGATTGCTATCAGGTATCGGCGAGTTTTGGCGTCAGCCTGTACCCACACAATGGCGGCACCGCCGCGGAACTCATGGGCAACGCAGACGCGGCCATGTACCGCGCCAAGGAGATCGGAAAGAATACGGTCTGCTTCTACACCTCTGATATCAACGACCGGCTCGTCAAATACCAACAGATTACCGCCCTGCTCCGACAAGCCCTGACGAATGGCGGATTGGAACTTTACTACCAGCCACAGATAGATCTGAGAACTGGCGGGACCACCTCCTGCGAGGCGCTGTTGCGGTGTTTCGACAAGGCATCAAACCTTGTCTCGCCGGCGACGTTCATCCCTGTTGCCGAAAAATCGGGGCTTATAAACCGTATCGGTGACTGGGTCATCGATGCCGCATGCAAGCAGCTCAATGCCTGGCAGCGAACTGAGTTCGCGGGCGTGCGCATTGACGTCAATCTGTCCGGTCGCCAACTGACCAATCCACACCTGGCTGACCAGATCCTGGAAACCATCAAACACTATGGTTTGAAACCTGAGCAACTCGGGGTAGAACTCACGGAAAACGAGGTGTTTGGGAGCGAAGAAGACCAAACCAGGCAACTGGAGCGCCTCAAGGCTGCCGGGCTCCATATATCCATTGACGACTTCGGCACCGGATACTCTTCCCTGGTTTATCTTCGGAAGCTCCCGGTATGCAGCATCAAGATCGATCGAAGCTTTCTTCACTATGCCATGGAAAACGAAAGCGACATGGCCATCATGAAAGCCATGGTTACGGTCGGCCAGAGTCTCGGCTTGAGCATTCTTGTAGAAGGTGTAGAGACCGAGCAACAGGCAAAGCTGATACGGGATCTCGGATGCGATTTCGCCCAGGGCTTTCTTTACGCCAAACCAATGCCGGCGAAAGCGGCAGAGGCATTTATGACGCCCCTGGCTTCACGCAGTTAATGAGCAACAAGCATAGCCTGGCGTCCTTGAGGTCAGCCCTTTTGAAGGGATAGATCTAACACCACCGGAGTATTCTCAGGAATACAACGTTCGTTGCAGGTACTGGCATTAATGAGACGGGTTTCGCCCTGCAGGTAATCACCATAGCCCTCATGAATATGCCCGAAGACATGAGCCTTCAGTATCAGCCGGGGACTACTGCCCAAGATCACAAGACTTTGATATAAGGGGGTAAAAATGGAGGCGCGGGTCGGAATCGAACCGGCGTACACGGAGTTGCAGTCCGCTGCATAACCACTCTGCCACCGCGCCGGGGAAGCCTGGATTCTGGCTTTTGCTCTCAGGAGGCATTGAGAGACTTGGAGAAATTGGAGCGGGAAACGAGATTCGAACTCGCGACCCCAACCTTGGCAAGGTTGTGCTCTACCAACTGAGCTATTCCCGCTCTAATGTTTCAGAGGCATTGCCTCGTCAACGGCTGCGTATTCTACGGATTCCGCCTTCGCCGTCAACACCTTTTTTTCAACTTTCTGTTTTTACTGAAAATCTGCACAAAGTTTAGCCAGCAACGATTCAGGATCGATCCCCAGCCACCGCTGTGGCATTACGCGCGCCGGCCAGCTGCCCGGCGGAATCGCAGTTCAGGTAACTGGAGGACTGGAGCCATTCCTGATCGGGATAGTATTTAAACACCAGCTGTCCGCCCTTGAGCTCGTCTACCACGGTTTTGATGATTTGATTGTCTACCGCCGGGCAGCCATGACTGCGGCCGATTCTGCCGTACTTTGTTACCCAGCTGTCCTGAACGTAGTCTGCACCATGGATAACAATCACCCGCTGACGAGCAAGATCGTTGAAACCCGGTTCCAGTCCGTCAAGGCGTAACGAATAGCCATGGGAACCCCGATAGGATTCGGCGGCTTTGAACAGGCCGATACTGGACTGGTGACTGCCCTCGATATTGGAAAATGCGGTTGCCTCAGCATTACCGGAGTTTTTACCGTGAGCCACGAGGTCACGAAGGATTAATTCTCCTTCGTTCAGATCAAACAGCCACAGCCTTTCTTTCGAGGACGGCAAAGAGAAGTCGATCACAGCCAGCCGCTCCGGCATGGCTGTGCCATTGCTGATGGCGCAACGGGTTGCCTTGAGTGCGGCTTCGAGAACCTGCGGGCTGAGCTTGGGAGCCGCGGAAGCCAAACGTCCAAACATATCATCGTTCGCGGTTTGGGCGTGGCCTGCGGCCGACAACCCGAGGGTAAAAAGCGCGCCTGCAACCAGAGCAGAAATTCCTCGTCGTTTGTGATGCTTGGGCATCAAACTTACCTCTCAACCAGATAGAAGCTGCATAAATCCGCAGATCAAAAAATGCCCTATTCTACCAATAAAAAATGAGACACCCGTCATCGCCGTACAAAAAACAAACAAGCAGTAATCAAACATACGAATTCCGGGGTGTGGCTCCGGCGTGATAGCATTGACTCAACTCAACGGGGTGCCTGGAAGGGCTGAGACCATACCCGCGGAACCTGACCCGGTTAATACCGGCGTAGGGATTGAGTCACCACCTTTCGTGGTGTTCGCGGCATGGCACCCCCGCTACTGAACAAGGTGCCAATGTATGATTTCACGCTTGATTCCCGCGTTGTTCGCCGTGTCGCTGCCGCTGATGGTTGCCGCCGATGAACCTACCGTCCTGAATGTGTATACCCATCCCTCCTTTGCCGCCGAATGGGGCCCGGGGCCCGCGGTTAAAGAGGCGTTTGAAGCCCAATGCGGGTGCTCCCTGAACTACACCGTATTGGACAGCGGCGGAGACATTCTGCAAAGGCTCCGGCTGGAAGGAAGCTCCACTCCGGCAGATGTGGTTCTGGGGCTGGATACCGGCACCATGGAGACCGCTCGGCAAACCGGCCTTCTGGGCCGCCACGGCCAATCACTGGAACGCCTGGCATTGCCTGTTAACTGGGACGACGACACTTTCGTGCCCTACGACTGGGGCTATTTTGCCTTTGTCTACGATACCGAGCAGTTGTCGGAGCCGCCCTCAAGCCTTGAAGAACTGGTCAACGCGCCAGACGATCTCAAGATCATTATTCAGGATCCGCGCACCAGCACACCGGGACTCGGCCTGTTGCTCTGGATGCATGCCGTCTATGGTGATGAAGCGCCAGCAAAGTGGCAGCAGCTCAGCGACAAGATTCTCGCAACCACCCAAAGCTGGAGTGACGGTTATTTCTCGCTATTCATGAATGGCGAAGCGCCTATGATCCTCTCTTACAGCACTTCTCCTGCGTATCACATGGCTATCGACAAAACTGACCGTTATCAGGCGGCCCGTTTCAATGAAGGACATTACCTGCAGGTGGAAGTCGCCGCCCTGGTGGAAAGCTCCGATAACAAGACACTTGCCAGAGAGTTTCTGGACTTCATGCTGACCGCGGACTTCCAGCGTCATATTCCACTGAAGAATGTGATGTATCCGGCGGTTGATCTTGGCGATGAATTGCCAGACGTTTTCGACAAGCTGATTACACCATCCGAAGCCCTGTATATAGACCCCGCGAAAGTTGCCACCATTCGCCGACAGTTGGTGAACGACTGGCTTGATGCACTGACCGACTGAAGTGATGCCAACACACGCGAGAGCCGCCCCCTTCAGCCATCCTGGCTGGCAAATCTGGCCTGGCCTGTTACTCGGCACCGGGCTATTGCTGCTCGTGGCNCTTGGCTTGTTGAGCATACTACAGGAGGCCGGAGAGCTGGATCCGGGGCGCACGNTAGCAAGCTCCTATTTCCAGAGCGTGGTCCGATTTACCCTTTGGCAGGCCTTTTTATCTGTCCTGTTAAGCCTGGCGCTGGCGCTCCCGGTNGCGACCGCCCTCGCCCGCTACAGANGCTTCCCTGGTCGCACATTGATTCTGCGGCTGATGGAGTTGAGTCTGGTTTTACCCACTATCGTGGCAGTCTCAGGCATCATAGCGGTGTTTGGTCGGCAGGGCTGGTTCACCGGCCTGCTCAATATCTGGGTTCCTGGAAATGGATGGAATCTTTATGGGCTGAACGGCATTCTGCTCGCCCACGTGTTCTTCAATGCGCCACTGGCGGCCCGAATCCTGTTGCAGGCTCTGGATTCCATACCCGCGCCACGAATGAGAACCGCCTCTCAGCTTGGGCTCGGCGGCTGGTGGCTGTGGCGTGCGGTACACTGGCCCGCCATCAAACCGGTCCTGCCCGGCGTGGCGGCACTGGTGTTCACGCTCTGCTTCACCAGTTTTGCCATCATCATGACGCTGGGCGGAGGGCCAGGAACAACCACCCTGGAAGTCGCCATCTACCAGGCCCTGCGCTTTGAATTCGATTTCGCCCGTGCCGCACTGTTTGCCATTCTGCAGCTGTTGATCTGTGGCAGCCTCTGGTGGCTGGTTTTCCGGAAACGTCTAGACACCGCGGTACTGCCAAACCGCCGGCTATCGCGTCAGGTCCCTCTGTTCGCACGGCGCTGGCAAGGGTTTTCAGCAAGTCTGCTCCTGGCGATTTTCACGGCCTTTCTGGTCGCGCCACTACTGGCTATTATTCTGCGCGGTTTACCGGCCTTGTGGCCAACGGCGGATGCTACTTCTATTTATCAACAGCTATTGCCGGCCACCGCTCGCAGCCTGTTAATCGCCATTCCAGCCGGGCTCGGTTCGGTGGTCGTTGCCTTGCTATCCCTGGCGGCAACCAACCGGGCTCGTCTGCGCTGGCTGGCCATAGTGCCGGCCGTCACTGGCTATCTCCCATTGATCGTACCGCCTCTGGTACTGGGGACCGGGCTTTTTATTCTGTTAAGGCCGCAATTGGGGAATACCACGCAGGGCTGGTTCCTGGTGGCACTGATCAACGGGCTGATGGCCGTGCCGTTTGTCTTGCAGATTCTGCGCGGACCACTGGCAAGCCTGGATGCCGACTCACTCAGGCAGGCAGACCAACTGGGCATCCTTGGCTGGTATCGATGGCGATGGCTGTATTGGCCGCATCTGCGCCGTCCAGTTGCTCTGGCCCTGGCGTATGGTGTGGCATTATCTCTGGGTGACTTCGGTGTTATCGCCCTGTTCGGCAGCCCGGGCAAACCCACGCTCCCGGTTTTGCTTTATCAGCAACTGGGCAGTTACCGGTTGGCGGAAGCTGCAGGTACCGGGCTCTGGCTGTTGGGGCTACTGGTACTGATCTTTGTATCGCTCTCCCGTGTTCCCGGCGTTAAGTCCAGAACAACTTCCGCTGCGAGCCAACCACTGCCGGAGCCTGAACATGCTTGAGATCAAAGATCTGGCCTTCGAGTATGGGCCTGATGGCCGTCTCTGGCGATTCGATTTTTCCGTGCCTGCCGGCGAATGTCTGGCCATCCAGGGCCCCAGCGGTTCCGGCAAATCAACCCTGCTCAGTCTGGTTGCAGGTTTTCTCCCGCCAGCCAGCGGCCGGATTCTCTGGCAGGACAAGCCTATCCACTTGCTAAAGCCCTGGCAGCGCCCGGTCACGAGCGTGTTCCAGGAACACAACCTGTTCGAGCACCTGGATGTCTTCACCAATATTGGCCTTGGCATTCACCCCGGCCTCAAGCTGGATGAATCTCAACGCCAGGCCATCGAAGCCGGACTGGAACGCACCGGGTTAGCGGGTTTCGGTCCCAGAATGCCTGGCGAGCTTTCCGGTGGCCAACGCCAGCGCGTTGCCTTGCTGCGAGCCATCCTGCGGCGCCAACCATTGCTCTTGCTGGATGAGCCGATGACTGGCCTGGACACCGAGACCCGGAAGATTCTGTACGCCATGCTGCTGGAAGAGAAAGCCCGGGGCATCACCATGCTACTGGCCAGTCACGATGAAGAAGAACGCAGAATACTGGCAGACAGCCACTGGAATCTTTAAGCTTTCAGAGAACTCAAACAGGGACTCCGTGACTCCGTGGCAAATGAACCAGGCCTATCTCAGCCACTTGGCGCCCACACTCCCGATAACGCTGAATTCGGTGGCCATACGCTGAAGTTTTCCGGCGACTGGACTCTGTCCCACTATTCCGCCCTGAATCGGCAAACAACTGCCCTGAAACCGCGCGCAGCAGGCTGCAATCCGGATTTTTCCGGCCTGGGCCGCCTGGACACCGCCGGCGCCTCGTTGATGGTGAAATTGCTTGGCAGCGACGCTCTGATCAGCGCTCTGGAACGAGCCGAATTACCGGATGAACAGCGTGCCCTGATACAGGCGGTTGCTGAAGCCATGAACCAGCCGGCGGCGGCGGTCGCAACCGTTAACCCGGTCGTGGCGTTCCTGGCGGAGATCGGGAAGAAGGTGACCACACTGGGGCAACTTGTCTGGTTGCTGGCCGGGTTTATTGGCCAGACGCTGGGCACGCTGTTCTACATCCTGCCCCGGCCTACTCGCTGGCGTATAACACCCTTTGTGGCGGCACTACACGACACCAGCCTGAACGCCCTGCCCATTGTTGCCCTGCTTACCTTTCTGGTTGGCGCCGTGGTTGCGTTTCTTGGCGCGACAGTTCTTGAAGACTTTGGCGCGACCATTTACACCGTGGATCTGGTGGCGTTCTCGTTCCTGCGGGAGTTCGGCGTACTTCTGGCAGCCATCCTGCTGGCCGGCCGAACCGCCAGTGCCTTCACCGCACAGATTGGCGCTATGAAAGTCAATGAAGAACTCGACGCTATTCGCACCCTGGGGCTCAATCCGGTGGAACTGCTGGTCGTTCCCCGGGTTTTGGCGATGATGTTCAGCCTCCCCATTCTCACTTTTATTGGCATGATTTCGGGCATGGTCGGCGGGGCCGTGGTCTGCGCGGTGGCACTGGACATTCCACCCAGCCAGTTCATTGCCATTGTTGAACGGGACATTGCCCTGAAGCACTTCCTGGTGGGTCTTGGCAAGGCGCCGGTGTTCGCGTTTCTGATTGCCGTCATTGGTTGCCTGGAAGGCTTCAAAGTGGCCGGCAGTGCTCAGTCTGTCGGGGAACACACCACCTCCAGCGTGGTGCAGTCTATCTTTATGGTGATACTGCTGGATTCCGTGGCAGCGCTGTTTTTCATGGAAATGGGTTGGTAAAGCATGGCGGATCATCCGGTCATACAGGTACGCGCACTCGACAACCGGTTCGGCAGCCACATCGTTCATGAGAAACTCGATCTGGATCTGTATCCCCGGGAAATTCTTGGAGTGGTCGGCGGCTCCGGCACCGGCAAGTCCGTTCTACTGCGCAGTATTGTTGGCCTGAATCCACCATCCGGCGGGCACATCACCGTTTTTGGTGAAGATTTGACGGAACTATCCGCCACCGAACGCTCTCGCTATGAGCAACGTTTCGGGGTTCTGTTTCAGGGCGGCGCCTTGTTCACGTCACTGAACCTTGAGCAGAACATCGCGCTGCCGCTGATTGAACACGCCCGATTGTCGCGGGCCGAAGCGGAGGAACTGGCCCGAATGAAGCTGGCCTTGACCGGCCTGCCACCAGAAGCCGCCACGAAATACCCGGCCGAACTCTCCGGCGGTATGGTCAAGCGGGCGGCCCTGGCCCGGGCGCTGGCGCTGGACCCGGAAATCCTGTTTCTGGATGAACCAACCGCCGGTCTGGACCCGATCGGCGCTGCCGCCTTTGACGAGCTGATTGTCACCCTTCGCAACGCACTGGGCCTGACGGTATTTCTTGTTACCCACGATCTGGATACCCTGTACACCACCTGTGACCGTGTTGCGGTTCTGTCTCAACGCAGGGTGCTGGTTGCCGATACTCTGGAAAAGGTGGCACAAACCGACGATCGCTGGATTCAGGACTACTTCCATGGTCCCCGTGGCCGCGCGGCGATTACAGCCCACAACAGGCTAACCAAACAGGAGCCCGGTTAATGGAGCCCAAGGCCCATCACGTTATCATCGGATTCTTCACGCTTGCGGCAGTCAGCGCTGCCTTGCTGTTTGCTCTGTGGCTGGGCAAATCATCTACCGACACTAACTGGGCCTATTACCGGATCGGGTTTGATCACCCGGTTGGCGGGCTGGCCAAGGGTAACCCGGTCCTCTATACCGGCGTCCCGGTGGGCGACGTGCTGGATCTTACCCTGGCGCCGGACAACCCCGCCCATGTGCGGGTACTGGTGAGGGTGAATCAGGATATTCCGGTACGGGAGAATACCCGCGCGGGCCTGGTGCTGGCCAACATAACCGGCAGCATGAGCATACAGTTTACCGGAGGCACACCAGACAGCCCCATTCTGGAAGGCCACATAGACAATCCACCGCTGATAGCCGCCGAGCCTTCGGCCTTCAGTAACCTGCTGACCAATGGCGAGGCCATGCTCGGCAAAGCAGAGCAGTTGCTGGAGAATGCCAACCGGCTGATGTCCGAAGACAACCTGAGCAACATTGCCGAAATTCTTGAGAACACCCGCCAGGCCAGTGAATCGCTGCTGGCCAGCCGGGGCGAGCTTGAGGCGCTGATGACCCGGTTCGATGAAGCCGGCATCCGTGCCGAAGAAGCTGCCATCAAGGTGTCTGCCGCGGCAGACAGGTCCCGAGAGGTACTGGATGAGCGGGTGGAACCGGTTCTCCTGGCCATGTCCAGGGCGCTGACCACCCTTCAACCTACCCTGGATCGACTGGACACCCTCACCGGCGACAATGAACTGGCGCTGGACGCTGGGCTTCAGGGTCTGGGAGAAATAACCCCTGCATTGCGGGAGCTGCGTAGCACCTTACGCAACCTGAACTCGTTTACCCGCAGGCTGGAGCAGGACCCCACCGGAACCTTGTGGGGCGGCACCGGCATCAAGGAGTACGAACAATGAAAGTGCTATCCGCTCTCGCCTTGGGCCTGGTTCTGGCTGGCTGCACGGTCTTCCCGGTGCCCGAATCCCCACGCCTGATGGAACTGGCACCAGCGAGTGACTTGCCAGCTTTTGAACAGGCGCTTCCGGCCAGCCTTCGGGTAGATACGCCACTGGCTTCTGACCCGCTGGACAGCGCTCGTATTCTGATTAAACCGTCGGCTTACGAATACCGGGCCCTGGCAGGCGCCCGATGGCGAGAGAGTATTCCCGTGGTCGTTCGCGATCACCTGCTGGAGACTCTTCGGGCAAGCGGCGCGTTCGCAAATGTGATGACCGACACCAGCCCGGCAACGTCGCAGTTAACCCTGGTCTCCGAGCTGACCGGATTTCATGCTGAGAATGATGAAACTGGCACACGGGTGGTGATCAGGCAGCATCAGCAACTCATGGATAATCGCACCAGACGGAGCTTGTGTGTGAGGAGTTATGAAGCCAGGGCGAACGCACAAAGCACCGCGCTGGGGGAGTTGATGGAGGCCTTCAGTAATGCCAGCGCACATTCATCCGTGACCACAGTCACCTGGGCACACCAGTGTATGGCCCAGGAACCTCCGGCCAATTAACCTGCCTCTTTCGGAAACAAGTCAGCCCAGGCGGCACGAAGGTAAAGAATCATGGACCACAGGGTCAGCACTGCTGCGATGTATAGCAGACCGATGGCCACATAAGCCCAGAAATTACCCGGCGGAAACGCCAGCAACCCGACAATGGCCGCCATCTGAGCGGTGGTCTTGATCTTGCCGATATAAGACACAGCAACACTGGCGCGACTGCCCATTTCGGCCATCCATTCACGCAACGCCGAGATCACAATCTCGCGACCGATAATCACGGTGGCGGGAATAGTCAGTAATACCGCCGAATACTCTTCGATCAAGACGGCCAGCGCCACTGCCACCATGAGTTTATCGGCCACCGGATCCAGGAAAGCGCCGAAAGGCGTGCTCTGGTTCAATTTGCGGGCCAGGTACCCGTCCAGCCAGTCCGTCAGGCCTGCCAGAGCAAATATGATGGCGCTGACCAGGTAACTCCATTGCATGGGCAGGTAAAAGATCACCACGAATACCGGAATCATCACGATACGGGACATGGTCAGTATGTTCGGTAAATTCATGGTGTTCCTATTGGTCATGCAATGCTGCGTAAATGGTCTCTGCCAATGATTTGCTGATGCCCTGCACTTTGGCCATTTCATCAACACTGGCTTTTCTGAGTTCCTGGATGCCACCGAAATAGCGAATCAGTTCGCGCCGGCGCTTCGGCCCAACCCCTTCGATACCTTCCAGGGTCGACTGGCGCCGCTTTTTATCTCGCCCGGCCCGGTGTCCGGATATGGCAAAGCGATGGGATTCATCCCGAATATGCTGTATCAGGTGCAGCGCCGGAGAATCCGCCGGTACTCGGAATACGGCCCCAGTTAAGGCGTCAATCAGCTGCTCCATCCCTGCGCGCCGGGTCACACCCTTGGCGACACCAATCAGAGGGATATCGGAAATTCCAAGCTCTTCAAACACTTCACGAGCAATATTCAACTGGCCCTTACCACCGTCGATAAACACCAGATCTGGCCGCTTGCCCTCGCCGTTCACCATCCGCCGGTAACGCCGGGTGAGTACCTGTCGCATAGCGGCATAGTCATCGCCGGCGGTTATGTCCTGGATGTTATACAACCGGTAATCGCTTTTCAGTGGCCCATTCTCGTCGAAAACCACACAGGATGCGACGGTATTTTCCCCATGACTGTGGCTGATATCGAAGCATTCCATACGGGAAGGTGTTTCCGTCAGCTCCAGCAGGTCGCGCAGGGCCAGCAATCGACGATACACGGTTTCTTTGCTGGCGAGGTGTGTCAGCAGGGTTTGCCGGGCGTTGGTCATCGCCAGCTCCAGCCAGCGCCGACGCTCGCCCCGCACATTGCCGCGGATGCGGGTTTCCCGGCGCGCCGCTTCCGACAGGGCCTGCGATAACAATTCCTGCCCGTCTACCGCCACCGGCACCAGGATGTCGCGCGGAATCTCCCGCCGGGTGTCGCCACCGAAATAGTACTGGCCCAGAAACGAGGCCAGCAATTCGCCTTCGGTCTGTTCCAGGGAATAGCGAGGAAAATAATCCTTGGTGCCCAGCACCCGCCCGCCACGAACAATAATCACAACGATGCAGACCACACCGGCATCCTGGGCAATGGCGATGACATCTGCATCCCCTCCCTCACCGTCTACGGATTGCTGTTCCTGAACATGGCGAAGATTGTTGATCTGATCTCTGTACGCCGCGGCTTTCTCAAACTCCAGCGCCCGTGATGCATCCTCCATGGACTGCATCAGGTCCTGAATAATCGCCGGGTTCTTGCCCTCCAGAAACATGCTGGCGTGCCGGATATCCTCCTGGTATTCCTCAGGGCTGATAAAGCCGACGCAAGGCGCCGTGCAGCGGTTGATCTGGTACTGCAGGCATGGCCGGGTTCTGTTTCTAAAATAGCTTTCACTACAGGATCTTATGCGGAAAACCTTTTGTAGAATATTAAGACTTTCCTTGACCGCTCCCGAGCTTGGAAAGGGCCCGAACCAGATGCCACCACCCTTTTTGGTGCGGCCCCGCCGAAAGGTCAGCGAGGGATAATCCGAATGCGAGGAGAGATAGATATAGGGATAGGACTTATCGTCCCTCAACAGAATATTGTAGGGCGGCCGCAGCGATTTGATCAGATTCTGTTCCAGCAGCAACGCTTCTGTTTCACTGCCGGTAATAGTGACTTCAATGGCCGCAATCTTGCCCACCAGGGCTTCGGTTTTAGGGGCCAGGCCTGATTTACGGAAATAACTGCTGACGCGCTTGCGAAGGTTGCGGGCTTTACCCACGTAGAGGATGCCACCGGTATCGTCATACATACGATAGACACCGGGGCGTTCTGTCAGTTGTTTCAGGAAATTCTGGCTGTCGAACTTCCCGGGAGATTGCTCGGGATCAGACCTTGTCGGCATCCAGCAATCCAAGCCTTACTGCCATCAGTGCCAGTTCCACATCACTGGAAATCTCCAGCTTTTCGAAAATCCGGTAACGGTAACTGTTTACGGTTTTCGGGCTCAGGCACAGCTTGTCGGAGATATCCTGAACCTTCTGGCAATCCACCACCATCATGGCAATCTGCATTTCGCGCTCAGACAGGCGCTCGAACAACGACAGCTCGCCGTCTTCATCCCGCTCACCCCCGAGCTGTTTCAGTGCCATTTTCTGGGCAATTTCGGGGCTGATGTAGCGCTGGCCGGAATGGGCTTTACGAATGGCCCGCACCATTTCCTGAATGTCAGCGCCTTTGGTGACATACGCGGTGGCGCCGCTCTGCATCACACGGGCCGGATAGGGGTCGTCAGCACAGGCGGTAACCACGATAACGCGAATGGAATCATCAATACGAAGAATGCGCCGGGTCGCCTCCAGGCCGCCAATACCGGGCATGCGAATATCCATCAGGACAATATCCGGACGGTTTTCACGCACACAGTCAATCGCCTCTTCGCCAGACGAAGCCTGGCCAATGACGTCTATATCGGGATTGTCAGCCAGCATGCGAGTGATACCCGAGCGTACGAGCTCGTGGTCATCAACAACCAATACCCTGATCAAAACTCACCTCGCCGTCAGGTATGAGGAAACAGGCCGATTGTAACGGTTAGCAGCGTCAGCCGGTAGGCGGCATGAAAAAAACTGCCAAAATGGGCACCTTGATCACAGACTATTGCCGGAAGGGGAGCCCAGGCCGGCGGTGTTCTCAACCGGATCGAACCAGACCACCAGTTCTCCCCTACGCACAGCTTCAAGTACGCGCTCCCGCTCTGCCAGAGGACTTTCGGTGTCATTCAACCCGTGATAACGGGTGCAGTATTCCTCGGCCAGGCCCTCGAGCTGATCAGCCGTAAGCAAACCCGTGTCTACTACAAATTTTTCTTCTCGCGGGTCCGGATCGGAAGGCTGCAATGCATCGTTACTCATAGAACCTCCAGTCAGTCGCTGTATGTTACGGTTTTATGAGCCAGACAAGAACCCCCGCAGATGAAGACACATCATCACGTTTCTGGAGAGCGGGTGCGGAAACGGGCAATGAGCTGCTTCATGCCCACCGATTCCTGCCTAAGCGCTTCACTGACAAGGCGGGTATCCTCCACATTCAGAGTCAGGGTCTCAGCACTCTCACCGAGAGCCTCCGCACGACGCCCCACTCTCGCGATTTCACCCCGCTGCAAGGCAACCGCACCCTGCACACTCTCACTCTGACGCTGCAGCTCATGAAACTGAGCCGCCAGACCTTCCAGGTGCGCTCTCAGGGCATGCAGATTAGCGCGATTCATTTCGCCAGCGCCCGCCATATCTTCCAACAGTGAGTCTGCATTGTTTGCACCCACGACAAGATCCTGCACCCACTGGCGAATATTGGCGGTGGATTCCGAGGTCCGACGCGAAAGCGTGCGTACCTCGTCTGCCACCACGGCAAATCCCCGGCCGTGTTCGCCCGCCCTGGCTGCTTCAATCGCCGCATTCAGGGCCAGAAGGTTGGTCTGCTCGGCAATATCGGCGATCACGCCGGTGACTTGCTCGATTTTTCCGGTTGCGTCTATCAACGCGGTGATCGACTCAGAAACCCGTCCAATCACCTCAACCGTGTGGTCAGCGCCTTTCTCACTGTTAGCCAGCCCCTCACGGACTTCGCTGTTGGCATTGACTGCATGCATCACCGTTGCTGCAGAGTGCTCGGTGGCCTGTTCGATCTGTGACGCCTGATCCGCGATGGAAGCCATAGACTGAGCCACATCGGAAATCTGGCGACGAGTGCTTTCGGAGGTTTGCTGCAGTGCTTCCGCTCCGTTATCCAGGCTGGCAGAGCGTGCATCAAGGCCTGAAGCCGCTGACCGAACATCCTCAACAAACACCTCAAAGCGCCGGACCAGTTGTTCAATAGCTCCGGCCACGCCGGCAACCTCGTCACGACCTTTTACCGCGAGGATCTTGGTTAGATCAGCGTTCTGCTCCATGGCCGACACATCCCGGGCCATGGCCTGCAAGCGAAGGATCACCGAAGTCCGTAGCCAGAGCGTCATCGCCACNACCAACGCAAGAAAGACCAGGGCGCCACCAAGCAGGAACCTCTGCTGGTCTGCCAGATAATGCAACAGTTCNGATGCGCTCGCAGTAACGCCATCGCGNCTGGCTCTCTGGCGCTCNNTTATCGCCGNCAGCATGGGCTCCAACGCNTGGAACAGTTGAAAATCGACGATTTTTCCCACTTCATAGTAGCTNCGCTGGCCTATTCCCTGTTTCATGTCCGCCATCAGCGCCACGACCCGGTCATATTGCTCGCGATTGTCCCGTGACCAGGTGCCTAACCCGGGATTCTGCTGAATCCTCTGCCAGTGCCGGGGAATTGAGCGCTCCAACTCGGTGAACAAAGGATCGATTTCGTCCCACAGTAAAAGCTGTGCCTTGATCTTGTAAGCCAGATCCTGCAGCAGTCGATGGTCCTGCTCCAGATCAACCAGCATCCAGGATTGCTCGAGACTCTCTCCAACCAGTGCCTGCGAGGTATGCTCGGCTTTCGCTATGATCATCCAGGCAATGAACGTGAGGCCGGCAACAGCAGCCACCGACAGCAACGCAAACGCCAGGATTCTGGCGCGAACAGTGGTCAGCATAAAAACTCCGATCAGGTGTACCCGGTCGGAGGGTATGCCCGTTTTATGACACTTTTATGTATTTGCTTGCGTCATTTTTTCGATACTACGTTTGGCGATCTTCAAAAATAACTGCTAAATCACTATCATCGCTCTTTTATTTCCGTTCGGATGCTAATGAATCACCACGCTTTCAAGCTCACCCTGCCGATTTTATTTGGCTACATCCCCCTTGGCATGGCCTTTGGTGTGTTGTTTACCACGCAACTGGATTATCCCTGGTGGATTGCTCCCTTGATGGGCCTTGTTATCTACGCCGGTGCCGGCCAGATTCTGGCGGTCAGCCTGCTGGCTGCCAACGCCGGACTGGTTGAGGTGGCCGTTGCCATGTTCGTACTGAACGCTCGACATCTCTTCTATGGGTTGTCGCTGCTGGGGCAATTCCGTGGCGCCGGCTGGCGTAAGGCGTATCTGATTTTCGGTTTGACCGATGAAACCTATTCCCTGCTCACCAGCCGCCCCCGTTCGGCCAATCGCGAACAGGAACAGCATGTGGACTTCCGGATCACGGCCATGAACCAGGGCTACTGGATTGTCGGATGCACCTTGGGTGCGGTACTCGGCAAGACTGTCGCCTTCAACAGTACCGGCATTGAGTTTGCACTCGTGGCGCTGTTTATTGTGCTCACAATCGAACAATTGAAAGCATTGGGGGATTCGTTTCCNGTGTGGGCGGGGGCGGCGGCAGCTGCGNTTGCCATGATGCTGGTNCCGGCAACCCATCAACTGATAGCAGGCATTGTACTGGTTACTGCAGTGCTTCTTCTGCACTACCGGAAGTATCGAACCGACACCATGGCAGGAGACGCAAATCGTGGATGAAAGTAGCTACCTGGCGGCGTTTATTGCCATCTCCGCCCTGGCCACATTTGCGACCCGGGCGGTGCCTTTCCTGTTCTTTGAAAAGCACACGGAACACCCTCTGGTCAAACACATCGGGCGCTTCCTGCCCGCAGCCGTGATGGCATTACTGGCCACAGTATTTTTGCAGAGGTCTGCGGACTGGCAGGCACAGGCACCTGGCGCAGATGCGCTGATACCCGCATTACTGGTGGTTGCCGTTCACCTGTGGCGCAGAAACGCGCTGCTTTCTATCGCGGCCGGCACTGCAGCCTACATGGCCATTCAGCAATCAGGCATTCTGTAAGGCACCCGAAAATCAGGGGGTGCCCTCAACATTGGCCACCAGCCGGGAATCTTCCAGCGCGGCCGTGCGGTGCTTCACCACGCCCTTGTATTCCGGGCTTTCAATCATCGCCAGAAACGCGTTAATGGAGGGGTAGCGGACCAGCAGCACCTGATCCCAGGATTCATCCGGCGGCGCAATCAGCGAACCGACGGAACGGCCAGACCAGATCACCTCGGCACCAACTTCCGAGACACTGCGGGCAGCCTCTGTCATATAACGCTTGTAAGCATCCCTTCCGGAGCAGTCTTCGCTGTCATCCTTGTATGCAGCCTTGTCCCTGAACCGAAGCAGATTCAGCATCACAACAGGCTGATCTTTGGGGATTTCATCAAGAATCTTCTGTAACTCTTCCTGAGATGGATTGACGGTCGCCATAGTTGTCCCTGTTCATTCGTTTGCAGGATGGCTCTTTGATGCCATTCTTTGAATAGGACAGTAAACGAAAATCCCGAAATGTGCATCTCCATCTTCGCCTTTCGGAGGGGTTCCCTTGCATTATTGACCTTCGTCAAGCAAGAATTGAGGCCACACTACGGCTATAAGCACATAACCATCAGTGCTAAAGCGTACTTATTCAGAACAAGAGAGAGACAATCGACCGTGAGCAAACTCCCAGTGATACTGGCCGCAATCGGGCTGGCCACCACGGCAGGTATTGCATCTGCAGCGGTATCCGGCGACCCACAAAACGGCAAGGAGGTCGCCAACCTCTGCGTAGCGTGCCACCAGGCCGATGGCAGCGGCAAACACATCGAAGGTGGAGAATCCTGGCCCAGGCTGGCCGGGCTGAATGCCACCTATTTGGCCAAACAGTTGCACGACATCAAAGATGGCTCCCGGACCAGCCCCACCATGATGCCTTTCGTGAACATGCTGGACGATCAGAAGATTGCCGACGTTGCGGCCTACTACAGCCAGCTTGAACCCACCGCTGGTGAAGGCGGCCAGAAAGCCGATGACGCACTTCTGACCAGAGGCGAACAACTGGCCCAGCGTGGCGACTGGTCCCAATACGTGGTTTCCTGCAAGAGCTGCCACGGCCCCGGGAACCAGGGTGCTGGCGACGTATTTCCCGGGATTGCAGGCCAGCACGCGGGTTACATTGAGGCTCAACTGAAAGCCTGGAAAGAAGGTACCCGCAAGAACGATCCCCAGGATCTTATGGGCTCCATAGCACGCCGCATGAGCGATACCGACATTCACGCGGTCGCCGTCTGGCTTGCCAACCAGAACACTGCCAGCAACTGAGGGGACAAAGATCATGATGCGCACACTGCTAACCGTCGCCCTCTCCGGCTGCGTAATGCTTCCGATAACCGCTGCGGCCAATGACGACAGAACCCAGGCCTACATCGATCAGCTCACGGCCATGGGCTTTCCTGCCCCGAACGAAAACCAGCTGGTACACATTCCGCCGTCCATGGCGGACCTGGAAGAAGCCGACATCCATCCGGAACTGAAAAAGGTTATTCGAAGGGGCTACGACCTGTTCACCAATACCCAGCAACTACGTGGCAAGAACGTGTTCAACAATATGAACTGTTCCAGCTGCCATCTGGGTGAAGGCCGGATGCCTTTCAGCGCGCCTATCTGGCCTGCTGCCGTCACCCTGCCCGGCTATCGCGGCAAGAACGGCCATGTAAACAACCTGGAGGAACGGATTGCGGGCTGCTTCACCTATTCCATGAACGGCAAGCCGCTGGAATACGGCAGTGACGATATGCTGGCACTGTCTGCCTACCATCAGTGGCTGGCAACAGGTGTGGAGATGTACCCCAAACAGCCCATCTATGGCCGGGGTTTCCCGGCGCCCGAGCGGCCGGCTGAACTGAGCTACACCAACGGTGAAGAGCTATATCAGGAAAACTGCGCGGTGTGCCACGGGGAAAACGGTGCTGGCCTGCGTGTCGACGGCCACACGGTATTCCCGGCCCCGTGGGGCGATATGTCCAATAACTGGGGTGCCGGCATTGTGCGCCTGCATACCGCAGCCGGCTTCATCAAGAACAACATGCCATTGGGGCAGCCCAATTCCCTGAGTGACCAGGAAGCCTGGGATATCGCTTTTTACATGGACAGCCAGGAGCGGCCACAAGATCCTCGTTACACGGGCGACGTAAAGGAAACCGCAGAAGAATTCGGGCCCACTTTCCACAAGCATTCCCTGTATGGCCAGATTCGGGAATCCGATGGCAAGTTGCTGGGCGACCACAACAACACCGGAGACAAACCTTTCCTCAAGCCAGACTCGGTGCGGTCGAGATCATTCGACTGACAGGCGTTATAATGCGGAGTTACAGGCCTCCCTCGCGGAGGCCTTTTTACTTGCAATCAGCGCAAGGAGGAACACGATGACCATCAATCGCTGGCACTTGCTGGTAAGCGGCAAAGTACAGGGCGTTTACTACCGGGCATCCACCGAACAGAAAGCCCGGGAACTGGGCCTCACAGGTTGGGTACGAAATTTACCCGACGGCCGGGTCGAAATCGTGGCAGAGGGCGAGCCACTCCAGCTCAAGGCACTGCATGAATGGTGTCACGAAGGCCCGGAACGTGCGGTAGTCGATGAAGTGGCGGCTCAGGAACTGCCGGCTACTCAGGAATTCACTGACTTCAGGACCACACATTGAGCAGCCTTCTTGGTACTTTTCTGTATACGCTGGAGACCACGCTGCCGGTCTTTGCCATGGTCTTTATCGGCATCGGTCTTCGGCGCATTGGCTGGATTGACCAGGGCTTCATCGCCACCGCCTCTGCTCTGGTTTTCAAGGCCACACTCCCCACCCTGGTTTTCCTGAGCATTATCAGAGCCGACCTGGATACCACCCTCAGCATAAGCATGCTGATCTTTTACTTCCTGGCGACCCTGGCAAGTTTTGCCCTTGTCTGGTTCTGGGCAACAAAGCGGGTCCGGCAAGAGGATCGCGGGGTTTATGTCCAGGGAGCGTTTCGGGGCAATTGTGGCATCGTTGGACTGGCGTTGGCAGCCAACCTCTACGGGGACTACGGGCTCTCGGCCGGGGGGCTGCTCCTGGCTTTGGTGATCGTGGTCTACAACTCGTTATCGGTGATCGTGTTGCTGGCGTATCAGCCCGGTAAAACCATGAGCCTGACCAACACCCTTCGGGACATTGCCCGAAACCCTCTGATCATCGGCGTAGTGCTGGCCATTCCTTTTGCAGCCCTTGAAATCAGGCTTCCCGGATGGGTAATGACCAGCGGCGACTACTTTGCTTCGCTAACGCTGCCCCTCGCCCTGCTCTGTATCGGCGCAACGGTCTCACTGAAATCCATCCGCAGTGACAGCGGCCCGGCCGTGGGATCATCCATCTGGAAGATGGTGACTTTGCCGGCACTGTGTACTCTCGCAGCCTGGCTGGCAGGCTTTGAAGGGCGCGAACTCGGGCTCATGTTCCTGTTTTTTGCCAGCCCAACAGCAGCGGCCAGCTTCGTGATGGTGAAGGCGCTTGGCGGCAACGATCGCATGGCAGCGAACATTATCGCGCTGACGACACTGCTTGCGAGTGTGACCGTTACTCTCGGAGTATTCGCTATACAGCTGACAGCAATCGGCTAAACCATCAGGGCCTCTCTGAAACCGCACAACGTTCCCTTGCTGTGCGGCCTTCAGTCTGGGCTATCGGGTGGTCACGCCTGTTCTCTCCGGCCAATCCAGTAACGCCGGCAGGCAAAGGCTACCGAGGCGACGGTGAGCAAAATAAATACCCAGGCGATAGGCCCCCTGAAGAAGATGGTCGGGTCGCCTTTACTGATCAGAAGCGTGCGCCTCAGGTTATCCTCGAACATTGGCCCGAGTATAAATCCGATCAGGAAAGGCGCAGCAGCAACCCCCGTTCGATTAAACAGAAAACCAAGAACACCGAACGCCAGCATCAGCCCAATATCAAAGGTGCTGTTATTCACGGCGTAAGCGCCGTAAATACAGAACATCAGAACAATAGGTAACAGGATGGTTTTGGGAATATCCGCGATTATCGAGAAATACCGGATAGCGGCGTTGCCGACAAAAACCAGTACAAACGAACTGACGAGAATACCGCAGAACAGCGCGTAGACCAGGGGCAGGTTTTCCTGAAACAGCACGGGGCCCGGTGTCAGGCCGTGAATCATGAATGCACCCAGTATAATCGCGGTTATCACATCACCCGGAATGCCCAGCGATAGCAGCGGAATCAGCGTTGCTCCGGCGACCCCATTATTTCCGGCTTCAGCCGCGGCCACGCCTTCAACCTCGCCTTTGCCAAAGTTATCCTTTCGGGGAGAGGTTCGCTTCGCCTCACTGTAGGAGATAAAGGCTGCAGATGTTGCCCCGGTACCCGGGATCGCGCCAATGATGACCCCAATAACACTGCCGCGAATAACGGTTTTCAGGGAGCCTTTGAACTCCTTCCACGTCAGAGAGGCGCCAGATACCGCTGTACGGATATGGGGCGCGACCCTGGAGGTATAGAAATCGATGACTTCGGGAATGGCAAACAAACCAATGAGAAGCGGTATAAAGGAGACTCGATCCATCAAGTTATAATTGTCGAAGGTCAGACGCTGAGTACCATAAACCGCGTCCAGTCCGATTGTGGAAATGATGATGCCCAACCCGGCAGCAATCAGCCCCTTAATCGCAGAGTTGCCCGACACCGAGACAATGATGGTCAGAGAGAAGCAGATCAACCAGAAGTATTCAGGCGGCCCGAAATTCAGTGCGATTTTCGCCAGGTAAGCCGCGAAGAAGATCAGCGCAACATTGGAGATAAGGTCGGCAACAACCGAAGAATACAAAGCGGTTTTCAGGGCTTTCTTAGCCTGCCCCTGTTGCGCCATGGGGTAGCCGTCAAGCAATGTACAAGCGGCTGCTGGAGATCCCGGAGTTCTTATAAGAATGGCGGTAATGGAGCCCCCATACATGCCCCCTTTGTATATCCCAACCAACAAAAGGATCGCGGTAACCGGCTCCATCGAAAAAGTGAAAGGCAGGGCTAACGCAACCGCCATGGTCGCTGTTAAACCCGGGATCGCGCCTACCACAACGCCAATCAGCACACCGGCCGCTATGGCCAGAAAATTATCAACACTCAGAAAGAGCGTCAGAACTTCTGAAATGTTTTCCATTGCTAGTAACCTAAAACGTTCTGTCTGACCTCAGACAAATAGCTTTATGCTGACACCGGATGGTCAAATCACCCGGCGAACAGCCCTTAAAATTGAAAGAGAGCTTCCCAGAGCGTTCCCACGGGCAGGGGCACATTCAGGACGTGAATAAAGAGAAGCGAGACAACAACAGGAAACAGCACTGCTAATACATAGATCCAGGCGCTTTTCAGACCGCTGGCCATGAACAGCAGAACACTTGCGAATATTCCGCTTCCGATGGCACCGAATTGTTCGAAGAAAACCGCGTAAATAGCGCCGGCCGCCAGCATCAAAACCTGACGAAGAACGGGCACACCCTGCCGCAGTTCATCGGCCTCCTCACGCTTTGGCGGGTACAACAAGCCGTTTACCATCAGGACAAACGCCAGAATGAGAACCAGCCAGCCCGCCAATTGCGGCAGAAACCGGGGGGACAGCAATGGATGCTGCATATAGGGCGGCAAATTGATGTAATTGGGAATTACATAAAACAGAAAAACCAGCGACACCACGAAAAACAGCCCACCCAGTAACGAGTTGGGATTCAACCGACCGTATTCGTCGTTAGCAGTGTGGGTAGATTGATCGTCTGACAGTTCCATGATGACCTCTGCAGTTCAGCCTCAAAGAAAAAGGCGGGACGACCAAATGGCACTGTCCCGCCCGATACGGCAATTCTTTTTAACGTTTCAGGTTCGCCTGTTCAGCGACTTCGGACCATTTGGCAAGCTCGCTCTTTACCATCGCGCGGAAGTCTTCTCCGACTTCTTCACCCGCTACCGCTCCAAACTGAGGCAGGAAGTTCTGGAAGTCATCGCCAGACATAATCTTTTCCAGTGCCGATTCCAACTTCTCAAGGCCGGACTCGGGGAAGGATTTGTGAGCAATCAGACCGAACCAGGCAGACGTTTCGTAATCCTCAAGACCATACCCGGCACCGGCCTGCTGCATGGAAGGGACTCCCGGTAGAAACTCAGACTCCTGTGGTGTGGTAACTGCCAGGGCTTTGAGTTTTCCAGACTGAATATGCGGATAAACGGTCGGCATATTCTCAAACGCGACGTCAACATCACCCGCCAGCAGGGCTGGCAGCGCTTCACCGGAACCTCGGAAAGGCACATGAACCAGTTGCGTCTTCGTCAGGTTCTTGAACAGCTCACCAGACATGTGAATAGAGCTTCCAATCCCCGGAGAGCTGAAAGAAAGCTGCTGTTCCCGCGCGGCTTCAACAAATTCAGCAACGGTGTTGTACGGACTGCTCGCAGGGACAACCATTACATTCGGAATATTGATTACGTTGCGAATGAACGCAAAGTCAGCAACTGGATCGTATCGCAGATTAGGATACAGAGACGCGCCGATGGTATGCCCCGGGGATGCCATTAGAAGCATATGGTCGGAACCACGCCCACCACGAGCCAACTGGCCGGTAGCAACCGTCGAGCCAGCACCAGGACGGTTCTCGACCACCACCGTGCTCAACTCACGCTGAAGCAGGTCAGCCACTTTTCTCGAAAGCAGGTCCGTCGTACCACCAGCAGAGTAAGGTACGACCAACCGAATGTTATCGTCAGGCCACTCTTCGGCCTGAGCCAGACCACCACAAGCCAGAGATACAGCAGTTACTGCGCCGAGCACACTACGTTTCAGACGAAGCCCAAATAATTCGATCATTTTTGTGATTATCCTCGTTGGTCATTTCGTTGTTCGCATATCGAACTTATGTTCGAATAATGTTCGCGGGAGTAATCTCACATATTCATCTCAGGCGTGCAAGAATTTTTTATGTGCAAGTCAGTAATAACCACCGACGGCGGGTTCGGGAAACCTGAAGAAGCAACAGCTCAGGCGAGGATATGACGAGGGCCAGATCAGACCCTCGCGGTGATAACCAGAAACAGGAGCGGTAGCAGAGGTGTGTCAGAATGGCCCAAAAGCCACTCTATCAGGGCAGAACTTCAGTGATTTTTCGAGAGGCGCTTTGCATGATTGGCACATACTCGTCGATGATTCGGTCAATTGAGACCGTGCTGACGTGGCTGCTGGAGTTAAGCGCAAACCGTGCCCTGCCCCTTCGATCAAAAACCGGAACAGCTAATGCTCGCATGCCGAGTTCCAGTTCCTGATCAACAACCGCGTAGCCGTTCATCCGAATCTTCTCGAGTTCGGCGCGAAGCTCATCAGGGCCTTTCGTATAGGCTGTCAGTTTTTCGAAACGGGTATCCCGAATCACCTGGTCAAGTTCCTGGGCCGGCAGCGAGGCAAGCAGTACCCGGCCTCCAGAGGTCGCATAGGCTGGCAGGCGCGCACCAATCTGCAAATTAATGGGAATGAGTCCCCGGCGTGGAATCCGCGCAACGTAAACAATATCTACGCCATCAAGTACCAGTGCAGAACAGGACTCACCCAACTGGTAGGAGACCTCTTCCATGAAAGGCGTGATCGTTTCCGAAAAATCCAGCGAAGCAAGAAAGGAATAGCCCAACTCCAGAACCTTGGCTGTCAGCCTGAACTTCTTGTCGTCCTGGGTGACATAACCAAGTTTCTGTAACGTGAGCAAAAATCGGCGAGCGGCGGCCCGGGACAGATTGTTCTTTTCTGCCACGGCAGACAGCGACATTGACGGGGTGTCCGTGTCGAAAGAACGAATAACCTCCAGACCGCGTGCAAAGGTCGTCAGGAACTCTTTGTCTACAGACACACTACCCTCGCTATCGCGACCCACCGAATCCATCCCTTTGAATAGTACAAGCACCAACCGATCGTTCGATAATCGGTCACAATCAGGTGCGGGATGATGCCAGCCCCAATAGGGCTATGCAAGCGGCTCTAGCAGGAACAGCGGGACAACATCATCATCCCGCTTTCGTGTCTGTCGTCTACATGTCTCAGGTTCTGCTGGCCATCCATTCCTCCAGGGTCTGGCCTTGCTCCACCAGACGTTTTAAAAGAGGCGCAGGCTTCCAATAGAGCTCTCCCGAGCTTGCGGCCAATGCCTCAAGGCGATCAAAGACCGAGCCCAATCCTCTTTGGCTGGCATAGAACATCGGGCCACCGCGATATGATGGGAAGCCGTAGCCATGAACATAGACCAGATCGATGTCCCCCGGACGCTGAGCAATGCCTTCCTCAAGGATTCGAAAGCCCTCATTAACCAGAGACAGAATATGTCGATCCTGGATTTCCTCTTTGGTAAACAGGCGTTGCGACACACCATATCGTGAAGCCTCGCGCTTGATTACTTCCGATACTTGCGGATCCGAATACCTTGCCCGTGTGTCCGGATCGTAGCGATAGTATCCCGCGCCGGTCTTCTGTCCCAGGCGACCGGATTCGACCAGCGCATCAGCAATACAGTAGGTACGAGGATCACCTTTTTGCTCGCTGGTCAGAGCCTGCCGCGCCTTGTAGCCGATATCCAGCCCCGCCAGATCGCCGACTGCGAGCGGCCCCATTGCCATCCCGAAATCCGTCAGGGCTCCGTCAATCTGTTCCGGCGTAGCCCCCTCAATCATGCACAACTGAGCCTCTTTGGCGTATTGCCTCAGCATCCGGTTGCCAATGAATCCGTAACACACACGTGACAACACTGGCACCTTGCGGAGTCGTTTACCCAGAGCCATCGCGGTCGCAATAACATCATCCGCGGTTTGTTCTGCCCTGACCACCTCCAGCAGTTTCATTATGTTTGCCGGACTGAAGAAATGAAGACCCACCACATCTCCAGGCCGCGAAGTCGCAGACGCAATCTCATTGACGTCGAGGTAGGAAGTATTGGTCGCCAGAATGGTCCCAGGGCGACAGACCTCATCCAGTCGCTGGAACACCTGCTTCTTCACATCCATGCTTTCGAAAACGGCCTCTATCACCAGGTCGACCTTGGCAAGGTCCTCATAATTTGTGCTTCCGGTGATGAGCGCCTTCCGGGATGCCGCTTCGCTGGTTGACAGTTTTCCTCGACTGACCGAGCGCCCATAGTTCTCGGAAATCAGAGTCAGCCCCCGATCAAGCCCTTCCTGATTGAGTTCCAGGAGCATCACCGGAATACCAGCATTGGCGAAGGCCATGGCAATGCCGCCCCCCATTGTGCCCGCACCAATGATACCTACTCGGGATATGTCACGGGCGTGGGCCTCCGGGTCCAGATCAGGTACCTTCAGTGCCTGACGCTCTGCAAAAAACAAATGCCTTAGCGCCGCTGACTGGTCGGACTGGGTGCATTCCACAAACTGCGAACGCTCAAAGGCAAGCCCCTCATCAAACGGCCGGTTAAGAGCAATTTCGACGCAGTCGACAATACGTTGAGGCGCTTCCTGTCCTCGCTTCCTTTTAGCCAGTTGGTTTCGGTAAGCGTCCAGGGTCTGTTGGTCTCCGCTATCCACGGGTATCTGCATATCACGAATTCTGCGGACGCCCAGGCCGCCAGCCAGGCAATCGCGGGCATAGTTCAGCGCGCCTTCTCTCAAGTCGCCCTCAAGAACCCGGTCAATCAGCCCCAGCTCCCGCGCCTGTTCGGCTGGCACTTTTTCGCCACTGGTCATCAGGTCAAGTGCTGCCTTTATACCTATCAAGCGTGGAACACGCTGCGTACCGCCCGCCCCGGGTAACAATCCAAGGGTAACCTCCGGTAAACCGACAAACGCTGAGGGCAATGCACAGCGGTAGTGGCAACTCAGCGTAAGCTCAAACCCACCACCGAGCGCTGTACCGTGGATCGCGGCAATCACCGGCTTGTTTGACGCCTCAATCGCCGCATTCACCTTAGGCAACGACGGCTCCTGAATGGGCTTGCCA
>JGI12576J13900_1000155_pt1 | contig 27650 bp, 24 predicted proteins | sample TtanPargueraPR_5_FD_13900 | JGI IMG/M metagenome (IMG submission 13900)
ATTACCTATGCCCTGCAAACCATCTGCAAGGTGGGCAACAACATTGTCAGCACCAGCCAGCTGTACGGCGGCACCTACAACCTGTTTGCTCACTCGCTGCCGAACCAGGGCATCGAATGCAAGATGGTGCCCCACGATGATTTCGCGGCGGTAGAGAACGCCATCGACGACCAGACCCGAGCCCTGTTCTGTGAATCTATCGGCAACCCGGCCGGTAATGTGGTGGATATCCAGAAGTGGGCCGAGATTGCCCACAGGCACGGCATTCCGCTGATTGTCGATAATACTGTCGCCACGCCGTTTCTGTGCCGCCCGTTCGAGCATGGCGCAGATATCGTGATTCACTCGCTAACCAAGTACATCGGCGGCCACGGCACCACGGTAGCGGGTATTGTGGTGGACTCCGGCAAGTTCGACTGGAAGGCCAGCGCCGACAAGTTCCCGATGATGAACCAGCCCGACCCCTCCTACCATGGCGTGGTTTACACCGAAGCCCTGGGCGAAGCCGCTTTTATCGGCCGCTGTCGGGTGGTACCGCTTCGCAACACCGGCTCCGCCCTGTCGCCGTTCAATTCTTTCCTGATCATGCAGGGGCTGGAAACGCTGGCCCTGCGCATGGAACGCCACTGCGACAACGCCCAGAAGGTTGCCCAGTTCCTACAGGATCATCCCGCCGTGGAATGGGTCAACTACGCCGGCCTGGCGAACAGCCCCTATAAGGCGACCTGCGACAAGATCTGTGACGGTAAGGCCTCCGGCATTCTCAGTTTCGGCATTAAAGGCGGCCGCGAAGCCGGCGCCAAATTCATAGACGCCCTGGACCTGATCCTGAGACTGGTGAACATTGGCGATGCCAAGTCCCTGGCTTGCCATCCGGCCACCACTACCCACCGCCAGCTCAATGCTGACGAGCTGAAAAGTGCGGGGGTCAGCGAAGACCTTGTACGGCTGTCGATCGGCATTGAAGATGCCGACGATATCATCGCCGATATCACTCAGGCCCTGGAAAAATCCCAGGCTTGATTTCCCTCAACCGGGTACGACCAAAGTCGTGCCCGGTAACCCCGTGATTGCCCCTACCTGCCTTGTAACTGCCCTGTCTGCCGATTACTCTTAAAGGTTCACCACACCCTTATCCGAGAGTTCCTGGCCAATGAGCGAAAGCGCAAAGCCCCGCATTACCAGTGGTTCCAAATTCCGTAACGAACACGGCTTCTCCGCCATCAAGGACGGCGTCAAGCGTTCATCTTCAAACACGGAAGGCAAACCCCTGGAGCGCAAGCCAAAATGGCTGAGGGTGCGCATGCCAGGCGGCGAGCGCTACGATGCCGTGCGCCGGAACGTGACCGAGCATCGCCTGAGCACCGTCTGCCAGGAATCACATTGCCCCAACATTGGCGAATGCTGGACCAACGGCACCGCCACCATCATGGTGATGGGCTCTGTGTGCACCCGGGCCTGCAAATTCTGCGCAGTCGACACCGGCAACCCGAAAGGCTGGCTTGACCCAGAAGAGCCTGAAAACACCGCCAAGTCTGTGGAACTGATGGGCCTGCGCTACATCGTGCTGACGTCGGTAGACCGAGACGACTTGCCCGACGGCGGTGCCGCGCACTACGCCGCCTGTGTCTCTGCCATCAAGCAACGCACTCCGGAAGTGGCGGTTGAAGCCCTGACCCCGGACTTTGATGCAGTGATGAGCGATGTGGAAAAGGTGGTGGATTCCGGCCTGGACGTGTTCGCCCAGAATGTGGAAACCGTCAATCGCCTGACCAGTCGTGTACGGGACCCCCGCGCCGGTTACGAGAAAACCCTGAGCGTACTGGCCCACGCCAAGAAACACCGGCCGGATGTGCTCACCAAGACCAGCCTGATGCTGGGCCTGGGTGAAACCGAAGAAGAAATCCTGGAAACCATGGACGATCTGCGCGCCATTGGTGTGGATATTCTCACCCTGGGCCAGTACCTGCGCCCCACGCCGAACCACTTGCCGGTAGAGCGCTACGTCACCCCGGAAGAATTCAATCGGTACCGCGACATTGGTCTGGAAAAAGGTTTCATGGAAGTGCCGTCCGGCCCCATGGTTCGCTCCAGCTACCGGGCCGACCGGGTATTCGACAAGAACAATCTGGGCCTGAGCGTGCCGGAGGTTCCCGTGCCCGACAAGGCGATGCAGATTCCGGTCAAGGCCGTTGACTGAGAGCTGCCAATGCTGACCCTGTTGCGAAATATCCGGCTGAAGTACAAATTCTGGTTGCTGAATATTCTCGTGTTTGCGGTGCTGTGTCTGCTGGTGCTCTATGCCATGCAGGTGATAAAAATTTTTTTTTGCAGACACCGCGCCGGGCTTTGCACTGATCGTGGCGGTGCTCATGGCGCTGGAGATGGCCGGTTCCCAGCTGCTGATTTCCTTTATCGAACGCCATGTTAACCGGCTCAAGAACACCATGGTTGCGGTGCAGACCAGCGGCGACCTGAGCCGTCGGGCCGACGTCGACTCCCGGGATGAAATTGGCGAAATGGCCGCTGCCTTCAATGCGATGCAGGATCGTACATCTGATGTCGTTCGCAGTATGAAAACGGCCACCGAGCACCTGCACCAAGAGGTCGAATCTCTCACCCAGCGGGCCGCCGCACGCAGGGACAGCCTCACGCGGCAACAGGAAGGCGCCAACCGCTCAGCCGAATCCGTTGAGGCCATGCTGCAAAGCTTTGTCGGCATTGCCGAACAGGCAGGCATTGCCAAAACCCTGTCCACAGAAGCCCGGGAAACTGCGGTAAATGGCAGCCAACGGGTCAGCCAGAGCGCCGACAGCATTCGCAGGCTGGCGAGTGTGGTTCGCCAGTCTGCTGGCAGCGTACAGTCACTGGCCGAAAACAGCCATGAGATTGGCCAGACCATTACCGAAATCAAGGGCATTGCCGAGCAAACCAACCTGCTGGCCCTCAATGCCGCCATAGAAGCCGCCCGCGCGGGCGAACAGGGCCGGGGCTTTGCGGTGGTTGCCGAAGAAGTCCGTAACCTGGCGCGCCGGGTTCAGGACTCCACTGACCAGATCCAGACCACCCTGGATCGCCTGTTGGCCTCCATGAATACCGCTGTCGAACAGATGACAGGCAGCTCAGACGACGCCGAGCGATGCGTGGAAGAATCCGAGAAGGGGCGCCAGGCCCTGGAAGCCATTAACGAGGTGGTCGGTCGTATCGACCGGACCAATCAGGAAATCGCGGATATGTCTGCCGAACAGACCGCCGATACCGATCAGGTTCTGGCCAATGTTCAGGACATCCGGGAAACCACCCGGAACATGGTTGTCCAGCTCTCGGAAAGCGCAGATATGACGCAACGTCTGGAGCAACTGATCCGTTCACTGGAAGAAGCCTCGGCAAAGGTCACAGTTCGCTGAGGTTTGTGGCACACTCTGCACTCGTTTTTGACTGCAGAGTTGTAACCCATGAATCGCCTTGGCGCCTTCTACGACCGTTTTATCCTGCCCCACCCCTGGATTGTTCTGGCCCTGTTTGCCCTGCTGCTGGCAGTGACCGCGCTGCGTTTTGATCAGTTCCGGCTGGATGCCTCGGCAGAATCCCTGGTGCTGGAAAACGATCGTTCGCTGGAGCAGTACCGACAGGTAAACCAGACCTTCACCACCTCTGACGATTTCCTGGTGGTCACCTACACCCCCAACGACCCCCTGTTCACCACCGAAGGCCTGTCGCGGTTAAGGGCTCTTCGCGACGACTTGCAGGCTCTTGAGGCCGTCGGTTCCACCAACAGCATTCTGAATGTACCGCTGCTGCACAGCCCGGACCTTACCCTGGACACCGTCGACAGCGAGATCAAAACGCTGGATGAACACGATATGGCTCCGGCGACCGGCCGACAGGCGTTGCTGGACAACCCCATGTACCCCAACCTGCTCATCAGCGAGGACGGCAAGACCACGGCCATCCAGGTCAACCTGCCAACTCCGGACCGCTATTTTGACTTACTCAACCAGCGCAACGAACTCCGGGAAAAGGTGAATCGGGGCGAGGCCAGCGAGGCCGAACGGACGCAACTTGAGCAGACAAGCGACGAATTTATCCGCTACACCGAGCAACTGGGTGAAGAGCGTGATGCCACCATCAATCAGGTTCGCGCCATACTGGAGCAATACCGCGACCACGCCAGCATCCACCTGGGCGGCGTGCCCATGATTGTCGCCGACATGATCCGGTTTATTGAAAACGATCTCTCCACTTTCGGCTTCGGGGTATTGGCTTTCCTGCTGCTCACCCTGGCGATTATTTTCCGGCAATGGCGTTGGGTCGTGGTACCACTGTTGTGTTGCGGTTTTACCGTCTGGCTGATGGTCGGATTTCTGGGCTGGGCCCAATGGCCGGTGACAGTGATTTCGTCCAACTTTATCTCGCTGCTACTGATCATGACCCTGTCGCTCACCATCCACCTGATTGTGCGCTACCGGGAATTCCAGCATGACGAGCCCGAGGCTGCGCCAAACAACATCCTGCGCAACACCCTGATGACCATGATCCGACCGTGCTTCTATATGGCGATCACCACCATTGTTGCCTTCGGCTCCCTCACCTTCAGCGGCATCCGGCCGGTCATCGATTTTGGCTGGATGATGACCCTGGGGCTGACCGTGGCTTTTCTCATTACTTTCTTGATCTTCCCGGCCCTGTTGAGCCTGCTGCCACCCCCGATCGACCAGCGCGTGAGCTCAGACAAGGTGCCCTTCACCGATGCCTTCGCCCGCTTCACCGAGCGGTTCAGCGGGACGGTCCTGGTCAGTTCAGGGGTCATTGCCGTGCTCTGCGTGATTGGCCTGAACCGACTGACGGTAGAGAACAGCTTCATCGATTACTTCAAGTCCTCCACCGAAATCCATCAGGGTATGGTCACCATAGACGACCGACTGGGGGGCACCACGCCGCTGGATGTGGTCATTACCGATCAACCCGCCCCGGAAAACGCCAACGCGGATCCATTCGCCAGTGACTGCGACCCGTTTGTAGAAGACTGCGGTGACGAGGAATACCGGGACACCTGGTACACCTATCAGAAAATGCGCCAACTCGGTGAGGTGCATGATTACCTGCATAGCCTGCCGGAGACCGGCAAAGTCCTGTCCATACAGACCACACTCGAACTGCTGGCCCAGGTTAACGGAGGTGAGCCCCTGGACGCCCTGGAGCTGGCCTTTGTGCCCGCCGCCGTACCGGACGATCTACAGGATATTCTGCTGACCCCTTATATTTCTGAGGAGCAGGACAAGGCGCGATTCAGTATCCGCATACTCGAAACCATGCCAGACCTGCGTCGACAGGAGCTGCTGGATGACATTCGCCACCACCTGAGCACCGAACTCGGTTACGACCGGGATCGCATACTGCTCTCAGGCATGACAGTGATGTACAACAACATGCTTCAGAGCCTGTTCGATTCCCAGATCAAAACCATCGGCGTGGTGTTTGGCGCTATACTGGTCATGTTTCTGATCCTGTTCCGTTCCGTGAAGCTGGCGCTGGTGGGTATGGCACCCAACCTGATAGCCGCAGGCTCAGTACTGGGGCTGATGGGCTGGCTGGGCATTCCACTGGATATGATGACCATTACCGTGGCGGCCATCACCGTCGGGATTGCGGTAGATGACACCATCCACTACATCCATCGCTTCAAAACCGAGTTCGCCAAAGACGGCGACTACCTGGCCACCATGCATCGCTGTCACCGCAGTATCGGCCAGGCCATGTTCTACACCTCGCTGACCATCATTGCCGGTTTCTCCATACTGGTGCTGTCGAACTTCATTCCCACCATTTATTTTGGCCTGTTCACCGGTTTTGCCATGTTCATGGCCTTGCTGGGTGCACTCACCCTACTGCCCAGGCTGATCATTCTGGTTCGACCGTTTAATTCCCCATAACAAAAAACCCCGCCGGGGCCAGGCTCCGGCGGGGTTTCTCGCAAACACACAGACTCAGCGGATTACTGCTGGCCCTGAGGTTGCATCATCTGACGCTGCTGTTGCATCTGCTGCTGCATCTGTTTCATGCGGCGATCCAGCTCATCACGCTGCTCCTGGGTGAACACCGCATCCACCTTCGCCTGCATCAGGGCAGAAAGCGCTGCAATTTCACCGGTCACATCACCGAGTTTGGCGGCATTGTCACGAATGGCAGACTCGTCGTAATCCGGCTTGATCTGCTCTTGCAGGTCTTCCTGCAGCGAGCGGGCATCCTGGCGCAGTTCGCCGATTTCGCCCTGCATGTCGTCGATGATGCCGCGAATCTCGGTTTGCTGTTCTTCAGACAGCCCCACCATCTGCGCGAGCTGGGCCACCTGATCCGGCTGACCACCCGGCGACTGCTGTGCGATCGCCGGCGCTGAGATAGTCAGGGCGACAAGTGCGGAACCGATGAATTTTGCAAGCTTCATACTGTTCTCCATCATTAAGGCGGCCTGTCGGGTACCACCACGGATTGGCTTTAATCGTTTGAAGTGACACCCTAAAGCATTCTCCTGCTTCATTTCACCCCGATATCCCTTCAATTTGTACAGGTTCTCAGTTTGATTCGCTCTGAGGGCGCGGCACTGGCGGGATTTGATGAATGTGAAAATTTAGTCATTCCCCTGCATAATGGCGCCCTCAATCAATCAGCGGAGTAAACACCATGGCCATTAACTGGTTTCCCGGGCATATGCACAAGGCCCGAAAGGAGATCAAGAAAGTCATGCCCCAGATGGACCTCATCATCGAGGTGGTGGACGCCCGGATTCCCTTCAGTAGTGAGAATCCACTGGTGCCTTCGCTGCGTGGCGATACCCCGCTGATCAAGGTGCTTAATAAGCGAGACCTGGCCGACCCGGTCATTACCGAGCAATGGCTTGCCTGGCTGGAGCGGGAACGGGGTGTCCGTGCGGTCACGCTCACACACAATCAACGCCAGGAAGCCCTGGGCATCCTCACGCTGGTGGAAGAGATGACGCCCGGGCATGACCGACAGAAAAGCGCCTTGCGAGTGATGATCCTGGGCATCCCGAACGTCGGCAAATCCACACTGATCAATACCCTGGCTGGCCGTCCCGCCGCCAAGACTGGCAACGAGCCGGCGGTTACCCGGGCACAACAGGCCATCAAACTGCCGGATAACGTTCTGCTCTACGATACCCCTGGCTTCCTCTGGCCCAAGCTGTCGCCGGTGCAATGCGGCTATCGCCTGGCAGTAACCGGCGCAATCCGCAGTGCTGTGCTGGATTTCGAGGATGTTGCGCTGTTCGAGGCGGATTATCTGATTGCCCACTACCCGGAGCTCGTCGTCAACCGCTACGGGCTGGACGAAAGACCCGTGGATGGGCTGGCACTGATGGATGCCATCGCCGTAAAACGCCGTTTCCTGGGCCGCGGCGGGGTACCGGATCTGCACAAGGTTTCCGAAGTGCTGCTGAACGAACTCCGAGCCGGGACGCTCGGCCGGATCTCGCTGGAAACGCCGGACATGGTGGAGCAGGAACTGGTGGAAGCCCGGGCCCGGGAACAGGCCGAGGCGGAAGAGAGAGCCAGAAAGGATGAGCAGCGCAAGAAGAAGCAACGCTAGCCGGTCTCGGCGTAAAGGCCAAACCCGTAAAGACTAAAGTTTGGGCATAAGACTAGCCTTTTTTGCTATACTTGATTTAAATCAAGGTGACTGAAACCAGATGTTTCAGCATTGGCACCCATGGGAATCCGCCGCATGCCCAGGTATCCGGATTGCCCAGGGTGTCCGCCCCGAACGCAGGCAAAAGCCTTACCTGTTGGGGCTGAGGACGCACCGCACACGCTTCGGTGCGGTTTTGAATGGATCAACCCGGATGGTTCGTCAACTATGGCCCAGGCAATTCGACTTCACCAAGTATCCCCTCTCAAGGCCTCCTGTCACCAGTGCAGCCTGAGCAACCTGTGTCTACCTCTGGCCATTGAAGAGAACGATCTTGATCGCCTTGAGGACATTGTCCAGCAGGGGAAAATCTATAACCGCGGCGAGCATATTTTCGATCAGAGTACCCCGGTTCGCTCCTGCTTTGCGGTCAAGAGCGGCTCCATCAAAACATCCATTATTACCGAAGGCGGTGAAGAACAGGTAACCGGTTTCTTCATGCCTGGTGAACTGGTGGGGCTGGACAGCATGAGCAGCGAGAACTATGCCTGCACTGCCAAAGCGCTGGAACGTACCAGCGTATGTGAATTCCCGGTCGACAGGCTTGAGGAACTCACGGGCAAGCTGCCGGAACTGCAGCACCACATGTATCACCTGATGAGCCAGGAAATTCAGAACAGCCATCAGCTGGCGATGCTGCTCAGCAAGAATACCGCCGAAGAGCGCATTGCGGCGCTTTTGCTCTCGCTTTCCAGCCGCTTCCGCCGTCGTCGTATGTCGGCTACCAATTTCAGCCTGCCCATGGCCAGGAACGACATTGCCAACTTCCTGGGCCTGGCAGTTGAAACCGTGAGCCGGGTTTTCACCCGCTTCCAGAATCAGGGCATCATCCGCGCTCGCGGGCGGGAAGTGGAACTGCTGGATGTGGAAGCGCTGCAGATGGTAACGCGGGATTTCGCCCGTCAGGGCCAGTAAGCACTAACCAGTCACACACCCTGAGCGGGTTCAGGAATTTGCCGGAACCCGCTCAGCGCTGTTCGATTCCTTCAACATCGCCACCTCTTCAGACAACCAGGTGCGCCACGGCATCTGTTTTATGCCGAAGGTATTGCGGATCTTGGTACAGACCATTGTGGTGTTTACCGGTTCGATGTGGCCCCAGTCGGGCACCTCGTCCACCACCTTGATTCCTTCAGGAATGCCAGGCATGCCGGCGATCGCCAACCCCAGTTCATACAGATTGATCTCTTCTGCCCCGGCATACTGGTAGGTACCCCAGACTTCAGCACCACAATCGATCTGGAGCGCCACCGCCACGATCACCCTCGCCAGATCCTTCACCGCCACCGGCTGCCCCTGACAGCGGCCGGGCAAAGACAGGCCACCTTGCGCCGTACTTTGCTGAACCTTGCCGATAAATCGGGCCAGGCTCCAGCCGGTACGCAGAATAATATGCCGCGGGAGCTGCGTTCTCAGGGCCTGCTCACATTCCCATTGCCAGCGACCCAGCTCGTTAACAGGCTGCCCTGGATTCGACGCTATGTAGGCACCCTGTTTACGGCCATCAAACACATAACATGAAGAAAGCTGCAGTAAAGCCATTTTGCGCTCACGGGCATGCTCGGCCAGCGCCAACGGCAATGAAAACGCCGCTTCGTGAGTCGCCTCCCGGTTTTTCTCCGCCTTTTCCGGATCCGCGAGCCACAACGCATTGATAATCAGCGCGGTGTCTTCAGGAATCCAGTTATCCAGGGCATGCAGGTCGACATTGGCAGGATCACTGACCAGCAAAGGGCTGATCCGCAGATGCGTTTCCCGCAGGCGCTCCAACAGCACCTTGCCAAGCGGGCCATAGTCGTGAACAACAAGTACATGCACGTGGAAACAACGCCTCCGGAATATCACTGATGTGACGGATGTCAGGAAACACTCGGGCCAATGGCTCGGAACACTACTTTACTGCAGTATCATGCAGCCTGAAACGTCAGCCTTACGGGGAGCCGGTGAACGCTCCCGGATCGACAAGCATACAACAACGGGAATCCCAATGCTGAAACAACAGAGCCATATAGTGGCCCCTATCCCCGATGAACTAAGAACCCGGGCTCTTTATACCGTCAGTGAGCTCAAAGGCCGCGGCAAAGCCGACAAGCAGGCCATCGACCAGCTGTATGAGCTCATCGTTGAACTGACCGAATCCGGGCTGGATTTCTTTTTCCTTGAGCCACTACGCCGCCTGAATGCCGGCAGCATGATGATGGGAATGGCCAAAATGGGCATCAGTAGCATGCTCAAGGGCAGCAAAATGGTGATTCACAAAGTCCTCAAGAAACTGGACGACCGCAGCCTGGCGGCGATTCTCGATTTCATCGAAGAAATCATTCATGAACCCGAGGCACCCGCGACGTAACGCCGGTGAGCAACTCATAGCCAATGGTACCGGCGTAACCGGCCACCTCGTCGACACTCACGGTTTTGCCCCAGAGCTCCACCAGGTCGCCCTCGCGGGCTTCAGGGACAGCACTCAGGTCTACCGCCAGCATGTCCATGGAGACCCGCCCCAACAAACGGATTCGCTGGCCGCGCACAGCGGCTGGCGTTCCGGTACCCGCGTGACGCGGGTAGCCATCGGCATAACCAATGGCCACCATGCCCATCCGGGTATCCTGACTGGCCGTCCANGAAGCGCCATANCCTACCGACTCCCCGGCACGGACCACGCGTGTGGTAATCAGAGGCGCCTGCAAGGTCATCGCAGGGCAAAGCCCCAGCTCCGCACCGGTTTTGCCCTCCATGGGTGACGCCCCGTAGAGCATGATCCCCGGGCGGCTCCACTCGTACAGCGGCTGATTCGGGCGAAAGTGAGCCGCAGAATTGCCAACGCTACGCATCAAATCCGGCCAGGGGGCTACTGCCCGCTCAAAAATCCGGGTCTGGAGCCCGGTCATTTCGCTGTCCGAATCATCGGCACAGGCAAAATGAGTGACAAAACCAATCGCAAGATGCTTCAGGCCCGCTTCCTCAAGCCCGGCCATCACCTCCGGCAGCTCTTCGGGCCGGAAGCCCAGACGGTTCATGCCAGTATTGACCTTGATCCAGAATCTGGGAGAACGCCCCGCACCGAGCCACGATAACTGTTGCTGACAGTGGAGCACCGGTTCAAAACCCGACCGCTCACATTCGGCCAGATCATCCTTTTGATGGGTGCCCTGCAGCAGCACCACGCTGTGCCGATGGCCGGCACCGCGAATGGCTATGGCTTCCTCGATACAGGCCACCGCAAACCGGCTGGTCTCCGGGGCCAGAGCATCAGCAACCGAGTGAATGCCATGGCCATAGCCATCGGCTTTGACCACCGCCATGGCATAGGCGGTTCCGGCCAGTTCCCGGGCCCGGCGGAAATTGTGTTTCAGGGCGTCAAGATCAATGCGGGCAACGGTGGGGCGTGGCATTAATAATCCCCACCGTAATCGCTGTAATCGCCGTGCGCCAGGTCTTCGAATTTGGTGTATTTACCGATGAACGCGAGACGGATGGTACCGATCGGGCCATTCCGCTGCTTACCAATAATGATCTCGGCAATGCCCTTATCCGGCGTATCCTCGTTGTAGACCTCATCCCGGTATACGAACATGATCACATCGGCATCCTGCTCGATCGCACCGGATTCCCGCAGGTCCGAGTTGACCGGGCGTTTGTTGGGGCGCTGCTCCAGACTCCGGTTCAACTGGGACAGCGCCACAACCGGGCAGCCCAGTTCTTTGGCAATACCCTTGAGTGAGCGTGAGATTTCAGAAATCTCCGCAGTCCGGCCTTCAGTGTTACCCGGCACCCGCATCAACTGCAGGTAGTCGACCATGATCAGGCCAATCTTGCCGCCGTTCTCCCGCGCCACCCGACGGGCCCTGGAGCGCATTTCTGTCGGGCTCAGCCCCGGAGTGTCATCGATATAAAGCGGCTTATCCTTCAACAGACTGACGGCAGAGGTAAGCCGGGGCCAGTCATCCTCTTCCAGTTTGCCGCCCCGCACTTTGGTCTGATCAATGCGACCAAGCGACGACAGCATACGCATGGCCAGCGCATCTGCGGGCATCTCCATACTGAACACCAGTATCGGGGTGCCGGTGCTGATCAGGGCGTTCTCAACAATGTTCATGGCAAAGGTGGTCTTACCCATAGAGGGCCGCCCCGCCACAATGATCAAGTCGGCCGGCTGCATACCGGAGGTCTGGTCGTCCAGGTCCCGGAAACCAGTGGTCAAACCGGTCGTCTGCTCGCCGGATTCAAACAGCTCTTCAATCCGGCTGAGTGTGGTCGCCAGAATGGGGTTGATGGCCTTGGGACCGGAACCTTCTTTAGTACGTGCCTCGGCGATCTGGAACACACTGCGTTCTGCTTCGTCCAGAATATCGTTACTTTTTCGCCCCTGCGGGTTGAAGGCTGAATCGGAGATCTTGCCGGACACCTCCACCAGCTGCCGCAGAATGGAGCGTTCGCGAACAATGTCAGCGTAGGCTCTGATATTGGCGGCGCCGGGTGTTTTCTCGGCGAGTTCCGCCAGATAAGACAGACCACCAGCATCCTCAATATCGCCGGCCCGTTCCAGAAACTCGGCCAGGGTAACCACATCCAGCGGCTCGCTCTCGCTGGCCAGGCGCTCCACGGCGCCGAAAATCAGACGATGGTCCTGCCGGTAAAAATCAGCCGCTGAAATAATTTCGGCGATCTCGTCAAACCGACGGTTGTCCAGCATCAGGCCGCCGAGCACCGCCTGTTCAGCCTCGACCGAATGCGGCGGGACCTTGATGCGACTGGTTTCCGGATCAATAGAAGCAGGTTTCAGAGTGGGATTGGCCATAGACACCGACATCAGGGAAATGAACAAACGAGATGACAAGAATACCAGAAAGCAACGGGCCCGAAACCGTCTCCGGCTCGGGCCCGTTTTTCAGCACGGAAACCTGTGGCTTCAGTGCTGGTTGAATCGACCTGTCACTGGGCTACCGATTACTCGGCAACAACCGCCAGCTTGATGGTCACTTCAACGTCTGTGTGCAGCTGCAGCTCGATGTCGTACTCGCCAGTCACCCGGATCGGGCCTTCCGGCAGACGAACTTCGCTCTTCTCGACTTCAGTACCACCGGTAGACACTGCGTCAGCAATGTCACGAACACCGATAGAACCGAACAGCTTGCCTTCTTCACCAGCCTTGGAGGTGATGGTGAAGGAAGCGCCTTCCAGAGCTTCGGCACGGGCCTGGGCAGCAGCCAGCTTCTCAGCAGCAGCTTTTTCCAGCTCAGCGCGACGCTCTTCAAACGCCTTTACGTTTGCTTCCGTAGCAGGAACGGCCTTGCCGTACGGCAGCAGGAAATTACGACCGTAACCGGCCTTAACCTTTACCTTGTCACCCAGGGAGCCAAGGTTTGCGACTTTCTCGAGCAGAATAACTTCCATCTCGTTAACCTCTTCGTGCTTTATTCAGCCGGACCGGCGGGTATACGCCCCCGGATATCCAGCCAGCTATCCACAAAAGCCAGAACCACTAACAGCATCAACAGATTGGGACCCAGCAGAACCAGAGCAACGTAAAACATTGCCAGCCAGTTTCCGCTCCACTGCTTTCGAGCAAACACACCGTGCACCAGAGCCAACCCGGCCAGAACCAGCGGGGTGCCCGCAGCCCAGGCCAGCAGGATGGCATTCAGCCCAAGAATCGGGCCGACCACCATGGTGATGGCGCACACTACGGCTACCGCCGGCGATAACCTGAGGCCATGGAATTCCTTGCGGAATCCACCGGGGTTATACAACCCCGCCTGCCACGACCTTGCCAGCATCGTCATACCGATGGCGGTGGCAAAGTAGGTACCGGCCATGCTGGCGTTCATGGTGTCCCGGATAACCTGTTCCAGTTCACCACCCAGCGCACGGGCCATTTCAGTGTTGTACTGCTCGTAAACCTCGACACCAGCCTGAACCAGATCGTTCAGCAGCGCCGGATACATCACAGGCAACATCAGCCCGGTCAGTATCGCCAGAAAGGCACCGGACAACAGCGCTCTTTCCCAGGACAGCGTCGTCCGGATAATGGATGCCATCAGCATCACCTGCAGCAGCACCGCCAGCGCCGTGGGATCCTGGCCGTAAACGGCCCACCCGATCGCCGGAATCAAAGCCCAGAGGCCAATATTGAGCCCCTGGCGAATGCCCAGTCGAAGAACGACCAGGCCAGTTACCGCTGCGCCAATCCAGAACAGTAAGGGTACTGCGGTGGTAACCGCTGCAACCCCGCCAGCCTGCAGGGGACCGCGCATTACATACTGTGCCAGTGCACGCATGGTCCCGGGTCCTGTCCGTTAAAACTTAGTGGTCGTGACCGTCCGTATACGGCAGCAGTGCCAGGTAGCGGGCACGCTTGATAGCGGTAGCCAGCTGACGCTGATAACGTGCTTTGGTGCCGGTGATGCGGCTGGGCACGATTTTGCCGGTTTCAGTGATGTAGCCTTTCAGGGTGTCCAGATCCTTGTAATCGATCTCTTTAACACCTTCTGCCGTGAAGCGGCAGAACTTACGACGTCTGAAAAAACGAGCCATAACGTAACTCCTAACTCCGGTTAATTACTCTTCTTCGTCCTGGGATGCGCTCTGACGCTCTTCAGAGTCAGCTGAACGACGTGGACGATCGTCTCCGCCGGAACGACGGTCCTCACGGGACTCAGCGGCTTTCATCGGAGACAGGTCGGTAACGGCCTCGTCGCGACGCAGAATCAGGTCGCGGATGATGGCGTCGTTGAACCGGAAGTTGTGAGTCAGCTCGTCCATTGCTGCCTGTGAACACTCGATGTTCATCAGCACGTAGTGAGCCTTGTGGATCTTGTTGATCGGGTAAGCCAGGTGACGACGGCCCCAATCTTCCAGGCGATGTACCTTGCCGCCATCTTCAGTGATGACGCTGGTATAACGCTCGATCATCGCGGGCACCTGCTCGCTCTGATCCGGATGTACCATGAAAACGATTTCGTAGTGACGCATGAGTTCTCCCTACGGTTTAAACAGCTTCCTTCTCCCGGTGGCCATACCAGTGGTTGTGGCCGGAGCGTGAAAGCAAGGAGGTGACAGCAAGTGCTGCCGGTTTCTTTTTTGCTTTATCAATAAGGCTTTACAAGAAAGGCTTGATCAAAAGCGAAGCTAACCATTGCCATACAACAGACAATAAAAAGCCACCCCTTGAAAAAGGGGTGACGTATTCTAGGCCCGCAGGCCTGTTTGTGCAAGGTTTAACCGAGGCGCTGGCGCAAAGCCTCATACAGACAGACACCGGTCGCCACCGACACATTCAGACTGTCGACGTGGCCGAGCATCGGAATGTTGATCAACTGGTCACAATGTTCACGGGTCAGACGGCGCATGCCTTTACCTTCGGCACCCATGACCAGAGCAACCGGCCCCTTGAAATCAGCCTGATACAAGGTGGCATTCGCCTCACCTGCCGTACCAATCAACCACACGCCCTGGTCCTTCAACTCCCGAAGGAAACGGGCGAGATTGGTCACTCGGACAAACGGTACCGTTTCTGCCGCCCCACAGGCGACCTTTCGGGCAACCGGCGTCAACGAGGCAGATTTATCCTTGGGCACAATCACGGCCTGCACTCCCGCCGCATCGGCGGTGCGCATGCACGCACCCAGATTATGGGGATCCGTCACGCCATCCAGCACCAGAAGGAATGGCGGCTTGTCGCTGGCGGCCAACTGGGCAAGAAGATCATCCTCGGTCCACTCCCGGCTTTCCGCAACGGCAGCAACAACACCCTGGTGGACACCGGACACCCGCTCATCCAACTCTTTCCGGTGCACCACTTTCCAGGGCACCCCCAGACCGTCAAGGGCATCGGTAACCGACTTCACCCGCTTGTCCTGACGACCGGTCTGAATCCAGACCCTTTGCAACCGCTCCGGCTCTCTTTTCAGCACGGCATCTACTGCATGCCAGCCGAATACATATTCCTGAGACACTGACAATCAATTCCTGCGTAACGTGTTATTTGCGACTCTTGCGCTTACGGCCCGAGCCTGACGGTTTACCTTTGGCCGATTTGGACCGGGCCTCCCGGGCAGCCTCTGCGGCCAGCTTTTCCTTGGCGCTGGCCGGCTTACCGGATTTTTGCCCTTTACCGGAGCGACCACCCTTGCCCTTGCCCCGCGGCTCGCGCTTGGACACTTCCAGCGCATCGCGGTCTGCCTTCCGGCGCCTGGGGGTGCTTACCAGCTCAAGATCGATTTTTTTTTTTTCCCAGACGGAAGCTGACCGCCGTGCGCTCACCAATCAGACGATGCTTGACGGCATCGTGATGGAAGTAGTCACCACTGAGCGTGGAGACGTGTACCAGACCTTCGATGTAGATATCGGACAACTCAACAAAGAAGCCAAACGGCACCACCGCGCCGATAATGCCATCGTACTCCTCGCCCACGTGATCGCGCAGGAACTCGCACTTGAGCCAGGCCATGACATCCCGTGTGGCATCGTCGGCCCGGCGTTCGGTCATGGAGCAATGCTCACCCAACTGCTCCATACGGGCATAATCGTAGGGATACTCAGCCAATTCGGGATCGTGCACCTTCGGGGACACCAGATCTTTGGTTGCCTCGGGATTATGGATCCGGGACTTGATGGCCCGATGCACAATCAGGTCCGGGTAACGTCGAATTGGCGACGTGAAGTGGGTATAACTGGCGAAGCCAAGACCAAAATGCCCGGCTTCCTCAGGACTGTACACCGCCTGGCTCAGAGAGCGCAGCATCACCATCTGGATGACATTGGCATCCGGGCGGTCGGCCACCTGACCCAGCAAGGCCTGGTAATCTGCCGATGACGGCTTGTCGCCGCCGCCCAGCTGCAATCCCAGCTCACCCAGGAACAGGCGCAGATTGCTCAGACGCTCTTCCGAAGGCCCGTCGTGCACCCGGTAAAGCGCCGGAATCTTGTGCTTCTTGAGGAAGCGGGCCGTCGCCACATTGGCGCACAGCATGCACTCTTCGACAATCTTGTGGGCATCGTTCCGGTGCACCGGAACAATTTCCTCAATCTTGCGCTGGGCATCGAAAACAATCTTGGTTTCCGTGGTCTCGAAATCAATGGCCCCACGCTCGGTGCGAGCCTTTCGCAACAACTTGTACAGGTCATACAGGTTGTGCAGATGCGGCAGCAGATCCGCATAGTGGGCGCTGAGTTTGTAGCCCTGCTCCGTATCCGGATGCTCCAGCATGGCACTGACCTTGTTGTAGGTCAGCCGGGCATGGCTGCGCATTACGGCCTGATAGAAGGTGTAGCCGCTGATGTTACCGGCGGCACTGATGGTCATGTCGGCCACCATGCACAGACGGTCGACATCCGGGTTCAGGGAACACAGGCCATTGGAGAGCTTCTCCGGCAGCATGGGCACCACGTGGTCCGGAAAATACACCGAGTTACCGCGCTGAATGGCCTCTTCATCCAGTGGCGACCCCGGGCGGACATAATGGGAGACATCAGCGATGGCCACCACCAACCGATAGCCACCACGGGGACGAGGCTCGCAGTAAATGGCATCATCGAAGTCACGAGCGCTCTCGTCGTCGATGGTCACCAGGCGCATGTTGCGGATATCCACCCGGTTTGCCTTGTCTTTCTCTGCCACTTCCGCGGGAATCGAGGCGGCCTGCTCACCGACCGCGGGCGGCCAGCTATGCGGGATTTCGTAGGAACGAATGGCCACATCGATTTCCATTCCCGGCGCCATGTGCTCGCCCAGAATCTCGATAACCTGGCCGGTGGGCTGGGTTCGAATCGTCGGCTGACGAATGATTTCCACCACTACATACTGGCCGTGAACCGCCTTACCCGCCTGCTCATCCGGAACCAGTATCTCGTGATTGATTCTGGCGTTCTCTGGCACTACGAAGGCGATGCCGCTTTCTTTAAAAAAGCGACCGACGATCTGGGAGGTGCGATGCTCCAGCACTTCTACAATCTTGCCTTCCCGGCGCCCGCGATCATCCACCTGATCCACCCGGGCGGCTACCCGGTCACCGTGGAATACCTGGCGCATCTGCCGGGCAGTCAGAAACAGGTCGGAGCCACCGTCATCGGGGATCAGAAACCCGAAACCATCACGATGTCCAACCACACGCCCGGTGACCAGATCCGCTTCCTCGATCGGCAGGAACGCATCACGGCGGTTACAGATCAACTGTCCATCACGGCACATCGCAATCAGACGACGGCGCAACGCTTCAATTCCTTCCGCAGACGTCTGCCCGAGCTCCTTACACAGGGTCTCGTGCGTGGCCGGCGCGCCCCGCTCTTTCAGATGTTGGAGAATGTACTCCCGACTCTGGATGGGGTTGTCATATTTCTGGGCCTCACGCTGGGCATGAGGGTCACTTTGTTTGTTCTTCCTGGAAACCATTCGGATCCTTTCTGTCTCGCCGCAAACCGTGCGGCATCATTCATGTTTGATGCAGTATAACGTTGGGATGGGAATGCTGCCTAACAAGGGCGCCAATATAGGCACAAATACCCTGAAATCGTCAGACTCTGCCGCCGAAACTTTTTTGAAAAAAATGTTTGACAGTACCTGAACGAATCATTAAAGTACGCGCCATCGGTTGAGGGGCAACTCCTCACCACTGGCAGAAACGCTAGGTTTTCAATAAACTATACGCGAATCTGCAAATCACCTGCCGAGGTGGTGAAATTGGTAGACACGCTAGCTTCAGGTGCTAGTGGGGGCAACCCCGTGGAGGTTCAAGTCCTCTCCTCGGCACCATTTTCTTCCCCAGAAAATGGCCTAAGAAATTAAAAATCCCGAAAAAATCAGCAGCATCTGACGTCGAACTCGCCGTATTTACGCCGAGCATTTTGTGCTGTCTGGAAGGACGACAGACAGAACATCCATCGCCCTTTCCGCAAACCGCCTTACTCCGACAGCCTGTCCAACAGATAGTCCGAGAGGCTCTGGTACTCGTACTCCACTGTGGAATACGCCCGGCCCGGCCGGTCAAGAGGACCGTCACCGCAATCGGATGTGGCGACGAAATCGACCAGATACGCCGTCTTGAGCAGGTTCGGACGCTGCACATCCAGCTCTTCGCTGTTCAGTGCGTCGTAAAACAGCTGCCACTGGAACGCCCCGTTCGCAGAATCCACTTCTGGCCTATTTGCGGTCGCCCGATCCAGGAACGGGAACCGGAGCAAGCGGGCAAAAGAGACGCCATTACGCTCATCAATATCGTATTCATAGGCACCAGCCCCGAAAAGATCGGAAGCGGCAACGTCACTGGTAAATGAGAAGGGAAACAGCCGGGTCGCATACTGGCCGTTGCGCTCGGTATCGTTAGGCGCAACACCCTGGGGCGCGCAGGAGGCTCCACCACCAGCAAAACCAACGGCTGCTTCCAGGCCACCGCCCGCGGTCAGCCGATACCCACTGACCAGATCCCGTGGCGACTGCTCGCCATCCAGAATGTCCGCTGGCGAATTGGCCTCCTCTAATGTCAGCACGCGATCATCAGCTCTGCCGGGCACGGATTCCAGCAGAGTCCCGGTCTGCTCATCCCAAACCCAGCTGATGTCACTGATACCATCCAGTTCGGTTCCCCCTGGCGTTACCCCGAGCGTCTGCTCGTGACACGTAGTGACAGTATCGAGACTGGCCGTGCCATTCTCCCACGCAAACTCCAGACGCTCGTGCACGCCCTCCTCGTCGTACCAGACGGCACTTTGGGGCGAAAGGGAGGAAGATGGCAGCCACTGAGTCTTCAGATTGGTCATATAGCCATCGGCCTGAAACAAGCGGGCCATCTCTGGCAATGAAATCCCCATGCAGCCCCGACTGGATACGGCCAGCAGCCTGCCACCTTCACTGTATTCAAAAGACAGCTCAGCCGAGGCACCGAGATCAGAGGTACTGGTAGGCAGTACGTCTGATCGGGTTGGCCGTGCCGAAATCCGCTGACTCACCAGAAGCCTGGGATTGCTTACTTCAACATCAACATCCGGCAGTACCAGCGTATCGGTATCCACATTGCCGTAGTTGCCACCGGACGCAGCAGCATCGACAATGGCAATAACCTCATCAACGTTCTGCACCACCGAATAACCAAGCAGGTACACCCCGTCACGCGGTAACAGGCTGGCTTCGCTGCCGTCACTGCCATTCCCTGCCAGGTAATCGTTGTAGCCATCAGGAATCTGGCTGGCCATGAACCGCGCAAACGCCCGGGCATAGGCGTGAGCCCGGTCATCATTGGCAAGAATATAGTCCTTCCACAGGTTGATACCGTCCAGATCAGCGAACCGGTTATCCGGAATCGGATTTTCAGCATTCCACTGGCCGGCCAGGCTCCGGAAACGGGCCAGCGTAGTCAGGGGGGTAATATTGGTTACGCCGGGGCTGGCTGACATCAAAAACGCCCGGCTGACCGCCTCATCGCCGTAGCTGCGCTCCTCCAGGGTCTGGCCGGGAATCGCGAGGGCATAAAGCGGATAATCCCTGGGGTCCAGGTTTGCGCCGATCGATGGCGGAACATCCAGTGCGGAAACGTCCATGGAAAACCGCCCGCCGGGACCGCTCATCACGGTTGGCTCGCCGTCTTCGAGTATGTGGGTATTACCGCTGTCCAGCTCAATCTCCACCGGCCCTGCGGTGTACTGGCCATTGTCGTCAAGATCCAGCCAGACCCGGGCATTGTTGAGGTAACCATCGATTACCCGCCCCTGGTAGGGCGCTCGCTCACTGTAGGTAACACCATCGAACTCCCGGCCATCAACCGGCAGGTCATCGGATTCATCGCCACAGCCGGCGATCGCAAGTGACAGCAGAGGAACGGTAACACTGATCAGACGTTTCATCGCGGCAACCATTTATCCTTGTTAGAGGTTGTGCCGCTACTTTAGGAGATGTGCCGCCGGGAGACCTTGACAGGCTTGGCAAATTGTAAAGTTTGGTAACGAGCAGGCCCCGGAATGTGCCGGGGCCTGCAAATCGGGGCAATTCGTCAGAACGACCGCGCCACGATTTCTTTCATGATTTCGTTGGTACCGGCGTAGATCCGCTGCACGCGCGAATCGGCCCACGCCCGGGCAATCGGGTACTCCCACATGTAGCCATAGCCACCGTGCAGCTGAACGCATTCGTCCATCACCTTGCATTGAAGGTCGGTGGTGTGCTGCTTGAGCATGGCCGCCGTCGGGATATCCAGCTTCTTGTCGAGGTGCAGCTCCAGGCAGCGGTCTGTAAAGACACGGGCTGCCGTGATTTCGGCTTTCAGCTCGGCCAGCTTGAAACGAGTGTTCTGGAACGCGATGACCGGTTTACCGAAGGCTTTGCGTTCTTTCACGTAATCCAGGGTCCACTGCCAGGCGGCCTCGGCGGCAGCGACGGCGGTCAGAGCCACCTGAAGCCGCTCTGCCGGCAACTCCTGCATCAACTGGAAGAAGCCCTGTCCTTCCATGCTGCCCAACAGATTATCTGCCGGAACTTTTACGTCCTGGAAGAACAACTCAGAGGTATCCTGGGCCTTCATGCCCACCTTGTTCAGATTCTGGCCCTTTTCAAAGCCCTCCCAGGCGGTTTCGACCAGCAACAAGCTGGTGCCCTTGGCACCTTCTTTGGGGTCAGTCTTGGCAACAACAATCACCAGATCCGCTAGCTGACCGTTGGTGATAAAGGTTTTTGAGCCATTCAGAATGTAATGGTCACCCTGGCGGATGGCCGTGGTTTTCACGCCCTGAAGATCGGAACCTGCCCCAGGCTCGGTCATGGCGATGGCAGTGATCATTTCACCTGATGCCATTTTGGGAAGATACTTCTGCTTCTGCTCTTCCGAGCCGTAGTTCAGGATATAGGGCGCCACGATATCGGAGTGCAGCCCCCAGCCAATGCCGGACAATCCGGCCCGGGAGATTTCTTCCATGATCACCGCCGAGTAACGGAAATCGGCCCCCACACCGCCGTACTCTTCCGGCAGCATGGGGCATAGGAACCCCAGCTCGCCCGCTTTTTTCCAGAGCTCCCGGCTGACCTGGCCATCCTTTTCCCATTGGTCGTGATACGGAGCGGCTTCCTGTTCCAGGAATTTGCGAACGGAGTCCCGGAAGCCTTCAAGATCGGCATCGAACAGAGTACGTGGAATCATTGCTGAACCTCGGTGAACGGGTTGGTTTATCGTTGTGTTCAGCAAGTCTGTGGCGGGGCGGGGTTTCGCTCAATGGTGAAAACCATCAATCGCTTTGGCCAAAACCATCGCCCCGGAACGGGTCAGTCGGCTTTCTTCTCGCCCCAGCGGGGTACCAGGGTCTGCGGAAAATCCAGGTGGTCGAGAATCCGGGCAACCATGAAATCGACCAGATCATCCACCGACTGCGGGTTGTGATAGAACCCGGGGCTCGCCGGCATCATCACCGCACCCATGCGGGTAAGCCTGAGCATGTTTTCCAGGTGCACCTCAGAATAGGGCGTCTCCCGTAACACCAGAATCAGCTTGCGGCGCTCCTTCAGGGCCACATCGCCGGCGCGCTCGATCAGGTTATTGCTGGCCCCGGTCGCCAGGGCCGAGAGCGTACCAGTGCTGCAGGGGCATATCACCAGCGGCGCCTTCTCGCCGGAACCGGAAGCCGGTGGAGAAAACCACTCCTCCCGGCCAAAGACCTGCACCTGACCGGGCTGCGCACCGGCGAAGTCCGACAAGGCCTCTGCCATGGCAGGCGTAGAACCCGGCAGCCGAAAATCGGTTTCAGTCGCGATCACCACCTGGGCCGCCTTACTGATCATCACGTTCACACGGCAACCGTTGGCTACCAGGCACTGCAACAGACGAAGCCCGTACTGGGCTCCCGACGCGCCGGTGAACGCCAGATTAACAACCGGTGATTGTTCAGCCACGACGCTTCTCCAGTTCCGCCACCAGTTTCCGATGAATGCCGCCAAAACCGCCATTACTCATGATTACGATATGACAGGTCTCTGGCAGTCCCTCCAGGGCCTTCTCAATCAGCTCCTCCACCGACGCCTCCACCCTGTGATGATCCAGCTCACCATGTTCCGCCTGCCAGCTCCCCACCAGTTCCGGCAACCAGTCCATATCACTGAGATTACCCCAAAGCACCCGATCCGCCAGTGCGGCACTCGGGATCAGCGTCTGCTTGTGCACACCCTGCTTCATGGTATTGGAGCGGGGTTCGATAATGGCCAGGATTGGCTCATCCCCCACCCGATTGCGCAATCCCTCCAGGGTAGACGCAATCGCGGTTGGATGATGGGCAAAGTCGTCGTATACGCGCACACCGCCGATTTCGCCCACCAGCTCCATTCTGCGCTTCACTCCAGAGAACCGGCACAACGCCGCCACCGCATGGTCAGGCGTAACGCCCACATGACGGGCAGCGGCAATCGCCGACAGGGCATTACGCACATTGTGCAAACCGGTCAGCCCCCATTTCAGGGTCGCAACCGGCTGCTCATGGTGGATAACCATGAAGCGGCTGCCATCCTCAGCCAGAAGCTCAGCCCGCCAGTCCGCCGTGCGGCTGATCTCGCTGCCGATAGCCGTATCCTGCACCGGGCTCCAGCACCCCATCTCCAGGGCATTATCCAGGTGGCTGTCCAGGGCAGGTCGAATGATCAGGCCCTGAGACGGTACGGTACGCACAAGGTGGTGGAACTGACGCTCGATGGCTTCCACGTTTTCGAAAATGTCGGCGTGGTCGAATTCCAGATTATTCAGAATCAGGGTATTCGGGCGGTAGTGGATGAACTTGGAGCGCTTGTCAAAGAACGCGCTGTCGTACTCATCCGCCTCGATCACAAAGAAATCACTGCTGCCCAGCCGGGCAGACACCGGAAAGTCCTGGGGCACACCGCCTATCAGGTAACCGGCATCAAAGCCGGCCTGGTCGAGAATCCACAGCAACATGGCCGTTGTGGTGGTTTTGCCATGGGTACCGGCTACGGCCATCACCCAACGGTGGCGCAGGACCTCCCGGGCAAGCCATTCAGGGCCAGACATATAATCAATGCGCCGGTTGAGCACTGCTTCCACTTCCGGGTTACCCCGGGACATGGCATTTCCGATCAGCACCAGATCCGGTTTCGGCTCCAGGTTCTCGGGCCGGTAACCTTCTGTCAACGCAATGCCCTGGGCCTCCAGCTGAGTACTCATGGGAGGGTAAACGCCCTGGTCCGAACCGGTCACCTTATGCCCCAGCTCCCGGGCGATCACCGCCAGACTGCCCATGAACGTGCCGCAAATGCCCAGAATATGTATATGCATTAAGGTTGTGCCTCCGGTTTGAAACCTGCCAAGCCTCTACCATACTTTCTGCGCGGTCAAGAGCCGGCATATGCTCATGAAAAACCGCGGTGTTTGGCGTATCATCTGCGCCATCGTTGAACCAGCAGGAGGCTTCAGCCCGAGATGGCTATCAAGAACGCATTTTATGCCCAGTCTGGCGGGGTCACCGCCGTTATCAATGCCAGTGCTTGCGGTGTTATCCAGACCGCACGCAAACATCCGGACCAGATCGGCAAGGTCTATGCCGGCCGCAACGGCATCATCGGTGCTTTGAAAGAAGAGCTGATTGATACCAGTCTGGAATCTGACGACGCCATCCAGGCCCTCATCCACACGCCCGGCGGGGCTTTTGGTTCCTGCCGCTACAAGCTCAAGAACATTTCCGAGAACCAGCGCGAATACGAGCGCCTGATTGAAGTGTTCCGGGCCCACGACATCGGTTACTTCTTCTACAACGGCGGCGGCGATTCCCAGGATACCGCCTATAAGGTCTCCCAACTGGCCGATCGTATGGGTTACCCGATCACCTGCATTGGCGTGCCCAAAACGGTCGACAACGACCTTCCCTTCACCGACTGCTGTCCCGGCTTTGGTTCCGTGGCCAAGTACATTGCCACATCCACCCTCGAAGCCAGCCTGGATATCAAATCCATGTGTGAAACCTCCACCAAGGTCTTCATTCTGGAAGTGATGGGTCGCCACGCCGGCTGGATTGCTGCCGCTGGCGGACTGGCCGGACAGAGCGAAGGCGAGCCGCCTCACGTCATCCTGTTCCCGGAAATTCCCTTCAACCGGGAGAAATTCCTGGAGCGAGTGGATCAGTGCGTGAGGGATTACGGTTACTGCGTGGTGGTGGCGTCTGAAGGCGCCCAATACGAAGACGGCCGCTTCGTTGCCGATGCCGGCGCCAAGGATGCCTTCGGCCACACCCAGCTTGGTGGTGTTGCCCCGGCCCTGGCCAATATGGTGAAACAGGCCCTGGGCCACAAATACCACTGGGCAGTAGCAGACTATCTGCAGCGTGCAGCCAGGCACATTGCCTCGGCCACTGATGTGGAGCAGGCTTACGCGGTTGGCAAGGCTGCGGTGGAAATGGCCCTGGCAGGCAAACAGGCTCTGATGCCCACCATCGTGCGGGATCAGGCCAAGCCTTATCGCTGGTCAATCGGCGAGGCCAACCTCAGCGAGGTCGCCAACCAGGAAAAGAAAATGCCGATCCATTACATCACAGACAACGGCTTTGGCATCACTCAGGATTGCCGGGATTACCTGCAGCCGCTGATCGCCGGCGAAAGCTTCCCGCCGTTTGACGACGGTTTGCCCAGGGTTGCCAAGCTGAAGAACCAGCTGGTGGAGAAGAAACTGAGGACCGAGTTCGAACTCTGATCCTGCCCTGCAGCCCTACAAAAAAGCCCGGCCAAAATTGCCGGGCTTTTTTTTACGCTACAAACGGCTGCGACCTAACTGGCCGTTTGCGCCTCATGGCGGCGCACATACGCCGAGAAATCGTCGAAACCACCCACATACTCGGAACCCACCAGAATCTGGGGCACCGTGTAGACCGGATGGCCGATACGTTCGGCAATGTCCTGTTTGCTCATGCCTTTTTCGATCATGTCCACCCACACGTAGGGGATGTTTCTGGATTCACACAGGTCCCTTGCCCGAACGCAAAAACCACAACTTGAACGGCCATAAATCGTGACCTGCTCCATACATACCTCCTGACTCAAAGGGTTGCGAGTGGCTGGCACTCACCGCATTTATAATGTCGCAATAATGGCATGGCGAGCACCAATTGAAAATTGATCCTCGCCATGATCGTGATAGTAGCTGACGATACCGATATCGCTCGAGGAAGGGCCAGCCTCAGGTTTTCAGGCGGCCCAGTTCGCGATCCAGCACCTGAACCTGGCCATCGAGCGCTTCGCCACTCTGACGGACCCGCTGCGCCAACTCCCTCAGATCGTTGGCTGCGTCGCCGATGTGGGTCAGGTTCCGGTTAATTTCCTCGCTCACCGAACTCTGCTCCTCAGCGGCGGTGGCCACCTGGGTGACATGTTCAACAATCGTGGCGATACGCTCAACCACTGTGGCCAGCGAGTGACTGGCTTCCCGGGTTCCCTCTACCGCGCTGGTGGCTCGCTCCACCCCGGTTCCAATGACCGTTACCGCACCGTCCACGTCGCCTTTCAGGCGCTCAATCATGCCACTGATCTCGTCCGTGGATTCACGGGTTCGGGACGCCAGCGTGCGCACTTCATCGGCTACCACCGCAAAGCCACGCCCCTGCTCTCCGGCCCGTGCAGCCTCGATAGCGGCATTCAGTGCCAGCAGATTGGTCTGCTCGGCAATGCCACGGATTACTTCCAGAATCCGGTTAATTTCCTCACTGCGCTGGGCCACGTGACCAATAGCCGAGCTGGCCTGATCCATATCGCCGGCCAGTGCATCCACGCCCCGCAACGCCGTACCCAGAGTATCCTGGGTAAATTTAATGCCATCCCGCGCAGCCCGGGCATTATCCGCTGCCTCGCCAGCAAAGCCGGCCACTTCCCCCGCCGCCGCCGACATTTCATTCATGGCGGTCACCACACTGTCGATATCCTGATGCTGGCGGGCTGTCTGTTCATCGGTATCCCGTGCAATGGCGCCCACATCCGAAGCCTGCCCCCGCACCTGGGCATTCACATCTTTGAGGTCGTTGATCATTTCCCTCAGGCGGGCCAGGAAGGCATTAAAGCCGCCAGCAAGGTCAATCAGCTCGGCATGAGTGTCAATATCCAGTTCACGGGTAAGATCGCCCTCGGCACTGGCCAGATTGCGCATGCGCTTCCGGATTTCGTCCAGCGGCCGGGTAACCGAACGCACCAGCAACACCAATACGGCAATCGCAAGCACGACCACCACAATGCCCACCACGGTTTGGCGGGTGGCCGTGCTGGTTACTTCGTCTGACAGCAACGCCGTTATTTCATTCACACTGGCCAGGGCCGTATCGCGGGGCAATTCAATCAACAGCGACCATTCAGCACCCGGTAACGCGACCTTGACGGGATACGACACGGCGAGAATCTCACCGTTGTCGAAGCTGCCACCGTTGCGGTGCAACGCCGTAAACTCGCGAGCCAGATCCGGCAGTGCTTCCCGCAGTGGCCGGCCCAGATGCTCCTGATAATGACTGGAAGCAGCAATCAGGCCTTTCTCGCTCAATAATGTGACCCGTGACTGGCCGTCAAAGAGTTCCTCGCTGACACCGGCAATGGTCGACTGCAGCGTCGACAGGTTGATGTCGGAACCGACCACCCCGGCAAACTCGCCGTCACTGATCACCGGCACCACCAGGCTGGTCATCAGCTCGGAGTAGCCCTCTTCAATCTCATACTCATAGGGCTCCATCAGGCAGGGCTTTAGAGAATCGCGGGAACACAGATACCATTCGGCTTCACGGATCCCGAACTCATTGCGGTTGTCCAGGTATTTGGTGGCAGGGTCTTCGGTTCTGCTGAACACCACATTGCCGGCCGGGTCCCGATAGTAGTAGATCTCAAGGGTACCCTCATCACTGCTGTGTTCTTCCACGCCGCCGGTAAAGTAAATGTCCTGGCCGTCGTAACCATCCGGCTCAAACTGGGCGTAAATCGAACTCAGATGCTTCTGTTCCTCGAGCAC
>JGI12576J13900_1000203_pt1 | contig 21690 bp, 17 predicted proteins | sample TtanPargueraPR_5_FD_13900 | JGI IMG/M metagenome (IMG submission 13900)
CCGGCATGGGGCCGACCTTGGTGACTGAAGGCAATCTCAATAATCACATTGGTGTTCCGCTGACCCTGTTTCGGCTGACGCCGGATCACCAGTTCGGTGCCATCGAGCTGGGGGCCAGTGGTCTTGGCGAAATTGCCCACACGGTGTCAATTACCCGGCCGCAGGTTGCGGTTCTGACCAATGCAGGTCAGGCGCACCTGGAGGGTTTTGGCAGTTACCAGAATATTGTTCTGGCCAAAGGCGAGATTATTGATGGCGTGCCTGCAGATGGAGCCGTCGTGCTGAACCGGGACGATCCCGCCTTCGATCAGTGGCATGCCCGTGCGGGCCAACGGCGGGTGCTGGGTGTTTCCCGGATGGGTCACCCGGCCGCGGATTACCACGCGGAGGCGATCATGGCCACTGACCAGGGGTTTGAATTCCTGGTGCTGGGGCCAGACAGCTGGCGCTGTCATCTGGTGCTGGGGTTGCCCGGTGAACACAACATCACCAATGCTCTGCTGGCTCTCGCGGCCTGCAGGGAACTGGGAGCGACGGATCAGCAGGTTCAGTCCGGGCTCATGCAGGTGCAAGCGGTGAAGGGGCGTCTCCAGGTGCTCAAGCCGGCCCCGGATCTGACCCTGATTGACGACAGTTACAATGCCAATCCGGCATCCATGAAGGCGGCGCTGGATGTGCTGGCGTCGTGCCCGGCGCCCCGGGTGGCGGTACTCGGCGCCATGGCAGAGCTGGGCGATGAGGCGCACGAGTTGCACCGGCAGGTGGGTGAACATGCCCGTGCCCGAGGAATCGAGAAGCTTATGGTGGTGGGAGCCGGGGGTAACGGCTACGGCACCGGATTTGGTGACGAGACAGAGTTTTTCCCGAGTCATGAGCAGGCGGTGAGCGCCATTGTGGCGGACCGGAATGGTGCTATGACGGTCCTGGTGAAAGGTTCTCGTAGTTCCGCCATGGATCGCGTGGTGGAGGGAATTCAGAAAAAGGTGAAGAACCCATGCTGCTCTGGCTGACAGAGATACTATCGCAATACTTTTCGTCGCTGACGGTGTTTCAGTATCTGACACTGCGGGCGATTCTGGGCATTCTTACGGCGCTGCTGATCTCGCTGGTGATCGGTCCGGTGATGATTCGCAAGCTGAGTCAGTACCAGATCGGCCAGGCCGTGCGTGATGACGGCCCCCAGACTCACCTGAGCAAGGCTGGTACTCCGACGATGGGCGGCGCCCTGATTCTGGTGGCCATCGCCATTTCCACCTTGCTGTGGGCGGATCTGACCAATCGTTATGTCTGGGTGGTGTTGCTGGTTACCCTGCTGTTCGGTGCCATTGGCTGGGTGGATGACTACCGCAAGGTTGTGGAGCGCAACCCCCGGGGCCTGCCGGCACGCTGGAAATACTTCTGGCAGTCGGTGATCGGGGCCACGGCCGCGATCGTGCTTTATGTCACTGCTTCAATGCCCCAGGAAACCTCGCTTTATTTGCCGTTCCTGAAAAATGTCTCGCTGACCCTGGGGCCGGTGCTGTTCATTCTGCTGACCTACTTCGTGATTGTCGGCAGCAGTAACGCGGTAAACCTGACAGACGGTCTGGATGGTCTGGCCATCATGCCAACCGTCATGGTGGCGGGAGCTCTGGCCATCTTTGCTTACCTCTCGGGCCATGCCCAGTTCGCCAACTACCTGCTGATTCCACATCTGCCCGGAACCGGTGAGCTGATCATTTTCTGCGGAGCCCTGGTGGGTGCAGGTCTCGGGTTCCTGTGGTTCAACACTTACCCGGCTCAGGTATTCATGGGCGATGTCGGTGCCCTTGCCCTGGGAGCCGCCCTGGGCACAGTGGCCGTCATCGTACGGCAGGAAATTGTGTTGTTCATCATGGGCGGCGTGTTCGTGATGGAAACCATTTCTGTGATTCTGCAGGTGGCCTCATTCCGGCTCACGGGTCGGCGGATCTTCCGGATGGCGCCGCTGCACCATCATTTTGAATTGAAAGGCTGGCCCGAGCCACGAGTCATTGTCCGGTTCTGGGTTATCACTGTTGTTCTCGTTCTGATTGGCCTGGCCAGTCTGAAAATCCGATAGGAAATTGCTACGGCTATGAGCGTCATTGTTTCGGATCGTCGCACGTTAATCGTAGGGCTCGGTAAGACCGGGCTTTCCTGCGTGCGTTACCTGTCCGGGCAGGGGCGTGAGATTGCTGTGGCTGATAGTCGCCTTCAGCCACCAGGCCTGGATGAGCTGAAGGCCGGTTGGCCAGACGTCCCGGTTTACCTGGGCGAGTTTGATGAGGANCTGTTTGCCGGTTTCAATGAGCTGNTAGTCAGCCCGGGAATCAGTATTGCAGAGCCGGCGATTGCCGGTGCGGCGGCCAGGGGCGCCCGGATTCGCGGCGACATCGATTTATTCGCCGATGCGGCCGACGCGCCGATCATTGCCATCACCGGCTCTAACGGCAAAACCACGGTAACAACCCTGGTCGGGGAAATGGCACGAGCTGCGGGCCGCAATGTGCAGGTGGGCGGCAATATCGGTACGCCCGCGCTGGATTTGCTGGACCAGGGTGCGGATCTATATGTGCTGGAGCTGTCGAGTTTTCAGCTGGAGACCACTGAAGAACTCGGGGCGCTGGCGGCCACTGTGTTGAATGTCAGCGATGATCACATGGACCGGTACCCGGACAAGATGGCGTATTTCCAGGCCAAGCAACGGATCTACCGTGGCTGCAAAAATGCCATTGTGAACCTCGACGATGCCCTGAGCACGCCCATGGCTCGGGATACCCTGAGGTTTCTGTGTTTTGGCTTTAACCGGGTGAATCCGGAGACCTTCAGTACCCGGGATGATGACCAGGGCACCTGGATTACCTGGGGCCTGGATAACCTTTTGCTGGCCAGTGAACTCCAGTTGATGGGCAGGCATAACATCAGCAACGTGATGGCTGCCGTGGCGCTGGGGCACGCGGCTGGCCTGGCCATGGAGCCGATGTTGGAGGTGGCCCGCAGCTTCCGGGGGCTGCCCCATCGCTGTGAATTCGTCCGCAACCTGAATGGCGTGGATTACATCAATGATTCCAAAGGTACCAATGTTGGTGCCACGGTAGCCGCCATTGAAAGCCTGGTGCCGGATTCAGGCAAGGTGATCCTGATCGCAGGCGGAGATGGCAAAGGCGCGGATTTTCAGCCGCTCGCAGAGCCGGTGGCCGCATGCTGTCGTGCCTTGGTGCTGATTGGACGCGATGCCGGCAAGATATCCGAGGCGGTAGGCGTGTCAGTGCCGCAGTATCGCGCAACGTCACTGCAAGAGGCGGTCAGCCTTGCCCGCCAGGCGGCTGAGCCGGGCGATCGGGTGCTGTTGTCTCCAGCCTGTGCCAGCTTTGACATGTTCCGGGATTACAACGATCGCGGCGAGCAGTTCCGCGCTTTGGTGGAGGGGCTGTGATGCAGGCAGGCGTCAGCGTTCCTCATTATCAGGGTATGGCGGGTGAGTTGCAGCCGCTGCCGGTGCTGATTATTACCTCCGTGGCCTTGCTGGTGACTGGTGTGGTGATGATTTCGTCAGCGTCGATGGACATGGCGGCCGCCACGTTGGGCAACAGTTACCACTACGTTATTCGCCAGATCCTGTTCGCCGGTCTTGGCTGTGCCACGGCTCTTGTTGCTGTCAACGTGCCGGTATCCTGGTGGGAGCGCAGCGGATGGCTGCTGCTGGGCATTGGCCTTCTGGTATTGGTGCTGGTACTGACGCCGCTCGGCCGCACGGTTAATGGTTCTACCCGGTGGATTCCTATGGGGCTGTTCAATGTTCAGGTGTCTGAAGTCGCCAAGCTCTGCCTCATAGCCTACCTGGCCGGTTATGTGGTCCGTCGGCGGGAAGAACTGCTCCATACCTGGCCGGGCTTCCTGAAACCCCTGGGAGTTTTGGGCGTGGCATCGGTGTTGCTGGTTATCCAGCCCGACTTCGGCGCAACGGTGGTGCTGGTGACGGCGGCGGCCGGCATGATTTTTCTGAGTGGCGTGAGGCTTAGCCGGTTCATGCCATTGATTGGCGTACTGGCGGCGCTGGGTACGATTCTGGTGGTCACCCAACCGTATCGATTGAAGCGGGTGGTCAGCTATCTCGACCCCTGGAAAGACCAGTTCGACAGTGGTTATCAGCTCACTCAGTCGCTGATTGCCTTTGGTCGAGGCGAGTGGGTGGGCGTTGGCCTGGGGAACTCGGTACAGAAACTGTTCTTCCTGCCAGAGGCCCATACGGACTTTATCTACGCGATCATTGCCGAGGAGTTCGGTTTGCTAGGAGCGCTGGTGGTGCTCGGTCTGTTTGCGGCGCTGGTGGTCAGTGGCCTGGTGATTGCCCGGCGTGCGGAGAAAGCCGGTATGGCGTTCGGTGCCTGTTTCAGCTACGGCATCACGCTGCTGATCGGATTGCAGGCGGGCATCAACATGGCGGTGAGTACTGGGCTCCTGCCAACCAAAGGCTTGACCTTGCCGCTGGTCAGTTATGGCGGCTCCAGCCTGATGGTTACCTGCATTGGTATCGCGGTTATCGCCCGGGTAGAGCTGGAGCGGCAGGATCGGGCCAGGGTGGCATCGGAAACAAAGAGTAGCGGGCGCAAAGGAGGAGCAGTGTATGACTGATTCACCTCGCCGTCGCTTCCTGATGATGGCTGGCGGCACCGGCGGCCATGTGTTTCCTGCGTTGGCCACAGCCCGCGCGTTGCAGCAACGGGGGCACGAGGTGCACTGGCTCGGGGCCAGCGGCGGCATGGAAGAACGTCTGATTGGAGACACCGATATTCCGCTGTCGCTCATTCACATTTCCGGCCTGCGCGGTAAAGGCAAGCTGGCGCTGCTGCTGGCACCGTTCCGGTTGATGCGCGCCCTGGGCGAGGCCTACACCCATTTGCGCCGGATCCGCCCCGACTGCGTGGTAGGCATGGGCGGATTTGTCACGGGGCCGGGTGGTATTGCCGCCTGGCTGATGCGCAAGCCGCTGGTCATCCATGAACAGAACGCCATCGCTGGGATGACTAATCGTTGGCTCACACGTTTTTCCGAAACGGTGCTTGAGGCGTTTCCTGACAGTTTCGGTGACCAGACGGTTACCCGCTGCACTGGCAATCCGGTGCGGGGCGAAGTGGCCTCGATGGACGCCCCCGAACAACGATTGGCGGGCCGAAGTGGCAGGCTCCGGGTGTTGGTTATTGGTGGCAGCCTGGGAGCACAGGTGTTCAATCAGCAGTTGCCCCGGGCCCTGGCGCTGATGCCGGAGGCTGATCGCCCGGATGTTCGGCATCAATGCGGTGAGAAGAATCTCGAGGCGGCCCGGGCGGCCTACGACGAAGCCGGAGTCAGTGCCAGCATTGAGCCCTTTATCCGCGATATGGCGGAGGCCTATGGCTGGGCTGATCTGGTGATCTGCCGTGCCGGAGCGCTGACGGTGTCTGAGCTCTGTGCGGCGGGAATTGGCGCGGTGCTGGTGCCATTCCCCCACGCGGTCGATGACCACCAGACCCGGAACGGCCAGCACATGGTGAAAGCCGGGGCGGCCATTCTGGTTCCGCAGCCAAAGCTGAACCCGGAGGTGCTGGCGGAAACCCTGAAAGATCTGGCAACAGATCGAAAACGAATTCTGACCATGGCGAAGGCCGCCCGCTCGCTGGCCCGCCCTGATGCAACGGAGAGAGTCGTGAATTACTGTCTGGAGGCCGCCAATGGCTGATGCAACCAATCCGCCACTGGTCTATCAGGTGCCGGAAATGCGCCGGATCCGCCGCATCCATTTTGTCGGGATCGGTGGTGCCGGGATGAGCGGTATTGCCGAAGTCCTGAAGAACCAGGGCTATGACGTATCTGGCTCTGATATCCGGGACAGTGCTGTTACTGCGCGCCTGCGGGCAATGGATGTCGAGGTGTACATCGGTCATCGCGCCGAAAACACCGATCAGGCCGACGTGGTGGTAGTGTCTTCGGCCGTTGCCGGCGACAACCCGGAAGTGGTCTCTGCCCGTGAACGGCGGGTACCGATTGTACCCCGGGCCGAGATGCTGGCGGAGATCATGCGCTATCGCCATGGTATCGCTGTGGCCGGTACCCACGGCAAAACCACAACCACCAGCCTGATTGCCTCCGTGTTGGGAGAGGCCGGACTGGACCCCACCTTTGTGATCGGTGGCAAACTCAACAGCGCCGGAACCAATGCCCAGTTGGGTGGTTCCCGTTACCTGGTGGCAGAAGCCGACGAAAGCGATGCGTCGTTCCTGCATCTGACACCGGTTATTTCTGTGGTCACCAACATTGAAGCTGACCACATGGACACCTACGGTGGGGATGTCGAAAAGCTCAAGCAGACCTTCGTGGACTTCCTGCACAACCTGCCGTTTTACGGTGTTGCGGTNATGTGNGTGGACGACGACTACGTTCAGGANATCATTCCNCGCATTTCCCGGGCCATTATCACTTATGGCATCGACAATCCTGATGCTGATTACCGGGCGGAGAACATTACCTCTGATGGTCTGAAGACCCGGTTTCTGGTTCGTCGCCCTGGTGGTCGGCCGGATCTCCAGGTGGAGCTGAAAATGCCGGGTCGTCACAACGTTCTTAACGCCCTGGCAACGATTGCCGTGGCGACCGACGAGGGGGTGGACGACCAGGCCATCTGCCGCGGGCTGGCTGGATTTGCCGGTGTTGGCCGTCGGTTCCAGGTGTATGGCGAGTATCAGACACCGAAAGCAGCAGCGACGCTGGTGGACGACTACGGCCACCACCCCACCGAGGTGGAGGCCGTTATCCGGGCTGCCCGCGAAGCCTGGCCCCAGCGCCGGATCGTGATGCTGTATCAGCCACACCGATACACCCGGACCCGGGATCTATATGAGGATTTCGTGCGGGTATTGTCCGAAGTGGATGGGCTGTTGCTGATGGATGTGTATTCCGCCGGTGAGCCGGCTATTCCGGGAGCAGACGGGCGGGCTTTGTGCCGGAGCATCCGGCAGCGGGGCAAGGTAGAACCCGTGTTCGTTGAAGATAACCGTGAAATCGAGAGTCTGCTGGCCAATGTCCTGCAGGATGGTGATCTGTTGATCACCCAGGGGGCCGGCGATATCGGTGGCGTAGCAGCAAGGCTGGCAGCAGCAGGAGTCAAGGCAAGTGAGTGATCTGACCCACAACGACATTCAGCCGTATCAGGCACCCCCCGAACTGGTTCGGGCACTGGGGCGCGTGGCTGTGTTCATGGGGGGCGATTCCGCCGAGCGGGAAGTATCCCTGAAAAGTGGCAAAGCCGTGCTGGCAGCGCTGCAATCGGCGGGTATTGATGCGGTTGGCCGGGACATTCGGGGCTGTCTGCTACGGACCGTGGACGAACCCGATTTCGATCGCGTGTTCATTGCCCTTCATGGCCGTGGTGGCGAAGACGGGACCCTTCAGGCGATCCTTGGGCAGGCAGGCATTCCCTATACCGGCAGTGAAGTGCTGGCATCGGCACTGGCCATGGACAAATTGCGCACCAAGTATGTGTTCGAAGGTTGTGGGCTGCCTACGCCGGCATTTCGTGCCATGACCTCCGTGAGCGAGGCCGAGGACATTGTGACGGCACTGGGGGCGCCCCTGAGTGTGAAACCGGCCCACGAAGGTTCGAGTATCGGTATCCGTAAAGTGAGCAGCGCGGCAGAGCTGGCTGAAGCCTATGAGGCGGCAGCCCGGCTGGATGATCTGGTGCTGGTAGAGCAGTGGATCGAAGGGCCGGAGTTTACCGTCAGCCTGCTACAGGACAAAGCGTTACCGGCGATTGGCCTGAGCACCGATCACGCCTTTTACGACTATGACGCCAAGTACCTGGCGGACGATACCCGGTACCGTATTCCCTGTGGTCTGGCGCCGGATGACGAATTGAGATTGCAGCATCTGGCCCTGGATGCCTTCCGGGTGCTGGGCTGTCGCACCTGGGGACGGGTCGACATCATGCAGGACCGGACCGGTGAGTTCTGGTTGCTTGAGGTGAACACGGTTCCCGGTATGACGGACCACAGCCTGGTGCCGATGGCTGCAAAGGCGGCCGGCATCAGTTTTGAAGAACTGGTGGTGCGAATTCTCAGGGATACGCTGGCGGAGGGCATCGATGCTTGAGACGTTGCTGATCCGGAGCCGGGCGGTACCGCCCGAACCGCCACGCCGCCGGGGGGCAACCTCTGTCGGGCCTGAGCGGGACCGGTTTGGTGTGTTGAAAGCTGTGCTGTCGGCCGTACCCTGGTTGCAGGTCGGCCTGGGCGCAACGGTGGTACTTCTGGCCGCCATGGTGCCCTGGGCAACGGACCGGATGCTGACCGCCATGGATCAGCAGATCCTGGCGGTGGATGTGCGGGGCGAATTTGTTGGCGACAGCCAGACGGCTATTGAGCGAGCGGCCGGCGCCTGGATTGGCAAAAGCTATTTCGCCACCGATCTGGCTGACATCAAGGCTGAACTGGAACGGCGCCCCTGGGTGGCGTCGGCAGCGATAAAGCGAGTCTGGCCAGGCCGTCTTGAAATCGATATTCGGGAAAAGAAGCCATTGGCCTACTGGACCGATGGTCGACTGGTGAGCCGTTCAGGCGAACTGTTCTCGCCGCCGAATCCGGAGGTGGCCGGAAAGCTGCCTCGTCTGGCTGGGCCGGATGAGCGGGTCAGGGACGTGATCGGTATGGCCCGAACCATGAGCGAGCAGTTGGTGGGATATGGCCTGGGTTTTGCCGGACTGGCGCTGGAGCAACGTGGCGCCTGGACCCTGACTCTCAGCAATGGCATCGAAGTGGTGCTGGGGCGAGATCAAGTAGAACAACGGTTTGAACGCTTTATCACCGTTTATGAGAACCGTCTGGCCTCGCGGGTTGATGAGGTCAGCCGGATAGATGTCCGCTACTCGAACGGGGTAGCGGTGCAGTGGAAGACGGACGTGGCTCAGGCTGCTCCGAAATCCTGATAACGATTACTACGAACCTGGGGTTTGGTGAAACACATGTCATCGGTTGAAACGGAAAACATGATTGTCGGCCTGGATATTGGAACCTCCAAGGTGGTGGCGATAGTCGGCAAGCGCAAGATGGATGGAACCATCGAAGTAGTCGGTATCGGTTCACACCCGTCCCGGGGGCTCAAGCGCGGTGTAGTGGTGAACATTGAAACCACGGTACAGGCCATTCAGCGCGCAGTCGAAGAGGCTGAACTGATGGCGGGGTGTCGCATTCATTCGGTGTACGCCGGTATTGCTGGCAGCCACATCAAGAGCCTGAATTCCCACGGCATCGTGGCGATCCGAGACCGGGAAGTCACCCAGGCGGATATTGACCGGGTGATTGACGCTGCCCAGGCGGTGGCGATTCCGGCGGACCAGAAAATCCTGCACATCCTGCCTCAGGAGTTCGTCATCGATAACCAGGAAGGTATCAAGGAACCGATGGGGATGTCCGGTGTGCGGCTGGAGGCCAAGGTGCACCTGGTGACCTGCGCCGTGAATGCGGCCCAGAACATCGAGAAGTGTGTTAAACGCTGCGGGCTGGAAGTGGACGACATCATTCTGGAACAACTGGCTTCCAGCCACGCCATCCTGACCGAGGATGAAAAGGAATTGGGCGTCTGTGTGGTGGATATCGGTGGTGGTACAACCGACATTGCCGTGTTCACGGGCGGGGCAATTCGCCATACCGCCGTCATCCCGATCGCCGGTGACCAGGTGACCAACGACATTGCCATGGCGTTGCGCACGCCCACCCAGAATGCCGAGGAAATCAAGATCAAGTACGCCTGCGCCCTGACCCAACTGGCGGGGGCGGAAGAAACCATCAAGGTTCCCAGCGTGGGAGACCGGGCTCCGCGGGATCTTTCGCGTCAGGCTCTGGCGGAGGTCGTTGAGCCCCGCTATGAGGAGCTGTTCACGCTGGTGCAGTCTGAGTTGCGCCGGTCCGGGTTCGAGGATCTGATCCCGGCAGGCATCGTGATTACAGGCGGCTCGTCCACCATGGAAGGGGTGGTGGAGCTGGCTGAAGAAATCTTCCACATGCCGGTAAGACTGGCCTGTCCGCAGGCGGTTTCCGGTATGACGGAAGTGGTCAACAACCCGATATACGCCACTGGCGTCGGATTGTTGATCCATGGCTTCCGGCAAATGGATCTTGGCCGGGCGCCGGTGCTCAAGGGGGAGGAGGCTCCCTCGCTGGTTGAGCGCATGAAAGCCTGGTTCACCGGTCATTTCTGACGGTGTTCCGGTTGCAGTACACGAAGGTCTCTCGAAAAAAACACAACGATTGAAGCAACCGGCCTGGAAAGGCCGGACACAGCACGAAGGAGTAGGGGAAATGTTTGAACTCGTTGATAATGTTCAGCAGAACGCAGTTATCAAGGTCGTCGGTGTTGGCGGTGGCGGTGGCAACGCCGTTCGTCACATGCTCAACAGCGACGTGGAAGGCGTTGAATTTATCTGCGCCAACACAGATGCCCAGGCCCTGAAGGACCTGGACGCACGTCAGATTATTCAGCTGGGTGGCAACATCACCAAGGGCCTGGGTGCGGGTGCCAATCCGGAAGTCGGTCGCCAGTCTGCACTGGAAGATCGCGACCGTATTGCCGAAGCTCTGAGCGGCTCCGATATGGTGTTCATCACCGCCGGCATGGGTGGCGGTACCGGTACCGGAGCAGCCCCCGTGGTTGCTGAAGTTGCCCGTGAGCTGGGTATCCTGACGGTTGCGGTGGTTACCAAGCCGTTCCAGTTTGAAGGCGGCAAGCGCATGAGCGTGGCTGAAGCCGGTCTGAAGGAACTGGAAGAGAGCGTTGACTCCCTGATTACCATTCCCAATGAAAAGCTGTTGGCAGTCATGGGCAAGAAAACCAGCCTGCTGGATGCCTTTGCCTCCGCCAATGATGTGTTGCTGGGTGCGGTTCAGGGCATTGCTGACCTGATTACCCGCAACGGTATGATCAACGTCGACTTTGCCGACGTGAAAACGGTTATGTCCGAGATGGGCATGGCGATGATGGGTACCGGTCGCGCCACCGGCGAGAATCGTGCCCGTGAAGCTGCAGAAGCCGCGGTTCGCAGCCCGCTGCTCGAAGATATCAACCTGCAGGGTGCCAAGGGTATTCTGGTCAATATCACCGCTGGTATGGACCTGAACCTGGGCGAGTTCTCCGAAGTGGGCGACATTGTGCGCGAATTCGCGTCCGATTCAGCCACTGTGGTGGTCGGCACTGTGATCGATCCGGAAATGACCGACGAGCTCAAGGTTACTGTTGTGGCGACTGGCCTGGGTGGCGAGCGCGAGAAGCCGACCAAGGTGGTGGACAACACCCGTACCCTCGATGGCAAGACCGATTACAACCAGCTGGATCGCCCGGCCGTGTTGCGTCGTCGTGCGGTTGCCCAGGGTAATGTGGCGCTGGATCAGAGCAAAGAAAGCGAAGAGCAGGGTGTGGACTATCTCGATATTCCCGCATTCCTTCGCCGGCAGGCTGATTGATAATCTGTTTCAACCGTGGCAGAGCTGGCTTTACTGTGAATCAGAAAGCACAAGCTTCCGCCTAAGTTGAACTGATACGCCATAGCTCATGACTATTGCAAAAGTTAAGTAAAGTCATGTTGGTTAAATGGTACTCAGTCTTGAATTCTGATATTCTCCGGGCAGTTTTTTGCTCAGAATATCGACTTTTTGTGACGGAATAATGAACCGATGATCAGACAACGGACACTCAAAAACACCATCCGCGCGACCGGTGTTGGCCTGCATTCCGGGGAAAAGGTATACCTGACCCTGAAGCCAGCACCCGTCGACACGGGGATCATCTTCCGCCGCACGGACCTCGACCCGATGGTCGAAATCCGTGCCTGTGCGGAGAATGTGGGTGAGACCATGCTGTCCACGACGCTGGTAAAAGACGGTGTCCGTGTGGCGACGGTAGAGCATCTGCTCTCCGCCATGGCTGGTCTCGGCATCGACAACTGTTTTGTCGAGCTCAGCGCTGCAGAAGTGCCGATCATGGATGGCTCTGCCGGGCCGTTCGTGTTCCTGCTTCAGTCTGCCGGTATCTCCGAGCAGGAAGCGGCCAAGCGTTTTATCCGCATCAAGCGCGAAGTCACTGTGGAAGAGGGCGACAAAAAAGCCACCTTCCTGCCGTTCGAAGGCTTCAAGGTGAGCTTCGGGATTGATTTTGATCACCCGGTCTTCAAGGGCCGTGCCCAGACAGCGACCGTGGACTTTTCCAGCACCTCCTTTGTGAAGGAAGTGTCCCGCGCCAGAACCTTCGGGTTCATGCGTGATATCGAAAAGTTGCGAGCGATGAACCTGGCACTGGGTGGCAGCGTGGATAATGCGATTGTGGTGGACGACTACAAGATCCTCAATGAGGACGGTCTCCGCTACGATGACGAGTTCGTCAAGCACAAGGTACTGGATGCCATCGGCGATCTCTATCTGCTGGGCAACAGCCTGATTGGTGAGTTCCGTGGTATCAAATCAGGTCACGACCTGAACAACAAGCTGCTGCGCAAGCTCAGGGCAGAAGAAGANGCATGGGAAGTAGTGACCTTCGATGATGAAGCCACTGCNCCTATCTCTTANATGAAACCTGTGCTGGCGGCGGGTTAAGGCGGGAAGCCTTAATCCCGGACGTGGCTGGCGAGTTTTTCGAGAACCTCGCGTAGAGCTTTATCCTTCGTGTGCCCGGCTTCCTCCTGGAGGAGCCGGGCATTTTCTTTGCTGAGCGGCTCTTTTACCGGTTTGCGTCGGCTGGCGAATCTGGGTGGGCTGACCTTGATTCTGACCTTCCAGACGTAGCGGAACAGTTCATTCTCCCTCAGTGCCGACATGATCTCGTGCTGGCGGAAGCGCAGTCGCGTGGCTTTGCTTGCATTATCAGTAGACAGCACCAGTTCCCCCTCCCGACAGCTGACGAATCGGGTACCCTCGGACAGTTCTGCGGGAATGGCCGCGAGTACCAGTTGTTCGGCCTGCAGGTGCAGTTCGGCTTTGGACATCAGCTCTTTGAGCGTATTGTTGCCAGCCGACCCTTTGCCAAAGATCATTTTTTGATCATTTTTTTCCGTCATGGTCGCTTTTTTCTCGACGAGCCTGTTTACGATTGGTTACACTTCGGCACGCTTTGTGCGTAGCGCCATTGTTACTCTCGTTTTACATTGTCACGAGTGAGAGAGTCTACCGGGCGCTGCGATTATTCAGTACGTAGTTGTTGCCAAGGATAGCAGACCCGCTCGGAATATTTCCGGGTCGCAGCACTACAGGGATACGGTTGCGGCTCAACAATGAAACCGAAAGACGATATGAACGTAATTTTCGTAGGCAAACGTCACGGTCANTCCAGGGCAATACCGCTGAATGGGCNGCTGTTGTGTGGCCTGGTCTTTCTGGTGTTGNCNACGCTGGCGGCAGCCGGATGGGCTGGCTANCAGNTGGCGATCAGTCAGTTTGAAGCNCGGCAACCCACCGAGTCTGAGCTTGTGGCNGGCTGGAAAGAAAGGCTGCAAGATCAGAAGGACGAAGTCGCCCGGGTTCGTGAGAACGTGCAGCAGCAGATTGATGCGCTGACCCTTCGGCTGGGCCAGATTCAGGGTCGTCTGCTGCGCCTGGATGCGCTCGGCCAGCGATTCGTGGAAACCGGCATGGTCGCCAGCGATGAATTCAATTTTGACAAGCCGGCAGCGGTTGGTGGCCCCGAAGAAGATGCGCTACCCGGGGATTCCTACACGGCTCCCGAGCTGACGGACATGATCAATCAGCTGGAACAGCAGATCAACGATCGTGAAAAGCAACTGCGCCTGCTCGATAAAGTCGCTTCCCGCAAAAAGCTGGAAGATGAGCTCTATGTGCAGGGGCGGCCGATCACCTGGGGCTGGCTCTCGTCCAAATACGGATACCGCTCGGATCCTTTTACCGGAAAACGTACCTGGCATGCCGGTGTTGATCTGGCGGGCAAGGAAGGTAGCGACATTATTGCCGTGGCGGCTGGTGTTGTAACCTGGGCCGACGAGCGTTATGGCTACGGAAATCTGGTTGAAATCGACCATGGCGACGGCCTGGTTACCCGGTATGCCCACGCCAAGGCCATCAAGGTTAAGGTTGGGGATGTGGTGCAGAAAAGCCAGGTTGTTGCACTGATGGGCAGCACCGGCCGGTCCACCGGCCCCCATGTGCATTTTGAAGTTATCCGCAATGGTAAATCCGAAAATCCCGTGAAATACATCCAGCGCGCAAGCCGCTGATTCCATTCCCGTGAACCCCGCCTTTTGTCCTGTCGCCAAATAAGGTTAGAATGCCGGCTTCCTCCGTTTAACTGAAGAAGCAGTGGTCTATGTTCACAAAGCTTGCAACCAAGATGTTCGGCAGTAAGAACGCCAGAGAAATCAAGAGGATGCGCAAAGTAGTCACGCGCATCAATGAACTTGAGGAACAGTTTGGCGCATTGTCTGACACCGAGTTGCAAGGCAAGACTGCTGAGTTCCGGCGCAGACTTGATGAAGGTGAAGCGCTGGACAGCCTGCTGCCTGAAGTGTTTGCCACAGTGCGGGAGGCCAGCCGCCGGGTGATGGGCATGCGCCACTACGATGTCCAGCTCATCGGGGGCATGACCCTGCATGAAGGTCGAATCGCCGAAATGAAGACCGGTGAAGGGAAAACTCTGGTGGCTACCGCCGCGGTCTACCTGAATGCGCTTCCCGGTAAAGGCGTGCACGTGGTAACCGTGAACGATTATCTGGCTCGCCGTGACGCCGAGTGGATGGGCAAACTTTACCGTTTCCTCGGCATGCAGGTGGGAGTGGTGGCGTCGGGCCAGCCGCCGGAAGAAAAGCGTGCCGCCTATCAGGCCGATATCACCTATGGCACCAATAACGAGTTCGGTTTCGACTATCTGCGCGACAACATGGCCTTCAGCATTGAGGACAAGGTTCAGCGCGGTCTTAACTTTGCCATTGTCGATGAAGTCGATTCCATCCTGATCGACGAGGCCCGTACCCCGCTCATTATTTCCGGTGCCGCTGAGGATTCTTCCAAACTGTATCAGGCCGTCAATGCTCTGGTGCCGAGTCTTGAGAAAGGCGAGGTGAGCGAGGAAGGTGAATCCTCCGGTGACTTCACCATTGATGAGAAATCCCGTCAGGTTGAACTGACCGAATCCGGTCATGAGAAGGTTGAAGATCTGCTGCTTGGTCAGGGCCTGCTGAAGGAGGGTGAAAGCCTGTATTCGGCTGCCAACCTGAGCCTGCTGCACCATGTGCACTCGGCGCTCCGAGCCCATCACCTGTTCCAGAAAGACGTGGATTACATTGTCCAGGGCGGTCAGGTGGTGATCGTAGATGAACACACTGGCCGGACCATGCCTGGTCGCCGGTGGAGCGAAGGTCTGCATCAGGCGATTGAAGCAAAAGAAGGGCTCAAGATTCAGGCCGAAAGTCAGACGCTGGCGTCGACTACCTTCCAGAACTATTTCCGTCTCTATGACAAGCTGGCCGGTATGACCGGTACCGCCGATACCGAAGCTTTCGAATTCCGCCAGATTTACGGTCTGGACGTGGTGGTTATTCCGCCGAACAAACCGATCCAGCGGATTGATTACAACGACCTGGTGTACCTGACCCAGGAAGAGAAATTCCACGCTATCATCGACGAAATCAAGGATGTGACCGCAGAGGGGCGGCCCATTCTGGTGGGCACCGCGTCCATCGAAGCCTCCGAACTTCTGTCCATGCTGCTGAAGAAGGCGCGGATTGACCACAAGATCCTGAACGCCAAACAGCACGAATCGGAAGCCTTGATTATTGCCCAGGCAGGGCGCCCGGGTGCGGTTACCATCGCCACCAATATGGCGGGTCGGGGTACCGATATTGTCCTCGGTGGCAACTGGGAGTACGAAGTTGCGGCCCTGGATAATCCCTCGGAAGAGGAAGTGGCTCGCATGAAGGCGGAGTGGACTGAGCGCCACAACCAGGTACTGGACGCCGGTGGCTTGCACATCATCGGTACCGAGCGCCACGAGTCCCGCCGGATTGATAACCAGCTCCGGGGTCGTGCCGGTCGTCAGGGGGATCCGGGCTCTTCCCGATTCTTCCTCTCGCTGGAGGACAACCTGATGCGGATCTTTGCGCCGGAGCGCGTGAAGAATCTGATGCAGGCCATGGGCATGAAGAAAGGTGAAGCCATCGAGCACCGGATGGTCACCAATGCCATTGAAAAGTCGCAGCGCAAGGTCGAAGGCCGCAACTTCGATATGCGTAAAACGCTGCTTGAATACGACGATGTCGCCAACGATCAGCGTACGGTCATTTACGAGCAGCGCAACGAGGTGATGGCGTCCAACGACGTTTCCGAGATGATCGATACCATCCGTGAAGACGTGGTGGATTCGGTGGTCAGTGAGTTTATTCCGCCGCAAAGCATGCCCGAACAGTGGGATGTGCAGGGGCTGGAGGCTCAGTTGCAGTCCGAGATGGCGATTGAGCTGCCCATCCAGCAGTGGCTGAAGGACGACAATAAACTGTATGAAGACAATCTTCGCCAGAAGATTCTCGACGCCATTGTGGCTGAGTACAAGGCCAAGGAAGAAGTGGCCGGTTCCGAAGCCATGCGCAAGTTTGAGAAGCAGGTGTTCCTGCAGGTGCTGGATACCCTGTGGAAGGAGCATTTGTCCAACATGGATCACCTGCGCCGGGGTATCCATCTGCGTGGCTACGCTCAGAAGAACCCGAAGCAGGAATACAAGCGCGAGGCGTTTAACCTGTTCGAAACCATGCTCGATACCATGAAGCGTGACGTTACCCGGGTTTTGTGCCATGTGCGGGTTCAGAGCCAGGAGGAAATGGCGGAAATCGAACGTCGACGCAAGGAAGAGCTGGAGCGGGAAATGGCGCGCGCCAAACTCCGCCACGAGCAGGCCAGTGCCGCCCAGGCAGAAGGCGAGGGTGACGATGGCCAGCAGGGTCAGCAGGCAACCCCGGAGACCTTTGTCCGCCAGGAGCGCAAGGTCGGTCGTAACGAGCCTTGTCCCTGCGGGTCTGGCAAAAAATACAAGCAATGCTGCGGAAAGGTGAGCTGACCAGCCACCGAGTAGCCGGAAACCAGAACCCGCAATTCGCCAGTGCGCTGGCGCTTGCGGGTTCTGTCGTTTGAAGATCAGGAAAATTCAAGGAGACAGGCATGGCGGTAGGTCCAGGAACCTTACCCGATTTCTTCCCGGTGGCGGGAATCAAGCTGGGCATAGCCAGTGCGGGGATCAAAAAGCCCGGCAGAAAAGACATCGTGGTGTTTGAGCTGGCGCCGGAAACCCGGGTAGCGGGTATTTTTACCCGCAACCAGTTCTGTGCGGCCCCAGTGGTCCTCAGTCGCCGCCACCTGTCCCAGGATGCTCCGCGATATCTGTTGATCAATACCGGCAATGCCAACGCCGGTACCGGCGAACGGGGCCTGACGGACGCCGCGGCCTGCTGCGAGGCGCTGGCGAAAGAGGCGGGCATTTCTGCCNGCCAGGTATTGCCNTTCTCTACCGGGGTGATTGGAGAGCCATTGCCGGTCGCCAAGATNGTCAGNGCNCTGCCNGAGGCTCTGGCCGACACCCGGGAAGACCGCTGGGCAGAGGCGGCATCCGGCATNATGACCACCGATACCCGCCCTAAAGGCGCGTCNCGGCAGCTGGATCTGGATGGCCATCGGGTGACCATTTCCGGAATCAGCAAGGGCGCGGGCATGATTCGCCCCAACATGGCCACCATGCTCGGCTTCATCGCTACCGATGCCCGTCTTGCGCCGGAGGTACTGCAAACGCTGGCTTCTGAGCTCGGCGAGAAGTCGTTCAACCGCATTACCATTGACGGCGACACCTCCACCAACGATGCCTGCATGCTGATGGCCAGTGGCCAGTATGGCGGGCCTGAGATTACCGCCGACAGCCCGCTGCTGCCGGAACTGCGGGCGGCCTTGGAGGACGTGTACCTGGAACTGGCCCACGCCATTGTCCGGGNTGGCGAGGGGGCTACCAAATTCGTCACCATTGATGTCAGCGGCGCAGCCAGCCAGCAAGAAGCGCTTGATGTAGCCTATACCGTGGCGCACTCCCCGCTGGTGAAAACCGCCCTGTTCGCTTCAGACCCGAACTGGGGGCGTATCCTGGCGGCCGTTGGTCGTGCCGGTGTGGAGAATCTGGACCTCAATGCCCTTGAAATTTACCTGGGCGATGTCTGCCTGGTGCGCAACGGTGGCCGTGCCGACGACTACTCCGAGGCTCGGGGCCAGGCGGTGATGGATCAGGAAGAGATCACCATTGCTATTGACCTGAAGCGGGGCAATGTCCGGGAAACGGTCTGGACCTGTGATTTTTCCCATGATTACGTGACCATCAATGCCGAATACCGTACCTGAGTCTGTCGAGGGTCTTTCCGCTAACCGTAAGACGGTTCATGTAGCGGTGGGCGTGATCGTTCGCGATGGTCGTGTCCTGATTGCAAGGCGCCCGGACACAGCCCATCAGGGCGGTTTGCTGGAGTTTCCGGGTGGTAAGGTCGAGCCCGGAGAAACCGTCCAGCAGGCACTGTGTCGGGAAATCGCCGAAGAGACCGGGCTGGTTCTGACTGAGGACAGCCTGGAGCCGGTGATTGGCATACGTCACGACTACGGCGACAAGTGTGTGTTTCTTGATGTCTGGTCAAGCCACTCGGCTCAGGGCGAGCCAGAGGGGAAAGAAGGTCAGCCGGTCAGCTGGCTGGCTCCTGAGGCGCTCAAGGACGAAGAGTTTCCTGCCGCTAACCGGCCCATCATCAGGGCGCTGCGATTGCCCCATCGGCTGGCGGTTACCGGAACAATTGAGGATGCGCCGGCAGGCCTGGCCAGACTCGGTGCCGCTCTCGACCGGGGGCAGCCGGATTCACTGGTGGTGCTTCGCGCTCCGACCCTCTCCGGGGCTGCGTACCTTGAGCTGGCCGCAGCGGCTCTGGGCGGGTGCCGGGAAAGGGGCGTCGGGTTGATTCTGCATGGGACGGCAGACCTGTGTCGGGCCGTTCCAGATGTCCAGGGCGTTCACCTGCCCTGGCGCGAGGCGCAGCAGTATTCAGAACGCCCTTTCAGCGACGATTACTGGTTGGGTGTGTCCTGCCATAGTGCTGAGCAATTGCGCCATGCAGAGCGCCTGGGGGCGGATTACGTGGTCCTGGGAAATGTACTGGAGACGCCCAGCCATCCGGGGCAGCCCGGAATCGGGTGGGCTGCTTTTCAGGCGTTGGCCGCAACGGCAAATGTGCCGGTTTACGGTATCGGAGGTCTCGGACCTGAGCACCAGTCCCAGGCCCGCGCGCTTGGTGGCCAGGGCGTGGCTGGTATCGGTTTCTGGTGGTAGCCATCTGTGGCCCGGGGCGATTACGGATTCCAACCAGGCCCGGGCCATGCCAAAGTAACCTCTTCAACAGATCAATCGGAGTTTTCTGTGACAAAACTGACCCATCTGGATGACAAAGGTGAAGCCCGAATGGTGGATGTCACCGACAAAGCGGTGACGGAACGCGAGGCCAGCGCCGAGGCCTGTGTCCGGATGGCTCCGGAAACCCTGAGAATGATCCTGGAAGGTGAGCACCCCAAGGGGGATGTGCTGGCGACGGCCAGGATAGCAGGCATCATGGCTGCGAAACGAACCCACGACCTGATTCCCCTGTGCCATGCGCTTAACCTGACCTCCGTGAAAGTCGAACTGAGGGCTGGCGATGATGGCGCCTCCGTGGCGATCGAGACCCGGTGCAAACTGGCCGGTCAGACCGGTGTTGAAATGGAAGCGCTGACGGCCGCGAGTGTGGCCGCCCTGACCATTTACGATATGTGTAAGGCGGTCGACAAAGGTATGGTGATCGATAATCTGCGTCTGCTGGAAAAGAAAGGCGGCCGCTCGGGCCACTGGCAGGCCCGGGAGCAATGATCTGAAGCCTGGCGGCGACCGTAACCTTTCGGGTACTGCATAATCCGGAGGGGAACTGTGTCGACACTACGCCAGGCAAGCAGCCGCATGATAGAATGCCCGCCCAATTTGTCCGAACCACGAGGAAACACAGTGGCTGTTCGTTACATTGAAACCTGCCGTTTGCCCACCCCCTTTGGTGTGTTTGATATGCACGGCTTTGAGGAGCCGGACACCGGGAAGGAGCATGTGGCGCTGACGTTGGGGGACATTGATAGCGCAGAACCACTGCTGGCACGAACCCACTCAGAGTGTCTGACGGGCGATGCCCTGTACAGCATGCGTTGTGACTGTGGTTATCAGCTGGAAGAAGCGTTGCGCAGTATCGCCCGGGAGGGTCGGGGTATTCTGATGTACTTGCGTCAGGAAGGCCGCGGTATCGGATTGCTGAACAAGATCCGGGCCTACCGTCTGCAGGACCAGGGCGCCGACACCGTGGAAGCGAATGAGCGTCTGGGCTTTGGCGCAGATCTCCGGGATTACAGCATGTGCAAGGACATGCTTGAGCACCTGGGCATCAAAAGCCTGCGATTGATGACCAACAATCCGCGCAAGGTGAAGGCGCTGGAATCCTACGGCATCAACATTGCCGAGCGCGTGCCTCTGCATGTGGGCCGCAATCCGCACAACGAGCACTACCTGAATACCAAGCAGAGCAAACTGGGCCACTGGCTGGAAACCCACCAGGATGACGACCCGGTCTGATCGACCTCTGGCGGATCAGTTGTGATCCGCCTTCGTTCCCGAGTTATTTAGCCGCCACCACTGTCGGGTATCCGAGCTGCTCCATTCGCGTGGCAATGCTGCGAAGAATGCCTTCGGCATCCAGCCCACAGTCCCGCAGTAATTCCTTATGCTGACCGTGTTCAACGAACGCGTCCGGCAGTCCCAGTTGTAATACCGGCATGGAAACCTGGCGGGCATTCAGGAATTCCGTCACCGCGCTGCCCGCGCCACCGGCAATAACGTTTTCTTCCAGGGTGACCAGCAGGTCGTGGGTTTCCGCCAGTTCCAGTACCAGGGCCTCATCCAGAGGCTTGACGAAGCGCATGTCGGCGACCGTGGCGCCCAAGGCTTCTGCTGCCTCCAGTCCCGGCGCCAACAGAGTGCCGAAATTAAGGATGGCAATACCGCTACCATCGCGTACGCGCCGGCCCTTGCCGATGGGCAGTGGGGTGAGTTGCTGCTGGATTTCGGCCCCAGGTCCGGTTCCCCGGGGGTAGCGAACGGCAGCCGGGCCGCTGTATTCAAGGCCGGTGTGCAGTAGCTGTCGGGTTTCGTTTTCGTCCGACGGCGTCATCACCAGCATGTTGGGAATGCAGCGTAGATAGCTGATGTCGAAGGCGCCAGCGTGGGTGGGGCCGTCTTCGCCGACCAGGCCCGCACGATCAATGGCAAACAGGACGTCCAGGTTCTGGATGGCGACATCGTGTACCAACTGGTCATAGGCTCGCTGCAGAAATGTTGAGTAAATGGCCACGACCGGCTTGGCACCATCGCAAGCCAGACCCGCCGCCAGGGTGACCGCATGCTGCTCGGCAATGGCGACATCAAAATAGCGATCCGGGAAACGCTCTGAAAAGGCCAGCAGGTCTGAACCCTCGCACATGGCGGGGGTAATTCCGGCTACCCGGCTGTCCTGTTCGGCGGCATCGCATAGCCACTGCCCGAAGACGTTGGCGTATTTCGGGCTGGCCGGTTTCGGCTTCACCGGTTCCG
>JGI12576J13900_1000207_pt1 | contig 21085 bp, 14 predicted proteins | sample TtanPargueraPR_5_FD_13900 | JGI IMG/M metagenome (IMG submission 13900)
GGCTCACAATTTTTTTTTATTTTGGCAACACATGCAAATTATACTGGCGGTACTTTAATAAGGCATTTTGATTGCAGATGCCTTCGGTTCGTTTCTTAGCCATTCAGCATTCTTGTGTTCCTGTGACCGGTTTGAATATACCGAATGATTGTTTTCAAATAATTAAACCAAATTTAATGAGCACTAAATCAAAGCATCTTTTCTACGCTGGAAAACGTCAGCATTCGACTTCTGGCAAGGGGTTTATAACCATCAATCCGGCCACTAATCAGACCATTGCTGAAGTTGGTCAAGCTTCGAAATCAGATGTTGAAGCAGCGGTTGCCTCAGCAAAAGAAGGATTTAAAGTATGGTCGAAGATGTCTGGAACAGAACGAGGGAGGATATTGAAAAAGGCTGCAGATATTCTGCGTGCAAGGAACGAGGAACTGGCTGGAATTGAAGTATCGGATACTGGTAAACCCATTTCTGAAGCTATTGCTGTTGATATCATTACCGGTGCCGATTCTATTGAATATTATGCCGGGATAGCTCCTTCAATTAGGGGTGATTTCCACGACCTGGGCGGATCATTCGCCTATACACGTCGCGAACCACTGGGTGTAACCGCGGGAATTGGTGCCTGGAACTATCCTTTTCAAATTGCTTGCTGGAAATCGGGGCCTGCATTGGCCTGCGGAAATTCGATGGTATTTAAACCGGCAGAGCTGACACCGATATCTGCAGTTTATCTTGCGGAAATTTATAAAGAAGCCGGTGTGCCGGATGGTGTTTTCAATATTGTGCAGGGCGATGCAGACGTAGGCAAAATGCTTACCGCGCATCCCGACATCCGAAAAGTATCGCTCACCGGTGAAGTGGGTACCGGTAAAAAAGTAATGGCAGCTGCGGCTGAAACATTAAAACACGTAACACTTGAATTGGGAGGTAAGTCTCCCCTTATTATATGCGAAGATGCTGATTTGGATGAGGCGGTTCAAGGTGCCATGATGGCTAATTTTTACACACAGGGTGAAATTTGTTCAAACGGAACACGGGTTTACATAGCTGAAAAAGTGAAAGATAAATTTCTGGAAAAGCTGATTGAAAAGACCAAAAAAATGATCATTGGTGATCCAATGGACATGATGACTCAGGTAGGGGCTCTGATCAGTCAGGAGCACATGGATAAAGTGTTGGGATACATCCAAATGGGCAAAAAGGACAGCCACTTGCTATATGGAGGGAAACGTTTTCTTGAACACGAGAAACCCGAATTGAATAATGGTTTTTTTGTGCAACCAACTATATTTTATACTGAAAATGAAGAATGCCGGATCGCAAACGAAGAAATATTCGGACCCGTGATGACGGTATTGCCTTTTAAAACAGAGGAAGAAGTGATCCAAAGAGCCAATAATACGATTTACGGGCTGGCGGCTGGTGTTTTTACACAAAATCTGCAGCGCGCCCATCGGATGGTAGACCAGCTCGAGGCAGGCATGTGCTGGATCAATAATTACAACATAAATCCCGTTGAAATTCCGTTTGGCCCTTATAAGCAATCGGGCTTTGGAAAAGAAAACGGATTGGCAACGATAGAATACTATACCCAGCTCAAATCGGTTTATGTAGAGATGGGTAAAATTGATTCACCATACAGATAAAACGAGTGCTCATGCAATACGATTACATCATAGTAGGAGGGGGAAGTGCCGGACTGGTTCTGGCTAATCGCCTAAGCGCCAATCCCAATAATCAGGTTCTGGTACTTGAAGCCGGACGTCCCGATTACAAACTTGATTTTAGAATTCACATGCCGGCCGCATTAAGTTACCTGCTCAACGGAACGTTTTATAACTGGGCGTACAGTTCTGATAAGGAACCACATATGAAAAACCGGCAGATTGCTCAACCAAGAGGGAAATTATTGGGAGGATCGAGCAGTATCAATGGAATGATCTGGATACGCGGTCATAAAATGGATTACCAGAAATGGGCCAAAGTAAAGGGACTTGAGAACTGGGATTACGCCCATTGCCTGCCATATTTCAAGAAACTTGAAAACCGGTTAATTGGAGCAGATAAATACCATGGCGATAAAGGACCGCTTAAACTGACCACTCCGGAAAATAAAAATCCACTGTTCAAGGCTTTTTTTGAGTCTGTTCAGGAAGCCGGTTATCCACTCACGGAAGATGTTAACGGAGCACAGCAGGAAGGTTTCGGTAAGTTTGACCAATCGATTTACCGGGCACGGCGGATGAGCACTTCACAGGCTTACCTCACGCCTGTGAAGCATCGCAAGAACCTAAAAGTAATAACCCGCGCAATGGTACATCGTATTCTTTTTGAAGGGAAAAAAGCGGTAGGTGTCGAGTTCAGGCATCGGGGAAAAGTCATTAAAGTATACGGTAACGAGATCATCAGTTGCGGCGGGGCCATTAATTCTCCGACATTGTTACAATTATCGGGAATCGGAAATGCGAGCGAATTGAAAAAAATAGGTATTGATCCGGTCCATCATCTTCCCGGTGTAGGAGAAAATCTGCAGGATCATCTGGAAGTTTACATTCAGTGGAAATCCAAGAAACCCATTAGTGAATATCCATCATTAAATCCATGGCGGGCGCCTGTTATAGGTTTTAACTGGCTTTTTCGAAGAAAAGGCCCCGGAGCTACCAATCATTTCGAAGCCGGTGGTTTTATAAAAAGCCACGACGATAAAGCTTATCCGAATCTTCAATTTCACTTTTTGCCGCTGGCCATCCGTTACGATGGAACCGTCCCGGTTAAAGGGCATGGCTTTCAATTGCATGTTGGGCCCATGAATACCGATGTTCGTGGTCATGTGAAAATTAAATCGGCCGATCCATACGAATATCCAAGCATTCTGTTCAATTATTTATCGACCGAAGATGAAAAGAGAAACTGGCTGGCTGCCATTCAAAAAAGTCGTCAGTTAATTGAAACAAAGGCAATGGAAGGCATCCGTGGAGAAGAACTTTCACCGGGGAAAGAAGTACAGACTGACGAGCAGATCCTGGAATGGATCGCCCGCGATGGTGAAAGTGCTTATCATCCGAGTTGTACCTGCAAAATGGGATACGACGAAATGGCGGTGGTGGATAATGAATTACGTGTTCATGGAGTGGAAAACCTTCGGGTGGTAGATGCATCAGTAATGCCCTATGTGACCAACGGAAATATATACGCACCGGTGATCATGATCGCCGAAAAAGCTGCAGATCTGATTCTCGGGAATGAACTACTTGCTCCTGAAGACGTTTGACTTAGTAAGAATACTTAAAAAAGAAAGGAAATCTACATATCGGTTTTAAAAAGAACCTAACATATCAAACCAACTATTTCTACTCCCAAAGCTGTCGTCAATGGCTTCGACAGAACACCCCAGGTAAAATCGATCTTCATACAAAATTTATTCGCGTTACTGCATGGCATATGGTTTCGCATGGTTTAATAATTACTCAGCAACTGAATTCACTTGCTTATGCTTTCTAAACTATTGAAAAACCTGATACCAACCTTTGTATTAATGGCAGCATTAACACTTGTAGGTATAATTCTGCATAATTTTCAGGATTCGGATATTTTTTGGCCGGGTTATTTTTCAATGGTTGCGTTTTATGGCCTCATATTCTTTATGGGTACTTATGCAGCCAATCTCAAGAAAGGAAACTCGATTGCTGAAGTTATGCTGGCGGGGCGCAATATTCCTCTCTGGATCGCGGTATTTACGATGAGTGCAACCTGGGTTGGTGGAGGATACATTAATGGCACGGCTGAATATACCTACAATCCCAATTATGGATTAATATGGGTACAGGCTCCCTTTGGCTATGGCCTAAGTCTGATCATAGGAGGTTTGTTTTTTGCCCGTAAGATGAGGCACTTTCAGTTTAAGACCATGCTCGATCCTCTGGCTCAACGCTTTGGTGTGCGCATGTCAGCTATTTTATTTTTGCCGGCCCTTCTCGGTGAAATATTCTGGACTGCAGCCATTCTAACGGCTCTTGGAGCGACGTTCGCAACTATTCTGGGCTTGGATATTCAAACTGCAATCGTGCTTTCAGCAATAATTGCGATAGCTTATACAGCGATTGGCGGCTTGTGGGCTGTTGCACTTACGGATGTAGTCCAACTCTTTTTCCTGCTTATAGGATTAGTTGTGATAATTCCGTTTGCCGCTAAAGGAGTTGGTGGCTGGGAAAATGCATGGGCCGCTTACCAGGAAAAGATGGGCGACCTGGCTACTTTCTTTCCTGCAAAAAGCACCCTGGGCAATTATTATTTCAACTGGTGGGATAATATGTTGCTTTTGGTTTTTGGCGGAATTCCATGGCAGGTTTATTTCCAGCGTGTTTTGTCATCAAAAAATACTAAAACGGCAGTACGTTTATCTGTTATTGCAGGGATTGTTTGTATGCTTGCTGCCATCCCCGCCATAATGATCGGAATTATAGGAGCGGCTGTTCCTTCCTGGGAAGCATTGGGAGCTGATGGTGCACCCAGCGATGCGGCCTTGATTCTACCGTATGTAATTCGATACCTTACACCGGGAGCTCTGGCAACGATTGGTCTTGGAGCTATTGCTGCAGCCGTCATGTCGTCAGTCGATTCGTCGATTTTATCCGCATCCTCAATGGCTTCATGGAATATTTTTAGACCACTGATAAAACCGGATATTACGAATAAGAACCTCTTGAAGGTTATAAAGCGAAGTATTTGGATTATTGGAATAACAGCAACAATACTTGCACTTAAAATAAAAAGTGTATATGCACTGTGGTTTTTGTGTAGCGACTTTGTTTATACTTTGCTGTTTCCACAACTTTTAACTGCATTGTACGATAAAAAAGCCAATGCCATTGGTTCGTTGGCAGGTTTTGCAGTTGCTTTTATTCTGAGAATGGGGGGAGGGGATCCTACTCTTGGAATACCCGTAATCATTGATTATCCAATGATCCAGGATGGAATGGTTTTATTTCCTTTCCGCACCCTGGCTATGCTGAGCGGATTGATAACGATTATTGTGGTATCGCGTATAACCCAGAAGTACGCACCGCCACAGTTACTCTACATCGAAAAATCGAATTAAGGACGAAACTGAATTCGAATATTCGGATGTAATGTTCAAAAACGTGATTGTTTTAATATTCGTGTATAAATCCTGATTCTGAAAAAGAAATCAATGGTTAATACTGATTACTAACTGAATGTATTGGTTTTAATCTGTATAGGATTGTCTGTCAGTAAAATATGGAAATTGTTTTTTTCAATAGACAAAAGAACGAATCACAAATTGTGCTAAGAATGGTTGAATCAAGGAATATAAATATAGAAACATATGAAAAATATTCAAAAGAATGATTCAGTTATATTTGTTTTTTGAAAAGTTGTTTATTTTATTTGAAATTAATTAGTCAATTTGAGAAAAATGTAATATTATATTAATGGAAAGTTAAAATTTTTAAAATGTCTGCTTGTTTACTTTGAACAGGTTTTAACTAAAATAACACTCTATGAAAAGAAGTCTATGTAAAAACTGCCTTAAGTCAAGGGCAGTGAGGAGTTTATTAATGCTCCTTGTATTGCTTTCGTTTATTGTGCCTGTTTTTGCACAACAAACTGAAGTTGGAGGAACAGTGACCTCATCGGATGACGGGACTCCACTTCCCGGAGTATCGATTGTATTAAAAGGAACGTCAACAGGAACGGTTACAGATGCCGACGGTAATTTTAGCCTGAATGTTCCGAATGACGGTATCCTGATCTTTTCGTTTATCGGATTCCAGGAACAAGAAGTGCCGATAAATGGTCGAAATCAGATCAATGTCGTCATGCAACCTGACGTAACTGATATCGAAGAAGTAGTAGTAGTGGGTTACGGTGTCCAAAAAAAGGTAAATCTTTCGGGTGCTGTGAACGCCATAGATACAAAAGAACTGGAAAGCCGACCCATCGTTAACCTTTCTCAGGGCTTACAGGGTGTTGCACCTAACCTTAACATCGATTTTGTTAGTGGTGAACCCGGGCAGGCTGCCCGAATTAATATTCGAGGTATAACATCGATCAATGGCGGAGAACCTTTAATTCTGATCGATGGAGTTCCTTCTTCGTCCGAGGAATTAAATCGTTTATCGCCCGAAGATGTTTCAGATATCTCAGTGTTAAAAGATGCATCTTCTGCCGCTATTTATGGAGCAAGAGCAGCTTTTGGGGTCGTATTGATCACCACCAAAGCAGGAACCAAAGCAGGAATAAACCTGAGTTATACCAATAATCTTTCATGGTCAAAACCAACTTTGCTTCCAAATAAAACCAGCGATCCTTATATTTATTTACGATTACAGGACCTGTCAACCGATAATACGCCCTGGAATAGTTTCAATCCATCAGACGAAACTTATGCCTGGGCAAAAGAACGTTCGGAAAATCCGGGCGGAACAGATGGAGTTCGTATTAATCCAAACGACCCAACCCAGTGGGAATATATGGGAGCACGCGACTGGACACCCTATTTCCTGAGTGATTATACGTTCTCTCAGAAACACCATTTGCAGTTGAATGGTAAAACCGACAGAGCGCGTTTTTATTTGTCGGCAGCTTACGATAATGAGAATGGTGCACTGAAAATCGCTGATGACCTTTTTAACCGGTACAACATCAGGAGTAAAGTAGATTACGATGTGTTTGATTGGTTGACCATTGGAAATAATACCTTGTTTACTATGACCGAAAGAAAAGAACCATCGTATCTCGATATATGGGACTTGTACAATGTTGCACCAACTGCCTGGGATGTCAACCCGGACGGATCGTGGGCCAATTCGGAGGTCGGTATCGAAGCGGCACAGTTAAAAGACGGTGGAAAAGTTGATAACCGGTATAACAGTACCCAATCCACATTTACGGCTGAAGCCCGCTTTTTCGATGATGCACTTCGGGTCAATTCTGATTTTACCATCAGAAAAGGAACCCACAATTATGGCTGGTATTATTCAAAATACAAAATTGGATACGGTCCGGATGATATACGCGAAGTTGGTACGAATGAAGCGTATCGCAGTGCAACGTTTGATACCTACAATGCATTCAATATTTATTCAACCTTTACAAAACAATTTGGCGATCATCAAGTTACCGCTCTTGCAGGTTTTAACCAGGAAGAAAGTCGCTCGGAGTGGTTCATGGCTCGCCGGGATCAGGTGATATCCGGCTCACTTCCTACCATTGCGCTGGCTACCGGCGAAGATTATGTCGATGAATCGATAACCAGCTGGGCTATACGAGGCGCATTTTTCCGACTGAATTATATTTTCAGGGACAGGTACATTGTTGAATTCAACGGTCGTTACGACGGATCATCCCGTTTCCCGTCCGAAAGCCGTTTTGGATTTTTCCCTTCAGCATCCGCTGCATGGCGTGTGGATAAAGAAGGTTTTATGGAATCTTTGGAACCAACGCTAAGTACCCTGAAATTTCGGGCATCTTACGGATCGTTGGGAAACCAAAACGTTTCTGCCTATGGCTATATTCCTACCATGCAACCATCTATAGCAAATTATATAGTTGGGGGTGAATTACCACAAAAAGTTTCCCCTCCTCAGCTGGTATCGGATAATTACACCTGGGAAACGGTGGAAACGCTCAACTTTGGAGTTGATGTAGGTTTCTTCGATGACCGGTTGTCTGCTGAATTTGATATTTATCGAAGAAATACAACTGGTATGCTGACAGGTGGTAAAGATCTTCCGGATGTACTGGGAGCTTCCGAGCCACTGGAAAATGCAGCTGATCTGCAAACCAACGGATGGGAACTCACGCTCAGTTATCGCAACAGTTTTAACCTGGCTTACGATCGTTTCAATTTCGATGCTCGTTTAATATTATCCGATAGCAGGGCCTGGATTTCCGATTTTGATAATCCCAATAAAAACCTGAATCAATATTATATCGGAAGAGAATTTGGTGAGATTTGGGGATTTGAAAGCGACGGATTCTTCCAGACTGTGGAGGAAACGCAAGCTCTTGACGAAACCCAGATTATTCCATGGGGAGCACTCTCGATTGTACCCGGTTGGCCCAAATACATTGATCAGGATGGAAATGGTATTATTGAAAAAGGCTATACGGTCGACGATCCTAAAGATTTGAAGATCATAGGGAACTCATCGCCTCGATATCGTTTTGGTGTTAACCTGAATTTCGACTGGAAAGGATTTGATGTGAGAACCTTTGTTCAGGGGGTTGGAAAGAAAGATTATTACCCGCTTCATTATCTGTACTGGGGTTTTTACCAGCAACCGTATGAAGGTGGTTACATGCACCTGATGGATTTTTATCGTCCGGAAGATGACAGTGAAGCTTTGATGGCACAACATTCACAGGCATACATCGATGCCGGTCTTGCAAGCCAAAATCTGGAAGCCAAATACCCAATTCTGCAAGCCTGGCTGGCCGACCGAAACCTTGGGGAAGGAATCTATGATTCGAAGGGTTTGGCCATACCGCAAACAGGTTACATGCTCAGTGCTGCTTATGTTAGGATAAAGAACATAACAGTTGGGTATACTTTGCCACGCGAATTAACCCGTAAATGGAAAATCGATCGCTTACGTTTCTATGTGAGTGGTGAGAATATTGCTGAGTGGTCCGAAGTAAGTGATTATTTTGATCCTGAAGCAGTTACGGATAATGGATGGGGATATGCCTATCCATTCCAGAGAAGATATTCATTTGGTGTTAACATCGACTTTTAACCACTAGAAAATCTTATATCATGAAAAAAATAATTTCAATATTTAGTATTACCTTCATCATTTTGCTTTCAGCATGTAATGATGATTATATGGATCGTTTCCCTGAAACGTCAATAGGTACCGAAAACTTCTTTAAGAGCGAGGAGGATCTGAAAATGTTCCTCTACAATCTGTATAGTTTCCCTGGAATTAATGAATACGGCAACGACGGATACCGGACAACAGATAATGCTGCAAACACCGGTAATACTGAGCTCAAAAACATCATGTTAAGCAGTAACCCATCTTCAGCGACCATTACAGGGGGATGGGACTGGTCTTACCTGCGGAATGTTAATCTTTTCCTGGAAAATTGCGAACAGGCAGATGTTACACCTGATGTTTTGGCACATTACCAGGGTGTTGCACGTTTTTTCCGTGCCCGGTTTTACATGGATAAGGTAAAACGTTTTTCAGATGTTCCCTGGTACGATCAGGTAATTGGAACCTCTGATGAGGAACTGCTGTTTAAAGGACGTGATCCAAGAGATATGGTCGTTCAAAATATTTTTGAAGACCTGGAATTTGCAGCCCAGAATGTTAAAGCCGATCAACCAACAGGTGCTGTCAACAAGTGGGTAGTTTTAACGTATATGACGCGATATGCTCTGTATGAGGGAACTTTTCGTAAGTACCATCCCGAAATTGCACTCGAATCTTCGGCCAGTACCTACCTGCAAATCGCCCGTGATAAAGCCAAACAGATTATGGATAATGGTGGTTTTGCCATATACAATACAGGTAACCCGGGAAGCGATTACGGCACGCTGTTCAACAGCCAGGACCTGGTTTCCAATCCCGAAATCATCTTTGCCAATATTAATGAAGATCAGGTTAAGAACAGCGGTTGGTGGGAATGGATGTTCGGTGATTACGAGGTAAGTCCTTCCAAAGACTTGCTGCAGGCCTATCTGATGACAGACGGGACTTATTATACATCACAGGCAGATTATGAAACCAAAATGTTTGTAGAAGAATTTGAAGATCGTGATCCGCGACTGATGCAAACGTATGCCTACCCGGGTTGGGAATTGATAAATACGGGTACCTATGCGCAAGGTGGTGGAATTTATGTACAAAAACTGCAAAAGAATTTCACTGGTTACCATCAGATAAAAGGTTTTATAAACAATACAGACCAGGTGGTTTATAATGGTGTTGATTTCCCTACTCTACGTTATGCTGAGGTTCTTTTAAGCTATGCTGAAGCAAAAGCCGAACTGGGTGAACTGTCACAAACGGATCTTGACATGACTGTTAATGTATTGCGTGATCGTGCCGGAATGCCCCATTTGAGCATGAATCCACCCGCCGATCCGATGCAGGAAGCCAAATTTCCGAATGTAACTTCGTCTATGAAAAGTACAATCCTTGAGATCAGACGTGAACGCCGAATTGAGTTTGCGCTCGAAGGTTATCGATATGACGACCTCATGCGATGGGGCGCAGGTAAAATTCTGGAAGAGGAACCAATTGGTTTGTATTTCCCCGGTTTAGGAAAATACGACCTGACAGGTGATGGAATCGAGGATATTGTCCTGCTTGATGTGAGCGAGACGATTCCAGCAGAAAAAGAAGAAAATGAACTGGGAGTAAAACTGATCTATTATCGCGTTGGACCTCAGGACAGCGATGCAAATGTGTACATAAGTGGGGATAATATGGGTTATATCCTGTCGATAAAAGACCGTGGAACATTTGTTGATCCAAAATACTATTATCGTCCGGTTCCTCAAACCCATGTGACGGTAAATCCAAATTTAACACAGATTTTAGGATGGAATTAAAAGAAAAATTATGAAGAAAATACATTTCACAATACTAAGTCTCTTGCTGCTTGCAGTAAGTTGTGTTCCCAGTTTTGACGAGGTTTCAGAACTTCCTGACGATCCGTCAATTCTCGAAATGCTGGTGGGTAACGAGAATGGGAAAATCGCACAGGAAAATGCAATCAATAATGATATGAAGGTGGATACCATATGGGTAAAAGACAGAACCGCAGATTTTTCTAAGGTATACCTTCAGGGTAACTTTGCTCCGGGATGTACGGTTGAACCACTTGAAGGTGCTCCAAAACTCGGGACATATGGCGATTTCTCATCCGCAAAAAAATACCGGGTAACTGCTCCAACGGGCAATTCGGCCGACTGGACTGTGGTTCTCGATTATTATGTTCCTCCGGTTGGTTGTCTGGCCGATCGTTGGGCGGGTGAGGTGAGCTGTACAGATGGTATTTGGCCCAGCTACAGTCCGGCTACCTGTACAGGAGTAAAAATGAATGATGACTGCCAAAAATTGGAAATTTCTTTCGATTTTTGGGCAGACGCTGGTGCTCCTGTAGTTCTTGAACTGGAACTCGGAGATATTGATTTTGATACTTTTATGGGAGATGTCACGCTTGTTAACGATGTTAACTTTACTTCATACGGAGCAGATATGACTTTCCATGCCGGTCCGGCCGGAACATACAATGCAACCGCAAATATCCTGGAACTGAACCTTAAATTCAGCGGTTACGATATCGGCGGCGGAGAATATTATCCATTCACGATTACACAGAATTAATTTTTACATAGATTTAATTTGGTTATTTAGGGCCCGGTTTTACCGGGCCTTTTTTAAAAGTTCAGGTATGAAACAGATTATAGTTATTCTCTATTTTTTCTTTGTTGTGTCTGGTGGATATGCCAAACCTTTGGAGAAGGGCATAAAAAATCAAGATAGTAAATTTAGCTTTGTATTCTTTACAGATATTCATTTGAACAAGGGACATTTTGATAAAGAGCACGGTGGTTTTCAGGGAATCAATAAAGCCATTGAAAGTGCCAAAGCACAACAGGTTGATTTTATACTGACCGGTGGAGACAATGTGGATATAGATGTGTTAAAAAAAGGGGAAAATGAAACGGCCCATAAACTTTATCAGAAATATGCAGAAATAATAGATAATGCTGGAATTGAATATCATGCGACTATTGGTAATCACGATCGTTACTGGTTGACTGAAAAAGACAATGAACTGTATAATGACGGTTTGTTTGAGGAATACATTAATCCAAGTTATTATTCATTCGCTCATAAAGGCTGGCATTTTATAGTTTTAAATAGTACCCAGATTTGCGACGGGAAATATTGTGTGGATGAAACGCAAAAAAAATGGTTGGAAGAAGATTTGAAAAAAGTCGATGCATCAACACCAATTGTGGTTTCTACGCATGTTCCGTTTTTAACCGTTTATTATCCGGCATTGAACGGCAAATATACAGATACCGATACCTTTTCAAATTTTAAGGAGATCTGGGACATGTTCGCGAATAAAAATCTTAAATTAGTGTTACAGGGTCACATGCACCTGTACGAAGAAATAAAAGTAAAAGGCGTACAGTTTATTACTGGAGGAGCCGTTTCGGCCAGATGGTGGGGTGGTGACTACCATGGAACAGAAGAAGGGTATCTGAAGATTAATACCGACGGCGATGACTTTTCCTGGGTATATGTCGATTATGGTTGGGAAGTGGAGTAGTTCGGGTTTAAATTGGCTAAAGCCGAAAAATCTTGTACTTAACTTTCCATCAAATTCAGCTAACGAAAACAAGTGTTTTTGCTTCCCTGTTGCAAATGATAAAAGACTGGTTAAAAGAACTTTATTTCAGATTGAAAATGATTTCAACGATTAAAATTTTTGTGCTCCTATTCGGAATTGTTATCGTTCTCAATTCCTGCACACAAAGCAAGGATAGATCTGCCAGCTCCGAATTAAACGAGTTCACAGTGCTTGCCTGGAACATCTGGCACGGTGCAAATGATGAGTCGTTAAAAGAAGACGGAAGACCACACGCTATCGGAATTCTAAAAGAACTTAACCCGGATATTGTTTTAATGGTGGAAACCTATGGCTCTGGGAAAATGATTGCAGATTCGCTCGGATATAATTTTCATTTAATCGCACCTGTAAACACTAAGCCAGACGATGAACGCATCAATCTTTCCATCATGAGCCGATTCCCGACAGGCAACCGATTTGATTTTTATAATTATTTCAACATTGGAGGGATCGAAGTATTATTGGATGACTTCACAAAAATTCACGTATTTACCACTTGGCTTAATTACCAGCCATGGGAAGATGACCCACTTGTTTTGAATAAGACACCAGAGGAACTTGTTGAGTGGGAAAAGTCTGGAACACGGGATGCTGAGGTTAAAAAAATAGTGAAAGGACTTGATCCATTTCTGGAAAAAGCAGAAGAAACTCCAGTCATTTTGGGAGGCGATTTCAATATATGGTCGCACCTCGACTGGCAGGAAGAAACGAAAGATATACACAATGGATTAACAGTTGACTGGTGGACAACCCGGATGTTTGAGGAGGCCGGACTCACTGATTCTTATCGTGAGGTTCATCCCAGTGCACTGGAATATCCCGGGATCACCTGGGACCAGCCCGGCAAAAAAGATGAACACCGCATCGACTATATTTTCTATAAAGGAGAAAAAATTCAGGCCATCCGGTCGGATATTAAAAAAGAAAATGCAGGCGACACGATTATCATGAATGGAAAATCATTTATTTATCCTTCCGATCATGGATTGGTATTCACCACATTTCGTCTGAATAATTAAAAGTCATATTGCTTAAAATATTTACATATGAAAACGTCTTTCAGAAATCTTTTCATTATCTTTTTTTTAATTGGTTTTGCTGCATGCAACAATCAAGATCAACAGTCTACGGAACTACAACTTCAGATTACAGGACAAGCATGGGGCGCATTATACCAACAGCAAGCATCCGAATACAAAGCACTCTGTTATCAGGCATATAATATTGCACGCTTACGTTTGGATGAAAAATTGCAAAAATCATCAGACAAAGAACTGGTTGTTGTTACAGATATTGATGAAACTGTTCTTGACAATAGCCCATACTTCATCGATTTAGCAAGAGAAGGAAAGGTGTATAGCGATTCTTCATGGGTTAAATGGACTGCTCAAATAAAATGCGACACGATTCCGGGTGCCTGTAATTTCCTGAATTATGCCAACAAAAAAGGTATTACCATTTATTATATAAGCAACCGTTTGGAGGAAGAACTAATTCCAACTATTAAAAACCTTGAAAAGTGGGGTCTGCCTTTTGCAGACAAAGAACACGTATTTCTCAAAAATTCAAACGACAACAGCAAAGAATCAAGGCGCTTGAGAATAAATGAGGATAGCGAAATTGTATTGTATCTTGGCGATAAATTGGGAGACTTTGATAATTATTTCGATCATATAAATAGAAATGAACTTTCAGTGCGTACAAAAAACCGTGCCTCTTCATTTGGTAGCAAGTTTATTGTATTTCCGAATAATATGTATGGCGATTGGGATGATGTTCTCTATTTAAACTAAACTTATTAAAATGAATTTTCCTTGCTGCATATGGAATAGAGCCATAAATTTGTGTATGCTTAAAAGGATATCAATTTTTAAATGAAGCAATTTTAAAGGTCAGTTTTATCCTTCTACAAAAAATGAACATTATGAAAGTTAGGGTTATTATTTTTTTCTTGGGAGTATTATCAGTTTTATCCTGCACTCAGAATAAGAAAGTTGATCCGTGGATTGCCTCGGCACCGGCTGGGAGCCGATACGTGCAGATCGATCAGGACGGGGAAACGATTATTCCCAACGGAAGGATTTTAACACCGGCAGGTAAAAGTATTGTGGTCGCACCACATCCATTCGGATTAACACTCAGTCCCGATGGGAATACTGCTGTGACTGCCAATTCGGGGACCAATCCTTTATCCATTACTATTATCCGTGATATTCTTTCAGAAAATCCGGAGGTTCAGCAGGTACCACCCGGACCCTCAACTGACAGGGGAGTGCTGGCTTCGGTGTTTATGGGTCTGGCAATTTCAAAAGATAATAGCGCGGTGTATGTCGCCGGCGGGCAGGAGAACTGTATTTATATTTTCGACCTGGAAACCGGAGGAAAGAAAGGCCGGATAGACTGTGCATCGGTTTCTGATCAGGCAGATTATTCGGATGGCTACATCGGTGATCTGACCCTGTCGGAAGATGGCAAAAAATTGTATGCAGTGGATCAGATTGGCTTTCGCATGCTGATTATTGATACTGAAAGTGGCACACTGGAGCACAATGTCCCGGTGGGGCGTTATCCTTTTGGAATTTGTCTGTCGCCCGATGAAAAGAAAGTATACGTGGCGAATGTGGGCATGTTTCAGTATACTATTATTGAAGGAATAACTGCTGAAAATGTGGGAGAGAAAGCATTGAAATTTCCGGCTTCTGCATATGGAAGTGAAGAGATGAAGGAAGGCTACGTAACAGAAGACAGTCTTACCATTCCTGGCCTGGGCGAAATGAATTCGCCGGAAGCTTTTTCTGTGTTTACCATCGACATTGAAGATTCCAACCATCCGAAAGTGATTGCCAAAACCAAAACCGGCAACCTGGTTGGAGACCTGGTAGAAGGTATTCCGGCAGTGGGAGGTTCCAGTCCAAATTCACTGGTAGCAACCGACGATTACGTATTTGTAACCAATGGTAATAACGACAATGTTTCGGTTATTTCGATCGAAAAAGATACGGTGGTCAGCACCATTTTTATCAAACCCGATTCGCGGATTAAACAGTTTCGGGGTGTCATTCCGTTTGGTTTGGCTTTGTCACCCGATCAGCAGCAGCTGTTTGTGGCCTGCTCGGGAATTAATGCTGTTGCAGTGGTCGATGTCAGCAAACTTGAGGTAACTGGTTTTATTCCGACAGGTTGGTTCCCCGCAAAATTAAAGGTAAGCAACGATGGCAAGAAACTGATCGTTTCCAATGCCAAAGGGTTTGGTAGTGGTCCGAATGGTGGCTCCACTTTTGTGCGTGGTCCCGAAGGTAGTTACATTGGTTCGCTTATGAAAGGTACGGTGCAGGTACTGGATATTCCGACCAGTGAAGAGCTGAAAACCATGACGGAGCAAGTGATCCGCAATAATTTTGATTTTCAGAAAGCTTCGGCTCGAAAATTTGACTGGCGACGCGACAATCCCGTTCCGCTGTATCCTTCAGAAAAAGTAAGCCCAATCAAACACATCGTATTTATTTCGAAAGAGAACCGCACCTATGACGAGGTTTTCGGGCAGCTTGAAAAGGGTAAAGGAGAAGCAGCACTGGCAAGATACGGACGTGGAGCATCGTTCACCAACTGGGCTAAAACCGATTCGGTGCAGGATGCCGATGTGATGGTTAACCACCTGAAAATTGCTTCTGATTTTGCCATTTCCGATAATTTTTATGTGGACTCGGATGTTTCGGCTGACGGACACCGCTGGCTGGTGAACACTTATCCAAACGAATGGACAGAGACTTGCACCGCAGCCAGTTATGGCGGTAACCGCAGTTTTAAATTTGATTCAAAAGCGCCTGGGATTTATGCCATGAACGGGGCTGCAGGTGCTATTTACCCGGAAGATTACAACGAAGCCGGATCGATGTGGGATCACCTCGAACGCAACGAAATCGATTTCTATAATTTTGGTTTCAGCATCATGTTCGAGCCCGGTATTTACGACCAGAAATACAAGTATGAAGGCATCCGGCATTATATTAATTATCCCCTTCCGCAACCGATCTGGGACCGTACTTCGAAACAATTTCCTACCTATAACATGGCCATACCCGATCAATTTCGGGTGGATCAGTTTAAAAAGGAATTTGAAGAAAAGTGGATGAACGGGCAGGATACGATGCCGGCTTTCATGACGGTGATTGTACCAAACGATCACGGTGCCGGTGATCGTCCTGAAGCGGGTTACCCGTTTCGCGAGAGTTACATGGCTGACAACGACCTGGCTGTTGGTCGGATTGTGGAGTACCTGTCGCACACGCCTTACTGGAAGAATATGTTGATTGTAATCACCGAAGACGATGCACAGAATGGCGTGGATCATGTCGATGCACACCGCAGCCTGCTCATGCTGATTTCACCCTGGGTAAAGCGCGATTATGTCAGTCATGTTCATTACAGTTTTGGAAGTATATTTAAGACTTTCTGGAACATCCTGGGCTTGCCTTACCTTAATCAGTACGATGCCGGCGCGAACGATCTGGCTGATTTTTTTACGGATCAACCTGATTTTACTCCTTATCGGGCAGTTCCGGTTGATACGCGAATTTTTAATGCGCAAACGGCTCTTGATCCCTTTGATGAGAACTTTGATTGGAAAGCATTGGAAGAATCACCTGTTATGGATGATAAGGAAGATATGATCCGCGAAAGCAAGGAGCGCGACGAATACAGACTGGAAAACAGGGAAAAGGAGAATTGATTCCAGAAACCTAATCTGCTTTTTTCAGAACAACCAAAACTTTTCCTTGCTCATCGAACAATGTAAGTTTGAGGCTGTCAATTTTGTAGCTTTTTACTTTTGGAATTACTTCATTGAATTTATCTGGAATCGTCATATCCAGACACATTTTACGCGTGACTGCCAGCGGGGCAAAAACCAAGTCTGTATTACTCAACGATGCAATCTTCCCGCTTAAGCTGTTGCATCCATCGGTTCCGTGAACTTCCATTGACGTGCTATTTATTTCCAGTCGCGGTGCCTTGCTTTGATCATCAACTGCTGTACCATCCACAATTTCGGCAACCCATATATCGTTAAGCAAAATTTTTGCTTCCGTGCCTTTTTTGAATTCAAGCAGTCCAGTTCCTGCTTCATCTGTAAATATCAGTGTATTGTTCTCTAACCGATATTTTTTTACAGCGTTTAGTGCCTTGTTAAATGCATCGGCAATGGCCATGTCGGGGCACATTTTCTGCGTTACTGCAAGTGGCCCCCATTCAATTGTGCTTTCCCCAAGTTTACTGATAGTTCCTGTAAAGTTATTGCAATTGTCAATTCCGCTGACCTGCATCTTAGCGATATCGATATGAAGTTGCGGAATAACTCCCGCTCCACGGGTGAGGGGAAGCTTAATCGTCGCGCCGTTGATTTTAACGGCATCCCAACTTCCGTTCAGCACCAGTTTCTTATCTTCTTTTTTCTCCAAAACTTCCACCAGCGTATATTTTATGGAAGAGGCATCAGCAGGTGCGTTTTCTATTTGTTCTTCTTTCACTTTCAATTTGTAGATATAGCCCGGTTCGTATTCAAAGCCTACAATTTTTGAATAAAAGTTTTGCCACTGACTTTCTTCGATTGTTTCACCTTTCTGGACCAAGATACATTTCATTGGACCGACACCAACGCAGTCGACCCGGTAACTGTTCACCCAGATGATTGTATCCTTTTGTGCCGGATTGCAGGCAGTAAAAAATAGTACAATTCCAATAAAAAGCAGATTTTTCATGGTAGAGTTTTAATGATTTTCTTTTTTCTAAAATCTTTGATCATACATTTTTGTTCAATAAATCATTTTAAAAGTGAGTTGGTCGAGACAACAATTATTATCTGTCATCTTTAACACATCTAAACCCGGTATGGCTCATGCCGGTGTATATTTCACCAGGCATACGCGCTGAAACCCGGTAACTGGAGCAATAGCTGTCGTTACAAAGAAAGGAACCACCACGGATGGTTTTTCGCTCGTCATAAAGATTCCGCGTATCCTTGCTCTTATCCGGACCTTTCGGATCAACTGTTACTTTATCGGTTGGTAAACTTTGGTAATAATTCATGTCGTACCAGTCAGATGTCCATTCCCAAACGTTGCCCGCCATTTCGTATAATCCATAGCCATTTGGCAAATAGGATTTAACCGGTGCGGTGGCAAAATAACCGTCATTTTGTGTGTTCATATTCGGGAAATTTCCGTTCCAGGAATTGGCTTTTGGCGTTCCATCTTCTATGTGTTCATTTCCCCACGGATAGATATTGTTATTCAATCCACCGCGTGCTGCATATTCCCACTCGGCTTCGGTTGGAAGTCGTTTACCTGCCCATTTGCAATAGGCCAGTGCATCGTTGTAACAAATATGAACGACGGGGTGATTCTCACGTCCTTCGATAGTGCTTCCCGGTCCTTCGGGATGTTTCCAGTTGGCGCCGACCACCCACGACCACCATTGTGAATAATCGTTTAAGGGCACTGCCTGAGAAGGAGGTGTAAAAACCATTGAACCTGCTTTCAGCATTTCTTCCGATGGTCTGGGAGTTCCGGGGGGAACCTGTGTTTTCATCACTTCCCAGTCCACGTCTTTTTCGGCCACGGTGACATAGCCGGTTTCTTCAGTAAATTCTGCAAACTGTGCGTTGGTCACTTCGTGTTCATCCATCCAGAAACTATGCACTTTTACGGGATGCTTTGGATACTCATCGGGACGCGCCTGGTTATTATCAGCACCCATTTCAAAGGTTCCTCCTTCAATAAAAACCATGCCTTCGTATCCTGAAACATTCGATTGGATACCGGTGGTATCTGCTTCGGCTAAAAATCGTGTTTTCGAATTGACTTCGCAGCAGGACAGTTCCGCCTGTTGTTCTGTTGGCATAGCAGAAACTGTTTCCGGTTCTTTCTTTTGTTCAGGATTTGAACAGGCCATAGCCAAGACCAAAACAGATATAAACAGCTTAGAAATTCTTCTCATTCTTATTGATTGATTTCAGAATTAATAACCAACAACAAAGTAAAAGGTTTTTAGGTATTTTATTCTGGCGTGAATTTGGATTGGAGATTTGAAATTTAACTAGTCCTAAATAAGCGTTACAGATTATTGGACTAATTTAATAGATTCACAGACCGTTTCAAAACTAGTTTTGAAACGGTCTGTTCTTTTATAGCTTTTTATTTTAACGGCATCTTGTTTGTGCATTTGCTCTGGTGTAAGCATTTCACATGACCAGTGAGGTCGTTTGTTATTATAAATTTCAATACTGTTTTTCACTAATTTTTTCATTACCGGTAGTTTAAGCCTGTAATCTTCAAACATAAATTCCTGTTTCAATATTCCATTAACGCGTTCTGCAACTGCATTTGCATAAGGATCGTAAGATTCAGTCATGCTACATTTAACTTTTCGTTTTGAAAGCACTCTCTGGTAATCGTCGCAACAATACTGGAGCCCCCGATCTGAGTGATGTATCAAAGTGTTTGTCTTGTAAACCCGGTTCTTTAACCCTTGCTTCAGCGCGCGGATTGCACCATCAGCGCTAAGAGAGTTAGAGACATCATGTCCGACAATTTTCTTCGAATAAGCATCAGTGATCAAAGCCAGGTATTGTTGGTTCTCACGCGTCCCGATATAGGTGATATCGGCTACCCAAACCTGTTCCGGCTTTGACGGAACAATTCCTTCTATCAAATTTTTGTGTTTATGAAAACGATGGTGTGAATCTGTCGTTTTTCGATAACTCCGTACCGGTTTTATCAACAGGTGATTGGCTTTTAATATCGAAAACAACCTATCCCTGCCCACTCCAATTTCAATCAGCCGATCCCGCAATAAATAGTAAAGTTTGCGCGTACCAAGGCGTGGCTGCTCACGCCTTATTTCATGCACCATGGCAACGACCTGCAAGGCTATTGCCTGCTTGCGCTTTACGGATTGAATACTGCGGTAATAAACCTGTCTGCTAACCCCGAACAAGTCACAGGCGGAAACTATCGTTTCTTTTCCTTCTTGTCGGCTACGGTCGACTGTTCGGGTAAGCATTTTTTTCTGATCGGGATATTGAACTCTTTCTCGGCCAGATCAATCATCATGTCAAACAGAACGGCCTTACGGTCAGAACGGTCGACTTGATGCTCTAAATAAGCCTTTTGCTTCTCAAGTAGTTTTACTTTAGCTTCAAGTTCAAGAATTTTTTGTTCCTGGCTCTTTGGCATTTTTGATGGCGTTTGATTCTCCCAATCAAAGGTACCATATTTTCTAAGCCATGTTTCAACTGTATGGCTCCCTTGGATCCCATATTTCCTGGCAGCCTCTCTTGTACTCGTTTCTCCTCGTTCAATTTCTGTCACTACTTGCAATTTAAAGGACATGGAGTAGTCCTTTTGTGTACGCTTAACGTACTGTGAATGATTTCTTTCTTCCATAACGTTACTTTTTGTGTAACGCTATTTCAGGACGAGACAATTTTGCATTAAAAAAGGCTGCAGCAAAAGTGCAGCCTTTTTAAAAGAAAAGTGATCCCACCGGGACTCGAACCCAGATCGCAAGAACCGGAATCTTGTATTCTATCCATTGAACTATGGGACCATTCTATTTTTCTACGCATAGCTCGCAGGAATCCAAATCTTGTATTCCCCGCCTGAATGACTTCAGTCGGGCAGGT
>JGI12576J13900_1000210_pt1 | contig 20751 bp, 16 predicted proteins | sample TtanPargueraPR_5_FD_13900 | JGI IMG/M metagenome (IMG submission 13900)
GGCCCGCAAGGTGATCGCCGCTGGATGATTGTTGATGGGGATAACCGCTTCGTCACTCAGCGTCGGTTGCCTCAGCTCGCCAATGTTTACACTGCTCTGCAGGAGGGCGTGGTGGTTATTGATGTGCCTGGCGAGGGGCTTTTCCCGCTTACGGCCGGCACAGACGCCGTGGAAGTAACGGTTTGGAGAGATCAGGTGGTTGCCACTGCCGGAGCTGATCGTGCTGCCGAGGCCTTGAGCCGCTATTGCGGAGAAACGCTCAGGCTGGTTTATATGCCTGATAGCTGTTTCCGGCGGGTGGATCCTGGTCGTGTCAGTGCTGAACGCCGAGTGGGTTTTGCCGATGGCTTCCCGTTGCTGGTGGTTAACCAGTCGTCTCTGGATGAGCTCAATTCCCGTCTCGAATCCCCGGTCGATATGCGTCGCTTCAGGCCGAACATTGTGGTTGAGGGGGCGGGGGCCTGGGCGGAAGACACCTGGCGGAGCGTCAGCGTTGGTGAAAGCCGGCTGGATCTTGTCAAACCCTGCTCCCGTTGTGTGATGACCACGGTCAACCCGGATACTGGCGAGAAAGATTCCGCCACTCAGCCCCTCAAGACTCTGGCCAGCTATCGAAAGACCCGGGACGGCGTTATTTTTGGGCAAAATGCCGTGCACCAGAAGCCCGGCGAGATATCTGTGGGCGATGAGGTAACCGTTTTGAATCAGGAGAATTGATACAGTGCCACTGTTAACGCTAGACAGGATTTCGCTGGCCTATGGCATGCATCCATTGCTGGATGAGGCCAGCCTGACCATCGAGCCCGGTGAACGGGTGTGTCTGTTGGGGCGAAACGGTGAGGGGAAATCCACGCTGCTGAAGATCGTCAGCGGGGAAGTGACGCCGGACGGCGGTGTGGTGCGCATGGAAGATGGCTCAGTGCTGTCGGTGTTGCCTCAGAGTTTGCCATCGGACGACACTCGTACGGCCTATGATGTGGTGGCTTCCGCATTTCCGGAAACCGGTGACCTGTTGGCGGAATTCCACCGGCTGTCTCAAAGGGCGGACGAATCCAGGGCTTTCTCAAAGGGCGGACGAATCCAGCCTTGAGCGTTTGATGAAGGTTCAGGAACGGCTGGAATCTCTGGATGGCTGGCGGCTTGACCAGAAGGTAACCACGATTCTGGGGCAGTATGGAGTGGATCCGGATCGGGTACTGAATACGCTTTCCGGGGGGTGGCAGCGGCGAGTGCTTCTGGCCAGGGCGTTGGTGGCAGACCCGGATATTCTGTTGCTGGATGAGCCAACCAACCATCTGGATGTGCCCGCCATTGCCTGGCTGGAAGAGGCGTTATCGCAGTTCCGGGGGGCCATGTTGTTTGTCAGTCATGACCGTGCCTTTATCCGGCGAATGGCCACTCGCGTCGTGGAGCTGGACCGGGGGCAGCTGGTGAGTTTTGCGGCCAGCTATGACCGGTATCTGGAGTTGAAGGAAAAAGCGCTGGAAGAAGAGGAGCGCCAGAACGCGCTTTTCGACAAGCGCCTGAAGCAGGAAGAAGCCTGGATCCGGCAGGGGATCAAGGCTCGACGGACCCGGAATATGGGGCGGGTGAGAGCGCTCAAAGCAATGCGGGAAGAGCACAGGCAACGCCGGGTGAGGGGTGGCACCGCCAGTTTTGCCGTGGAGCAGGCGGATATTTCGGGCAAGCTGGTTGCGGAAGCGAGCAATGCCGGATTCTCTTATGTCGATGGCGAGCCAGTGGTTCGCAATATGGATCTCACCATTCTCCGGGGCGACAAGATCGGACTGGTTGGTGAGAACGGCACGGGCAAGACGACCCTCGTGCGCCTGTTGTTAGGTGAGCTGACACCCACTGAGGGAAGTATTCGGCTGGGAACGAATCTTCAGGTCGCCTACTTTGACCAGCTTCGGGGAGAGCTGGATCTCCAGAGAAATGCGTTGGATAACCTGGCTGAGGGCCGGGAATTCATCGATATCAATGGTCAGAGCAAGCATGTTTTGGGTTATTTGCAGGAATTTCTGTTTACCCCGGAACGGGCACGCTCTCCTGTGCGTGTGTTCTCCGGTGGTGAGCGGGCGAGACTGTTGCTGGCCAAATTGTTCAGTAAGCCAGCCAATATTCTGGTACTGGACGAACCTACCAACGATCTTGACGTCGAAACCCTGGAATTGCTGGAAGAACAGCTTTCAGAGTTCAAGGGTACCGTGATTGTTATCAGTCACGATCGGGAATTTCTCGATAACGTGGTGACCGATACCATCTTCCTGGACGGTTCCGGGGCGGTGATGGAATACGTGGGTGGATACACCGATTGGCGTCGGCAAGGCGGTCGTTTTCCCTCTGAAACATCGGGAAGCCGACTGGACAAACAGGATAAGCGTGATAAACCCGACAGTTCCGCTAAAAAGCCAGGTCAGGATGGCGGTACTGTGGGGCAGTCGGCAAAATCAAAGCCCGTCAAACTGAGCTACAAGCTTAAACTTGAGCTGGAACAATTGCCCGGCAAAATCGAACAACTGGAGCAGCAGGTAGCTGAGCTTCAGGATAAAATTTCTGCACCGGATTTTTATTCAGGCCCTCCGGAAGATGTATCGGCCACTCTGGAACAGCTGGCGGAAACGGAGTCTCGCCTGGAGTCGGTGATTGAACGGTGGATGGAGCTGGAAGAACAGGCGAACCAATGAACATAAATTACAATTTCAAATTTCAGGATGGCCGTGATATCGAGTTCAAGGTAACTGGGGAGTCCTCCTCGCCGCCGCAGGGTCAGTCACTGCCGGCCTGGGTTCGTCTCGAACACTGTCAGTGTTCGAACTGCCCGCTGAAGCCTGGCGAGACCCCGTATTGCCCGGCGGCAACCGAGATTCTGCCGGTCGTAGAGGCGTTTCAGGCGGAAGACGCGTATCAGAAAGTGGATGTAACCGTGACGGATGAGCGCCGCTCCTATTTCAAGCAGACGACGCTGGAAGAGGCGTTGCGTTCTCTGCTGGGGCTCAAGATGGCTACCAGTGGCTGCCCTGTGCTTTCGGAGCTCAAGCCGATGGCGCTCCACCACCTGCCGTTTGCCAACAGTGATGAATTTGTGATGCGCAGTGTGGGGTATTATCTGCTTCAACAGCTTTTCGCAAAGCGGAATCAGCAGGAAGCGGACTGGGAACTGAAAGGTCTGGTGGAGCGTAATCAGCGATTACAGCTGGTGAATCAGGCGCTCTGGCAGCGGATACATGCTGTTTGCAAGGGCGACAGTAATCTGAAGGCACTGCTCAACTTTTTCTCAATGGCCTCCAGTGTCAGCGTTTCTCTGGAAAGCCAGCTCAGGAAGCTTCAGGCCAGGATGAAGGGGGAGGGCTAGGGCCGTCCCCCTTCCATCACGAGTCTCAATGAATACGAATGGCCAGTACATCGCACTCCGTGCCGTGAAGAACGCCGTTGGCAGTTGAGCCAAGCAGTAACTGGAAGCCTTTACGGCCATGGCTTCCCACAATCACCAGGTCAACGTTGTGCTCCTTGGCCAGCCGGTGGATTTCCGATTCTGGCCGGCCGACGGTTACCACCTGGTTGGCCGCCGCAATACCATATTCATCCCCATACTTGCCCAGCTGTTCACGAGCGGCTTTGTCCAACTGATCCTGCAGTTCAGACAGATCCATAGGGATATCGCCACCATAGGCGTAGCCAACCGGCTCAACAACGTGAACCAGCAGCAACTCGGCTCCCTGGGCATCGCACATCGCCTTGGCTTTGTTCAGAACCTGTGGTGCCTCTTCAGTCAGATCAATGGCAACCAGCATTTTCTTATAGGTGGACATAACTTAGCGCTCCTTCGTACTTGGGGAATATGTTCAGAATAGTACCGAGAGTATACCGGGGAAAGTGTTTTGTCATGCTGACCGGTATCAACCGGGGGAGGGATTTGGCTGGGGTGAGCTGGCCGCTCACCCCGGAAGAGCGTCAGGCGCTGGCGCGTAGCAGGTCAATAGCGTTGGTCAGGCCTTCAATGATGCCTTTCGAGTAGCGATCAATCACAAAGCCCACGTTGTTCTCGTTGTAGTTGATGTACGAGCTGCGGATGAATTGCCATTTGGAAGCGACATCGTCCAGGGCAGTCTTGAGTTCGCCGTTTGTTGAGCCGGCCCTGAGTGAGGAAAGGAGTTGATCGAATGTCTTGGCCTGCTCGTCGAGCGGAACTTCGCTGGAAGCTCCCTGGAAGGTCTGGGCGACGGACGAGTGCGTTCTGGCGGCATAACGGGCCATCATCTGGGCCATGACTACAGCGGCTGAACGAGCCGACTCAATACGGGTATCCGCCTTAATTCCGCTGCTTTCCTGTGCTACCGAATAGAGCTCGGTAGCCAGGTTATTCATACTCAGGGCCTGGTTTGCCAGGTCGGCCATCAGGCGAAGATCCGGATAGCCCCGGTCGCGTACCTCATTGATGTTGCCGCGCATCAGATTCTTGAACTGGTCGAAGGCCTGGTTCAGTTCCTCAATCTGCTGTTCAGAAAGAACGCCGCTGGTGCTCGCCACTACGGAATTCATGGCGTCGTTGGAGTTATTGATTCCGACAACGATCCGGTTCAGTGTTTCGGTATCGCCGGTCGCACTGAAGCTGTAAAAGGCATCGAGAGCAAGGTAGTTATTGACCCGGAAATCGTGGAGGTCAGACAGAAACTCTGCCCCGGTTTCCTGGGCCTTTGCGCTCAAAGCCGTCAGGGCGAGTAGAATGAACGCGGCAATCAACGACTGGATCCGCAGGCGGGCGTCTTTCATCGGATGAGTCTCCGTAATGCAGTTTTATTATTGTGGACTAAAGTCGTAACCCGAAGTTAAAGTAAGTCTGCCGGCTAATCAAGTAGTTTCCGGCGCTTACAGAGTCAGCTCCCTTTTTTCTGCAGGTTTCATTCAGAAACAAATTGACAAACGCGTCTTTTTTTTTCATCGTGTGCCCTCACGATTCAAACGACTGTATGAATTTTTGGATCGGAAGATCGGGCAGTGACCGAAATCTCGCTGCACAAACAGCCGGCATGGTGGCCAACGCCCGCCGGTTGTCAGCAGTTCCAAACACAGACTGGAGATCAGTTGATGATTTACGAAGGTAAAGCCATCACGGTTAAAGAGATCGAAGGCGGGATCGCTCAGTTGGACTTCGACTTGCAAGGCGAGTCAGTCAACAAGTTCAACCGTCTCACCATCGAAGAACTGGGCGCCGCAGCTGAAGCACTCAAATCCCAGAAGAACCTGAAAGGCCTGGTAGTAACCAGCTCCAAGGACAGCTTCATTGTCGGTGCCGATATCACCGAGTTTACCGAGCTGTTTGCTGGTTCCGAGGAAGACCTCGTGGCCAACAACCTCAGGGCCAACGAAGTATTCAACGCCATTGAAGACCTGCCGTTCCCGACGGTTACCGCTATCAACGGTATCGCTCTGGGCGGTGGTTTCGAAATGTGTCTGGCGACCGACTATCGTGTCATGGCTCCCAAGGCCAAGGTAGGTCTGCCGGAAGTGAAGCTGGGTATCTTCCCGGGCTTTGGCGGTACGGTTCGCCTGTCCCGCCTGGTTGGTGTCGACAATGCGGTTGAGTGGATTGCTGGTGGTACTGAAAACCGCGCTGATGCCGCTCTGAAAACCGGTGCTGTTGACGCTGTTGTTGGCGCTGACAAGTTGGTTGAAGCTGCCGTTGCGATCATCAAGCAGTGCAATGAAGGCAAGCTGGACCACATGGCTCGCCGTGAAGAAAAGAAAGGCAAGATCAAGCTCAATGCCATGGAAAGCATGATGGCATTCGAGATTTCCAAGGCGTTCGTGGCCGGCAAGGCTGGCAAGAACTACCCGGCGCCGGTGGAAGCGATCAAGACCATGCAGAAGCATGCCGGCATGACCCGCGACAAGGCGATTGAGGTAGAGGCCAAAGGCTTTGCCAAGATGGCCAAGACCAACGTTGCCGCGTGTCTGGTTGGTCTGTTCCTGAACGACCAGGCCCTGAAGAAGAAAGCCAGTGCCTGGGAAAAAGAAGCTTCTGATGTGAATCTGGCCGCCGTACTGGGTGCCGGAATCATGGGTGGCGGTGTTGCGTTCCAGTCTGCACTGAAGGGCACACCGATCATTATGAAGGACATCAATCAGGACGGCATCAAGCTGGGTCTGAATGAAGCCAAGAAGCTGCTGTCCAAGCGTGTTGCCAAAGGCAAGATGGACGCCGGCCAGATGGGCGACGTGCTGAACGCGATCACTCCGACCCTCAACTACGGCGACTTCAAGAACGTCGACCTGGTGGTTGAAGCGGTTGTTGAGAATCCGAAGGTCAAAGATGCTGTTCTGCGTGAAACTGAAGATGCAGTTCGCGAAGACGCCATTCTTACCTCCAACACCTCCACTATCTCCATCAACCTTCTGGCCAAAAACCTGAAGCGTCCGGAGAACTTCTGTGGCATGCACTTCTTCAACCCGGTGCACATGATGCCGCTGGTTGAGGTTATCCGTGGCGAGAAGACCAGTGACCGGGCTATCGCGACTACGGTTGCCTACGCCAAAGCGATGGGCAAGACCCCGATTGTCGTCAACGACTGCCCGGGCTTCCTGGTTAACCGTGTTCTGTTCCCGTACTTCGGTGGTTTTGCCGCGCTGGTACGTGACGGCGCCGATTTCCAGAAGATCGACAAGGTGATGGAAAAGTTCGGCTGGCCCATGGGCCCGGCTTATCTGCTGGACGTTGTCGGCATGGATACCGCCAAGCACGCCAACGAAGTGATGGCTGACGGTTTCCCAGAGCGCATGAAGGCCGACTTCAAGTCTGCCATTGACGTGATGTTCGAGAACAACCGTTACGGTCAGAAGAACGACAAAGGCTTCTACAAGTACGAAGAAGACAAGAAGGGCAAGCCGAAGAAGGTTGTTGACGAAGAAACCTACAAGCTGATCGAGCCTGTGGTTGACGGCAGCAAAGACTTCGACGAAGAAGAAATCATCGCCCGCATGATGATTCCTCTGTGCCTGGAAACCGTTCGCTGCCTGGAAGACAACATTGTTGAAGACCCGGCCGATGCAGACATGGGCCTGATCTACGGTATCGGCTTCCCTCCGTTCCGTGGTGGTGCATTGCGCTACATCGACGACATGGGCGTCGACAAGTTCGTCGAACTGGCAGACAAGTACGCAGATCTTGGCCCGCTGTACGCGCCGACCGAGAAGCTGCGTGAAATGGCCAAGACTGGCAAGAAGTTCTTTGGCTAACCCTAACGAGATTTCCGAACGGAGAAAGATCTATGAGCCTTAATCCGAGAGACGTTGTCGTCGTCGATTGCGTGCGGACTCCGATGGGTCGTGCCAAAAACGGCTGTTTCCGCAACGTACGTGCCGAGACTTTGTCGGCTGCGCTGATTGAAGCACTGTTTGAGCGCAACCCGAAGCTCGACCCGAAAGAAGTAGAAGATGTGATCTGGGGCTGTGTAAACCAGACCAAGGAGCAGGGCTTTAACGTGGCGCGGCAGATTTCCCTGCTGACCCGTATCCCCCACGAGTCTGCTGCCCAGACCGTAAACCGTCTGTGTGGTTCCGCCATGAGCGCTATCCACACCGCGGCGCAGGCTATCCAGACTGGTAACGGTGATGTGTTCCTGGTCGGTGGTGTTGAGCACATGGGCCACGTACCCATGACTGAGGGTTTCGACCACAACCCGGCTGCTTCCAAGTACTCCGCCAAGGCGTCCAACATGATGGGCCTGACCGCGGAAATGCTGGCCAAGATGCACGGTATCACCCGTGAGCAGCAGGACGAGTTCGGTGCCCGCTCCCATCGCCTCGCCCATGAAGCCACTCAGGAAGGTCGTTTCAAGAACGAAATCGTTCCGATTGAAGGTCACGACGAGAACGGCTTTGTGAAGCTGATCGAAGAAGACGAGACCATTCGTCCGGAAACCACAGCTGAGTCCCTTGGCCAGCTGCGCCCGGCGTTCGATCCGAAAAATGGTACGGTGACTGCCGGTACCTCTTCCCAGTTGACCGATGGTGCGTCTGCCATGGTGCTGATGTCCGCCGAGCGGGCAGAAGCTCTGGGTCTGACCCCGATTGCCAAGATCCGCAGCATGGCCGTGGCTGGTTGCGATCCCGCGATCATGGGTTACGGCCCGGTACCGGCCACCAAGAAGGCCCTGAAGCGTGCAGGCCTGAAAGTTGAAGATATCGACTTCTGGGAACTGAACGAGGCCTTTGCTGGCCAGTCCCTGCCGGTTCTGAAAGACCTGAAACTGCTGGGCGTCATGGAAGAGAAGGTGAACCTGAACGGCGGCGCGATTGCTCTTGGCCATCCGCTGGGCTGCTCCGGTGCCCGTATCTCCACCACACTGCTGAATATCATGCAGGCCAAAGGCGGTAAGCTTGGTGTATCCACCATGTGTATCGGTCTTGGTCAGGGCATTGCCACTGTGTGGGAGCGTATCTGATCAGGAGTATCTGATTAGTGAGCTCAGTCAGGAGGCCCGGCATATGCCGGGCCTTCCTGTTTCCGGACGCGCAAAATGCGACGGAACCCGGAAAAAAGGCTGATTGAAATCAAAGAATGGGTTGTCTTGCCAATCTTGACCCTGTAAAACAGTGAGCCTATACAGAATGGCAGCCTTTGTGTTTTCCAGTTGCCTGATTTTTATGCGAGTTTACGGTTCTGTTCAGATATTGACCGATTGATCGCCAAGGATACAGATCTCCGATATGGGTAAAAGTCTCGTTATTGTCGAGTCGCCAGCGAAAGCGAAGACCATCAACAAGTACCTGGGCTCGGATTTTATCGTGAAGTCCAGTGTTGGCCACATCCGTGACCTGCCCGTAAGTGGCAGCGGCAGCCAGTCAGACCCGAAAGAACGGGCGAAACAGGCGGCGGCCACGCGCAAGATGAGCCCGGACGAGAAGGCCGAGCACAAGAAGCGTAAGGCCCGGGAGCAACTGGTAGCCCGCATGGGTGTTGATCCCGACCATGACTGGAGCGCCCGTTACGAGATTCTGCCTGGCAAGGAAAAGGTGGTCAGCGAGCTCAAGCGTTTGGCCAAGTCTGCCGACCACATCTATCTGGCAACGGATTTGGATAGAGAAGGGGAGGCTATTGCCTGGCATCTTCAGGAGACCATTGGCGGCGAGCCGGACAAATACCGTCGTGTGGTGTTCAACGAGATTACCAAACGGGCGATTCAGGAAGCTTTCAAGGATCCGGGCAACCTCGATAACAACCGGGTTAACGCTCAGCAGGCCCGACGGTTCCTGGACCGCGTTGTGGGTTATATGGTCTCGCCGCTGTTGTGGGCAAAGATTGCCCGCGGTCTGTCAGCGGGCCGTGTGCAATCCGTCGCCGTACGACTGATTGTGGAACGGGAGCGGGAGATCCGTAAATTTGTGCCGGAAGAGTTCTGGCAATTGCATGCAGACCTTGCTGCCGAGGGCGCCAAAGACCCGGTCCGGTTCGAAGTAACCCGTTATATCGACAAGCCCTACCGCCCTGTCAACGAAGCTCAGAGCAAGGAGCACGTTGACCGGCTCAAGGCTGGCGGCTTCAAGGTGGCCAAGCGCGAAGACAAGCCGACCCGATCCCGTCCGTCTGCACCCTTTATTACCTCTACGCTGCAGCAGGCGGCCAGTAACCGCATGGGTTTCAGCGTCAAGAAAACCATGATGCTGGCCCAGCGATTGTACGAGGCCGGTTTTATTACCTACATGCGTACGGATTCCACCAATCTCAGCCAGGATGCCGTAGTCAGCTGTCGAGAGTTCGTCCAGAAGCAGTTCGGCGAACGTTATTTGCCTGAGAAGCCGCGGGTCTACGGCAGCAAGGAAGGCGCTCAGGAAGCTCACGAAGCCATTCGCCCGACGGATGTTGCTCGCAGGCCAACGGATATTACCGGCCTGGAAAAAGACGCAGAGAAGCTCTACGACCTGATCTGGCGCCAGTTTATTGCCTGTCAGATGGCAGATGCCGAATTCCTGAGTACGTCTATTGTGGTGGCCAACGGCGACTACGAGCTGCGCACCCGGGGTCGAATCGTCAAGTTTGACGGCTTCCTGAAGGCTGCGCCGCAGTCCACCAAGAAAGATGAAGACGTGGCATTGCCAGATATCAAGGTGGATCAGCCCCTGGATCTCAAGAAACTGGATCCAACCCAGCATTTTACCAAGCCGGCGCCCCGGTACACCGAAGCCAGCCTGGTCAAAGAGCTCGAAAAGCAGGGGATCGGCCGGCCGTCCACCTATGCCTCCATCATTTCTACTATTCAGGATCGGGGCTACGTAAAGCTTCAGAATCGCCGCTTCTACGCGGAGAAGATGGGGGAGATCGTGACCGAGCGACTGGCGGAATCCTTCCCGAATCTGATGGATTACGATTTTACCGCGCGCCTCGAAGATGAGCTGGACGAGATCGCCGAGGGTGAGGTTCAGTGGAAAAAAGTGCTGAACGACTTCTATGCCAAATTCCGTAATCAGCTGGAAAGCGCTGAAAAGACGGATGGCGGTATGCGCGCCAATACTCCCACGGAAACCGATATACCGTGTCCGAGCTGTGGCCGGAATATGCAGATCCGGGTGGCCAGTACCGGGGTATTCCTGGGCTGCTCCGGCTACTCGTTGCCACCCAAGGAACGCTGCAAGACCACCATTAACCTGGTGTCTGGTGACGAAGTGGTGAGCGCTGACGACGACGTGGAAGGGGAAGGCGAAACCCGACTGCTCCGGAAAAAGCGCCGCTGTCCGAAATGCGGCACCGCCATGGACAGCTACCTGATCGACGAGAAGCGCAAGCTACACGTGTGTGGTAACAATCCGGACTGCTCAGGATACGAGGTTGAAGAGGGTACGTTCCGTATCAAAGGTTATGATGGGCCGACGCTGGAGTGTGACAAATGTGGCTCCGAGATGCAGCTCAAGACCGGCCGATTCGGCAAGTACTTCGGTTGCACCAACAGCGAATGCAAGAACACCCGTAAGTTGCTGAAAAATGGTGAGCCGGCACCCCCCAAGATGGACCCGGTGCCGATGCCAGAGCTCAAGTGCGATAAGGTGGACGATACCTACGTACTGCGTGATGGGGCGTCCGGCCTGTTTCTGGCGGCCAGTAAATTTCCGAAAAATCGGGAAACCCGGCCGCCACTGGTGATGGAGATCAAACCGCACCGAAAGGAAATCGACCCGAAATACGATTATCTGATGGATGCCCCGGAAAAGGACCCCGAAGGCAATCCGACGGTGATCCGTTACAGCCGAAAATCAAAAGAGCAGTACGTCATGTCGGAGAAAGACGGCAAGGCGACGGGGTGGTCAGCGTGGTATGAAAATGGTCGCTGGGTACCGCGCGACAAGAAAAAGTAGGCCAGATGGGGGCGCACCCCCGCCTTTGAGAAGGCGAGGGTGTGTTATTCTCGTATACGCTGGCGCGTTAACGGAACTTGCGTAGTCGCTGTATGAGAGACGATGTGTCCCAGCGCCGCCCGCCCATGGATTGCACGTCTGCGTAGAACTGGTCTACCAGTGCGGTAACCGGCAGCGACGCATTCACTTTTCTCGCTTCCTCCAGGCAGATTCCCAGATCCTTTCGCATCCAGTCAACCGCGAACCCGTGATCGAACTCACCGTCAATCATGGTTCCCGAACGGTTTTCCATCTGCCAGGACTGGGCCGCACCTTTGGAAATCACATCTACCACTTTGCGTACATCCAGCTCTGCCTGTTCGGCAAAGTGCAGCGCCTCTGAAAGCCCCTGAACCAACCCGGCAATTGCAATCTGGTTAACCATCTTGGTTTTCTGCCCGCTGCCCGCCGGGCCCATCAGGTTGAGCGCACGAGCGTAGTGCGCCATGACCGGCCTGGCTTTTTCGAACGCCTGCTCGGCGCCGCCACACATGATGGTGAGTGCGCCATTCTGGGCGCCTTGCTGACCACCCGAAACCGGCGCATCGATAAAAGCCTGTTTGCGGGCGCCAGCGGACTCGGCCAAGCGTTCGGCAATCCCCGCAGATGCCGTCGTGTGGTCAATCAGGATGGCGCCCTCTGGAGCGTTTGCGATGATTCCCTCGTCGCCTTCAAATACTTCGATCAGATCTTTGTCAGCGCCAACACAGGTTATGACAAAATCTGCGTCTCTGACAGCGAGCGCGATCGAATCACAGGCGGCGCCTGAATGTTCTGACGCCCATTGTGTTGCCTTCTCGCCAGACCGGTTCCAGACACGGACAGAAAGTCCTGCGTTTGCCAAATGCCCCGCCATGGGATAACCCATTACGCCCAGGCCAATAAACGCTATCGTTGTTGTCATTGATTTACTCCAGTCGGTGAGTGTCAGTGTGCTTTGATTATGAAATCGAGCCGAAAGGATTGAAACCCTTTTCGACCGTTCGCGGGGTATCCATTGGTCTGGGCTTACAGAATGCTCAACGCAGGCATGACGCCAATCACAGACCGGTAAACTATCTGCCTATTTCAGGCACATACGATAGCAGGCGCTTCCAGGCCTTCTTATACTTAGCAGGCTAGCCGCATGGATGCTTACAGGCCGTGAGAAACCAGTTTTTGGGTCTCCCGGTGCTTCTTATCCTTGTTGTTCAGCGAATGGGGGAGGCCGTGATGCCGCCTGTAGTTTATTCGTGAGGGAAGTAAATGAATCTGGTATACAAACATGAAAAACCGTTGCTGCTGGTGACGGCGGTGCTTGCTGTGGCCATCTGGCTGGCTCTGATACTGGGGACGCTCGGTATTGTATTGCTGTATCTGTTGGTGGGGTACGTGTTCTTTCTCTTTGCCCATTCGGCTTTCATCTCACACCTGAAGGGGTCTGGGGTGCGAATCAGTCGCGAGCAATATCCGGATCTCTATGACCGGCTTATTCGTTGTTGCGAAAAGGTTGGGGTAAAGGAGGTGCCGGAAGCCTACCTCCTGCGGACGGACTTTTTCAATGCACTTGCGACCAAGTTTCTTGGGCGGCATTTTGTTGTGCTGTTCACGGATGTTGTTGATGCGTTGGAAGAGCGCCCGGACGCTATTGATTTCTACATCGGTCATGAGTTGGGTCATATTCACCGGCGCCATCTTTCCTGGGGGCCGGTGCTGGCACCCGCTGGCTGGCTGCCTGTAATCGGGCCGGCGTTGCGGCGTGCCGAAGAATACACGTGTGATCGCTACGGTGTAGCCTGCTGTCAGTCACCGGAGGACATCAAGGCAGCGCTGGCAGCAATCGCTGCTGGCGATACCCGCTGGCAAACCATCAACGTGGACGCATTTGTAGGGCAAGTGGCTGTGACCAACGGCTTCTGGATGTCCTTCAACGAAATAACGGGAGACTACCCCTGGCTCACCAAGCGAATGGCAGCGGCCATTGCCCTGTCGGAAGGGCGTGAAGTATCTCACCCGGGGCGGAGCAAGTTAGCCTGGTTCTTCGCTCTGTTCGTCCCGAGGCTCGGGGTTGGGGGAGGGGCTGCGTCCTTGCTCGTGATGGTGGCCATTGTCGGCATACTTGCCGCTGTTGCGATTCCTCAGTATCAGGAATACGTAGAGAGAAGTCGCTATCAGGATGCCTACCTGGAAGGCTTGGGGGTTACGGATTCTGTCGATGCCTATGTCAGTGAACACCAGGCCTGGCCCGGCTCGATGGCGGAGCTTGGTTATGGCGGTACCTTCGGGGGCTCTGGTGAAGACTATACTATCGATGTCTATGACGGTGGTGTGATCGGCATTGAGATGGGGGTTGATGAAACCGGAGAGTCGGAATACATCGTTCTGGAACCGGAGGTCACCGATAACGGGTTATTCTGGAGTTGCTATGGTCAGAACGCTGTTGAAAAACTACTGCCGGCGGACTGTCGTTAGCATGGTGAAAGACTGACCGGGAAATGAAAAAAGCCGCTGAAGTCAGCGGCTTTTTTCTGGTTGAAGGCAAGTGGTGTGCTTACTTCTTCGGGTAGTCCCGCTTCGGCGAGCCGGTGTACAGCTGGCGCGGGCGGCCGATACGGTTGGCACCGCTGACCATTTCGTTCCAGTGGGAGAACCAGCCGATGGTACGGGACATGGCGAAGATAACGGTAAACATGGAGGTCGGAATACCGATGGCCTTCAGGATGATGCCGGAGTAGAAGTCGACGTTCGGATACAGCTGGCGCTGAACGAAGTACTCGTCTTCCAGGGCGATCTTTTCCAGGCGCTGGGCAATTTTCAGCAGCGGATCGTTTTCCAGGCCGAGTTCGCTCAATACTTCGTGGGCAGTCTGAGCCATGACCTTGGCGCGTGGATCGAAGTTCTTGTAAACCCGGTGGCCGAAGCCCATCAGGCGGAACGGATCGTCCTTGTCTTTTGCCTTGGCAATGAACTTCTCGATGTTGGACTCGTCGCCGATCTCGGCCAGCATGTCCAGTACCGCTTCGTTCGCGCCGCCGTGAGCCGGGCCCCAGAGTGCGGCAATGCCGGACGCAATACAGGCGTATGGGTTGGCGCCGGTAGAGCCTGCAAGGCGAACGGTGGAGGTGGACGCGTTCTGTTCGTGGTCAGCGTGCAGAATGAAGATCTTGTCCATGGCGTTGGCCAGAACAGGATTTGGCTTGTACTCTTCGCACGGAGTGCCAAACATCATGTGCAGGAAGTTCTCTGCGTAGGACAGGTCGTTCCGTGGATACATGAAAGGCTGTCCCATGGAATACTTGTAGCACCATGCCGCAATGGTCGGCATTTTCGCGATCAGGCGATGGCCGGTGATTTCACGTTGCTTGGGATCGGAAACGTCCATCTGGTCGTGATAGAACGCAGACAGCGCGCCCACAACGCCACACATGATGGCCATTGGATGCGCGTCACGGCGGAAGCCGTTGAAGAAGTTGCGCATCTGGTCGTGCAGCATGGTGTGGTTTTTGATGGTGTCGTGGAACCGCTTGTTTTCTTCTTCGCTGGGCAGTTCGCCGTTCAGCAGCAGGTAGCAGACTTCCAGGAAGTCGGAGTGCTCGGCCAGCTGGTCAATGGGGTAGCCGCGGTGCAGCAACACACCGTTGGCGCCATCGATGTATGTGATGGCCGATTCGCAGGCTGCGGTGGATACAAATCCGGGGTCGTAAGTGAAAACGCCTTCCTGTACCAGGCCGCGTACGTCAATAACGTCAGGGCCGACGGTGCCGGAATAAACCGGTAGCTCAATGGACTTATCTCCCACCGAGAGCGTGGCTTTCCTGTCGGTCATGGTGCTCTCCTGTCTGATTAGCTATAACAGCTTTTCTGCATGTGTAGATGCGCCAGAAAGCGCGTATTATCGCAAAACTGGCGGCAAAATATAGGGCGTCAGCTTTTTTTGTCAATGCACTGGCGGAGAAAACGGCAAATTTCTTCCCGTTTGTAAATGAGGGATATCCGGAATATCGGGCCCCTGGGGCGGAAATTGGTTTTGTCAATAAGCCTTATAGATGGGTAGAGGCTGCAAGCTGCAAGGCCTGGAGGGCGATTGCAAGTTTGTAATTACCGGGGTGTCTCCTTATAATCCGTAGCCCGGAATCGGGGATGCACCGGCTTATGGGCTTGAGTATAGCAAGCTACCGGGTAGTCATCCGCCCTCCTGAACCAATCGGTTATCGGTATCGTACCGATTCTCCGGTCCCAACATACCAACCATCCGCCACCGTTTTGCGGTCCCGCGGAACCAAGAGAGAGTGTGAGAGCGCTGTGAATAGCAAACGACCAGTAAATCTCGATCTCGGCAAGTTTCATTTCCCGCTGCCAGCCATTACTTCGATCCTGCATCGCATCAGCGGCATCATCATCTTCGTAGGTGTTGCCTTCCTGATGTACGGCCTGGATCTCTCCCTTTCCGGAGAAGATGGCTTTAACCGGGTGAATGAGCTGCTGGACAGCTTCCTGGCGAAGCTGATCATCTGGGGCATCCTGTCTGCTCTGCTGTACCACCTGGTTGCAGGTATCAAACACCTGTTGATGGACGCTGGTATTGGCGAAGAGCTTGAAAGCGGGCGCCTCGCCGCGAAAGCCACGATTGCGGTTTCCGTTGTTCTCATCGTTCTGGCAGGAGTCTGGGTATGGGCATGAACAGTGTAACGAATATTGGTCGTAACGGTATTCAGGACTGGATCATCCAGCGCGTAACAGCCTACGTATTAGCTCTGTACACGCTGTTCCTGCTTGGCTTCTTTGTGACCACCGATGTTGACTACCAGGCGTGGTCTGCATTGTTTGCTCAGGGATGGTTCAAGATCTTCAGTCTGCTTGCGCTGCTGTCCATTGCCGGGCACGCGTGGGTTGGCTTGTGGACAGTTTCTACCGACTACATCAAATCCGCGATGCCGCGTTTTCTGCTTCAGGCAGCCTGTGTGCTCGTAATGTTTGTATATGTCGTGTGGGGCATTCAGATTCTTTGGGGGCTTTAATCGATGGCTAACATCAAGACCATGTCGTTCGACGCGATTGTTATCGGTGGTGGCGGTGCCGGTATGCGAGCCGCCCTCCAGCTGACCGAATCCGGTCTCGATACCGCGTGTATCACGAAAGTATTTCCGACCCGTTCGCACACGGTATCCGCCCAGGGCGGTATTACCTGTGCGATCGCAAGCGCTGATCCCAACGACGATTGGCGCTGGCACATGTACGACACTGTGAAAGGTTCTGACTACATCGGTGACCAGGACGCGATTGAGTATATGTGCTCCGTCGGTCCGCAGGCAGTGTTCGAGCTCGAGCACATGGGCCTCCCGTTCTCCCGTACCGAGCAGGGTCGTATCTATCAGCGTCCGTTCGGTGGTCAGTCCAAGGACTACGGTAAGGGCGGTCAGGCTGCCCGTACCTGTGCCGCAGCCGACCGTACCGGTCATGCTCTGCTGCACACGCTATACCAGGCTAACCTCAAAGGCGGCACTTCGTTCCTGAACGAGTGGTACGCCGTGGATCTGGTCAAGAACAGTAAAGACGAAGTGGTCGGTGTTGTCGGTATCGAAATTGAGACCGGTGAAGTCTGCTACATCAAGGCCAAGGCGACCGTTCTGGCAACCGGTGGCGCCGGTCGTATCTATGCGTCAACCACCAATGCCCTGATCAACACCGGTGACGGTATCGGTATGGCCCTGCGTGCCGGCTTCCCGGTTCAGGACATGGAAATGTGGCAGTTCCATCCGACCGGTATCCACGGTGCCGGTGTGCTGGTAACTGAGGGTTGCCGGGGTGAGGGTGGTTACCTGATCAACTCCGAAGGTGAGCGTTTCATGGAGCGTTATGCTCCGAACGCCAAAGACCTCGCTGGTCGCGACGTTGTTGCCCGCTCCATGGTTCTGGAAATTCTGGAAGGCCGCGGCTGTGGTCCCGACAAGGATCACGTACTGCTGAAGCTGGATCACCTGGGCGAAGAAACGCTGAACCTGCGTCTGCCGGGTATCTGTGAGCTGTCCCGTACCTTTGCCCACGTTGATCCGGTCAAAGAGCCGGTGCCAGTGGTTCCGACCTGTCATTACATGATGGGCGGCATTCCGACCAACGTTGGTGGTCAGGCGCTGACTCAGGATGAAAACGGCAATGACAAGCCGATTCCGGGCCTGTTTGCCTGCGGTGAAGCCGCTTGTGTGTCTGTACACGGTGCTAACCGTCTGGGAGGCAACTCTCTGCTGGATCTGGTGGTCTTTGGTCGTGCGGCTGGCCTGCACATTGAGGAGCAGCTGCGTGGTGGTTTCGAGGTCGACGGCGCAAGCGACGAAGACATCAAGCGTGCCATGGCTCGTCTGGAGCGTCTGGACAGTGCAAGTGAGGGTGAGGATGTGGCTCAGGTTCGTAAAGACCTGCAGAACTGCATGCAGCTCTACTTCGGCGTGTTCCGTGACGGCGAAAGCATGGAGAAGGGTCTGAAGCTGCTGGAAGAAATCGGTGAGAGGGTTCGTAAGACCAAGCTGACCGATACCAGCAAGGCATTCAACACCGCCCGTATCGAAGCACTGGAGCTGGACAACCTGTACGAAGTTGCCTATGCGACCGCCAAGTCTGCGATTGAGCGTAAAGAAAGTCGCGGTGCCCATGCCCGTAACGATTTCACCGAGCGTGACGACGAGAACTGGCTGAAGCACTCCATGTACTTCCCGCTGGACAAGCGCGTTGGCAAGCGTGACGTGAACTTTGCACCGAAAACGGTTCCGACCTTCGAGCCGAAGATCCGGACCTACTAAGGGGGTATCCTGAAAATGTTGGTAAGTCTGTACCGTTATAACCCGGAAACTGACAACGCCCCTTACATGCAGGACGTTGAGATTGAGTTGCCGGAAGGCAAAGATCTGATGGTTCTGGATGTTTTGGCGCTGGCCAAGGAAAAGGACCCGACTGTCGCATTTCGCCGTTCCTGTCGTGAGGGCGTTTGCGGCTCAGATGGTATGAACATGAATGGCAAGAACGGCCTGGCTTGCATCACACCGGTTTCCGATGTGGTCAAGAACAACAAGCTGGTTTTGCGCCCGCTGCCTGGTCTTCCGGTCATTCGTGATCTGGTGGTTGATATGGGCCTGTTCTACAAGCAGTACGAAAAAGTGATGCCGTACCTTGTGAATGACAACCCCGCGCCAGCCATCGAGCGTCTGCAGTCTCCGGAAGATCGTGAGAAGCTGGACGGCCTGTACGAGTGTATTCTCTGTGCCTGCTGCTCTACCGCTTGCCCGTCTTTCTGGTGGAATCCGGACAAGTTCATCGGTCCGTCTGGTCTGTTGCAAGCTTATCGCTTTCTGGCCGACAGCCGTGATACCGCCCAGGCAGAGCGTTTGGCGAACCTGGACGATCCATTCAGCGTGTTCCGCTGCCGTGGCATCATGAACTGTGTCAGTGTGTGTCCGAAGGGCCTGAACCCCACAAAGGCAATTGGCCATATCCGGAACCTGTTGCTGCAAAGAGCCACCTGACCGGCAAAATTCGCAGCACCAGCTATACTGGTGTTCTGACACCAGTTAGTACCCCTGAAGGCCTCGCTATATGCGGGGCCTTCAACCAAAGGCTTATAGTCAAAAGTCTTACCGGGGTGCAAACTTATGCACGCTGTTTCGGTGCGCTTATCCAGTCACCGGACAGTATTGCTGAGTATAAAAATCACTGGGGACGGAAAACATCCTTGCCGGGTGTGGTGGCCAAAGTCATGCCGTAATAACCCGTATTGACTGAGAATTACCCCTGGCCGACCATACTGGCTCCCCCGCACCAGCCCAAGGTGAGCTATTCAAAATGCACGAAAGCATCATGGAGCAGTTATGGCAGACTTCCCACCTGCAGGGTGGCAATCTTGCCTATGTTGAACAGCTTTTTGAAACCTACCTGACAGACCCCAATGCAGTTCCAGAAGAGTGGCGGAGTTACTTCGACAAACTCCCGAGCGTCGATGGCTATCAGGGCCGCGACATCGTTCACTCCACCATCCGCGAGCAGTTTGAGCACATCTCCCGCAATCAGCGTTTTCTGGCGACCAATGGCGTGCCTGCCAGTGCTACGTCCGACGCTGATAAAAAACAGATCCGTGTTCTGCAGCTGATCAACGCTTTCCGTTTCCGCGGTCACCAGGAAGCAAAGCTTGATCCTCTGGGTGTCTGGCAACGTCCTCAGGTAGAAGATCTGGACCCGCGATTCCACGAATTGGGCGAATCCGATCTTGATCTGGAGTTCCAGACCGGCTCTCTGAACTTTGGTTCCGAGAGCATGAAACTCGGCGATATTGTCCAAGGCCTGCGCCAGACTTACTGCGAGAGCATCGGCGCTGAATACATGCATGTGGTAGACACGCGCATCAAGCGTTGGTTCCAGCAACGTATGGAGCCGGTTCGTTCCCGTCCGGAATACGAGACCGAAACCCGCAAGCATATCCTTGAGCGCCTGACGGCTGCCGAAGGGCTGGAAAAATACCTGGGTTCCCGTTATCCGGGCGTCAAGCGTTTTGGTCTCGAGGGCGGTGAAAGTCTGATCCCCTGCCTGGACGAGCTGATTCAGCGTGCGGGCTCCTATGGCGCCAAAGAGATCGTGCTGGGCATGGCCCACCGCGGTCGACTGAACGTGCTGGTCAACACCCTGGGCAAAAATCCGAAAGAACTGTTTGATGAATTCGAGGGCAAGAAGCTCGCGGATTCCGGCTCCGGCGACGTGAAATACCACCAGGGCTTCTCCTCGAACGTGATGACGCCGGGTGGCGAAGTACACCTGGCCATGGCCTTCAACCCGTCTCACCTGGAAATTGTATCTCCGGTGGTCGAGGGCTCTGTGCGCGCCCGTCAAGACCGTCGTGGCGATACCGACGGCAGCACCGTGGTACCGATCGTGATGCACGGTGACGCCGCGTTTGCGGGGCAGGGTGTGGTGATGGAAACCTTCCAGATGTCCCAGACCCGGGGCTTTGGTGTAGGCGGTACCATCCACATCGTGATCAACAACCAGGTTGGTTTTACTACCAGTAAGCAGGAAGACGCTCGTTCGACCGAGTACTGCACTGACGTTGCCAAGATGGTTCAGGCGCCGATTCTGCATGTGAATGCAGACGATCCTGAAGCGGTGATGTTCGCCACCCAGATGGCCATGGACTACCGCAACGAATTCAAGCGCGATGTAGTGATCGACCTGGTCTGCTACCGTCGTCGTGGCCACAACGAAGCGGATGAGCCGGCAGCGACCCAGCCGCTGATGTACGACAAGATCCGCAAGCTGAAGACCACTCGTGCGATCTACGCGGATCAGCTGGTTGAAGCCGGTGTGATCACCGAAGATGAAGCCAAGCAGATGGAGACTGATTACCGG